>SCPP01000366.1_pt1 | contig 14950 bp, 25 predicted proteins | sample 6106811 | NCBI WGS metagenome assembly SCPP01 (sample SAMN10720449, study PRJNA508395) | human gut metagenome | isolation source: Participant 2 stool, 15 month | host: Homo sapiens | collected 2018
ACCTCCGCCGTCATATTATGTATGTCAGGTGTCACAATCTTTTAAGTTCATTACCTTTTCTGAACGCAACATACATCACCTCGTCATCTTCTTCAAAATTAAGCGATACGATAAGTTTGTCATCTTTTATTTCACACTCAATTTTATTGTTCGTTAAAACAGTCGGCATTGGTGTGACTGTCGGAGTAGCCGTTGGTGTTGCCGTTGGACTTGACGTTACTGTCGGTTTTACCGTTGGTGTTGCCGTTGGACTTGGTGTTACTGTCGTAGGCGTTGCTGTTGGTTTTACCGTTGGTGTTGCCGTTGGACTTGGTGTTACTGTCGGCGTTGCTGTCGGTTTTACCGTTGGTGTTGCCGTTGGTGTCGCTGTCGGCATAATTGCCTTAACCGCATTATACGCATTCAATCTTCCGCCGCTTATAACTTTACCTGTAGCGCCGAAAGCTTGTCTGAACTCGAACACAAAGTTTCTTTAATTTCTTTTGCCGAAATATTCGGATTTACTGCACGCATTACCGCAACAGCACTTTGCAACCATAGGTGTAGCCATAGAAGTTCCCGACATTGTTCCGTAACTGCTTGTCGGAATTGTACTGTAAATATCCGTACCGGGTGCGGCAATATCAACACTTTTCGCACCGTAATGTGACGTACTGCTGAGTTCATCACTGCTTGTCGTGTTTGCAACAGAAATTACATTGTCGAGGTCTTTGTAAGTTGTGACGGATATACCGCCACTTTGTCATTGCTTATGATGCATTGTTGTATTTCCCGCCGCAATAACGAAAACATATCAGGCACAGCCGCCATTGCAGATTTGATTGTGTTCACAGAAGAACTTCCCCAACCAGTACCGCCAAAACTGCAATTAATAATATTTATATCATTCTTTTCGCGAAATTAATCCCTTCTATTATATAAGATAAAGTACTTTTACCACTGCTGTTAAAAATCTTTATTGACGCGATTTTGGCATTACGTGCAACAGACTTCACACCCTTGGAATTATTAGTCGCCGCACTTATAATCCCCGCAACGTGAACACCGTGTTCGTCCACATATGACACATCACCGTTACTGTCACCGCAATTCCAACCATATATGTCATCAATATAGCCGTTACCGTCATTGTCAATGCCGTCACCGGCAATTTCGCCCGTATTCACCCATATATTGTCAATTAAATCTTCGTGATTTGTCTGTATACCGAATCCATAACTCCGACAGTCACATCAGAGCAATCAATATCAAAATCCCAAAGCTTTTTGCACCGATTAAATCAAGCTAAGCTTGTTTTCCGTTTTGATAGTACGTGTCATTAGGTTCGGAAAACTCATTACATACATTGTAGTTAGGCTCTGCATATTCAATATTCGGCATAGCCTTTAATTTTCAATCGTATCTATAACATTTTCACGGCTCAGTTTTCCAAATAAATCAAAATTACATATATAGGCTCTGTTTTATCAGAAAACAAACTGATACTGCTTGCATCGTCACCGAAAATACATTTTGCATCACTGATATTCAATTCTTCAAACGGGTCTGAACACATTGGAAACAGCATCGGTAATCTGCGGTTTTAACTTTGCAAACTTTACTTCCAATCAAAATCCAACCCGTCATATTCATCTGCATAAACATTAATCCCCAGCCACATCATAGCCAATAACGCGGCAAAATATATCTGAATCTTTTCATAACCATAGCTCCGTTTTTCAAATTGAATTTCAGTATATCCTCCAATTTTTATAAAGTCAATTTAAACCTCGTTTTTCGCTTGACTTTTGTTTTACTATGGTAAAATATTAAAGTACTTTTGGAAAGTATCGAAGCGGTCATAACGGGGCGCACTCGAAATGCGTTTGCCTTAACAGGCGTGGGTTCGAATCCACCTTCTCCGCCAAAGAGAATGCTGATTTTAATCCGCATTCTTTTACTATGTGAATTTTATAAAGGAGTAAAACAATGCAGACAGAAGAAAACAAATGAAGATGAGTTATCTTATAAAGCGCTTTGTACCGTATTTCAAAAATACAAATGGATACTGATACTCGATCTAATCTGTGCGTCACTGACAACGGTTTGTGAGCTTATTCCCCAATGCTCGTGCGTTACATAACAAATATGGGTATCAATAACATAGCAGGATTAACCGTCGGAATAATCTTAAAATAGGACTTTTCTATCTGATTTTAAGAATAATCGACTCTGCGGCAAATTTCTATATGGCTGACACTGGACATATTATGGGGAGCAAAATCGAAACAGATATGCGCCGTGACTTATTCGCGCACCTTGAAACGCTTTCACATTCATACTTTGCCGAACACAAAGTCGGACAAATTATGGCACGAATAACAAGCGACTTGTTTGATATAACAGAATTTGCGCACCACTGCCCGAAGAATTTTTCATCGCCGCACTGAAAATAATCGTTTCATTTATAATCTTTGCGGAGTAAACGTACCGCTGACGGTTATTGTGTTCATACTCTCCGCTTATATTCTGTTTGTAAAATTCTTTAATACGCGTATGCGTAAAGCGTTCAGAAACAGCGTAACCAAATCGGCGAAATTAATTCACAGGTTGAGGATACATTGCTCGTTATAATAGTGGTAAAGTCATTTGCGACAGAAGAACTTGAAGCTGAAAAATTTGAGGACGGCAACAAAAATTTCTTGACACAAAAACTCGGATATTTCTATATGGCAGGTTTTCAAACATCAAACAGAGCCTTTGAGGGTGTAATGTATTTGATAGTCGTTGTTGCGGGTGCGTTGTTTATGATTAACGGCAAAATCTCCCTGCCGACCTTACCGCATATCTTTTGTATGTAAGCATCGCTTGCCACTTTGCGTACAATCATTCAATTTACCGAACAATTCCAACGCGGTATGACAGGTATTGAGCGTTTCCTTGAAATTATGGACGCACCTGCCGAAATAACAGAAAAAGAAAATGCCGACGAATTGAAAAATGTTCAAGGAAATATAACGTTTGAAAACGTCGGATTTCATTACAGTGACGATGACACAAACGTGCTGTCAAATATAAATCTTAACATCAAGAAAAGGCGACAGCGTTGCACTTGTCGGTCCGTCAGGCGGCGGAAAAACAACGCTTTGTAACCTTATCCCACGTTTTATGACGTCACAGAAGGACGTATTTTAATTGACGGCAAAGATATAAAAACGTCACATTAAATTCGCTCCGAAATTCAATCGGTGTCGTTCAACAGGACGTTTACTTGTTCTCGGGAACGGTCTTTGAAAACATCGCTTACGGATTAAGCGGTGCAACACGCGAAGATGTTATAAACGCCGCCAAGTTGCAGGCGCATGAATTTATTTCAAACCTCGAAAACGGATATGACACATATGTCGGCGAACGTGGAGTTAAACTTTCGGGCGGTCAAAAGCAAAGAATAAGTATCGCAAGAGTATTCTTAAAAATCCGCCTATACTTATTCTTGACGAAGCGACCTCCGCACTTGATAATGACAGCGAAAAAACGTGCAAGACTCACTCGAAAACTTGCAAAGGCAGAACAGTATTCACAATCGCCCATAGACTTACAACAATCCGTAACGCAAATATGATTCTTGTCCTCACCGAAAACGGTATCGAAGAACAAGGCACACACCAAGAATTGATTGATAAAAGGATTGTACTACAACCTATACAGTATGTACACATCACTATAACAAACAAAAATGCGGTCTGTATGACCGCATTTTTATAGTAGTGGTGCTACTAACCTTATAATATGTCCTAAAAGCTTTGTGAAAATATTAAAATGTTTAACGTCCTCTAATGTAATCTTCTGCGACAATTCAAGCGTGTCTTTGAAATCACGTTCAATATCCATAACCGCCGGTACATTAAGCATATAAGCCGCACATTCATAGTGAAGATACAAACTTCTGTAATCGTGGTTTACCGTACCGACAATGGCTTTTTACCGTCACTTATCGACATTTTCGCGTGAACAAAACCGGGTGTATATTCGTATATTTCTATACCTGCTTTCAAAGTTCCTTATAATATGTTCTCGCAAGATAGAACGCATTTTCTTGTCAGGAATATGTGGCATTATAATCTTAACGTCAACGCCCCTTTGAGCTGCATACTTCATACACTCATACATCTCGTCATCAATAACAAGATACGGCGTCATTATATAAGTATATTCCGACGCATTGTTCAGATTATTTATATACGCACGCTTTCCGACATAAACTTCATCAAGCGGAGTATCGCCGAACGGTATTACAAATCCGTCCGTACTTACGGAATATTTTTTGACGCTTGGATATATTCACCGCAATCCTCAATGTGTTCATCATTTACGTTCCACATTTCAAGAAACATCGCCGTAAATCCGGACCGCCTCGCCTCTGAGCATAAATCCCGTATCTTTCCAATGCCCGAAACGCATCTTTTCATTAATATATTCATCTGAAATATTTATCCCACCGCAAAACGCCACCGCACCGTCTATAACCATTATTTTTCTGTGGTCACGATTGTTTTGGTGAGTTGACAAAGCGGTACAATCGGCGAAAATATACGACATTTAATCCCTGTCTTTCAAGATATTCATTGTATTTTCGCGGAAGCGTCACGATACAGCCCATACCGTCATACATAACGCGAACTTCAACGCCCTGTTTAACTTTTTCTTTAAAATTTCAAAATTTCATTCCACATACGGCTCGTGTGATTTATAATAAAGAACTCCAAAATATGAATTTTTCCGCTTTCAAAAGCTCCTTTTCATATCCTCAAACATTCTCGCCTATGCTGTAATACTGTACACCCGTATTTGTGTAAGCAGGAGAACCGCCGTATTTCGATAAATACCTTGCAAATCCGTCCTGATTTTTATCGGTCTGATAAATATTTTTCATAACATCATTGTCTTGAACAAGATACTTTTGTTTGCCTCTTGAATATTCTTGTAATCGTCACCTATATTCATTGACACTCCCTGTGCCCTTGTAAACAGATAAAACAAAGCACCGAATATAGGTATAATCGCAATAAGCGTTATCCACGTCATTTTAAAAGTAGATTCCTCTGTACGATTAATTTTAAATATTATAAGTACGGCACTCAAAACAGTCGAAAGACTGAACAAAACCTTTGAATAGTCGGAAATCCATATATACATTGCAACAAACGTAATGATTTGCATTAAAAGCATTACCATTGCAACGAATTTGTTTGAATATAAAAGTAAATCTTTTTCATTCAAAATCCTCCTTCAAACGGCTATTTTAAATTTTTATATACGCAAACGTTTTTCTTCCCCTTCTTGCTGCAACATCATAAGCCACCCTTCAAGCAGCTTTTGCAGTGTTTGGGTGCATACTTGTTTTAGCATTTCCCTTTAAGAAATATTCTATCGGATTATCGTTTGTATATTTGTCGTCCAAATAAATTTTTCCTGCCGCAACACGGTCGCAAAACATTTCTTTAACATATTTTAACGGCATTTCGACCGCCTCCATACGTCTTGTTTTGGGATTGTAGTCTGTCCAATATTCAAAGTGATGTTTGTTTCTTCCTTTGTGGTGCATCCAAGCCTTTGAATAACCGTATTCACGTCTTTCGCCCTCTGTCGGACTTCTGTCACCGAGATAAAATCTTGCTCCCCGGTAAAATTCAGTCGGTGAATATTTCGACAAATCGTGACGCATACCCTGCCATTATTACCTTGGCGGTGCCTTGTGATTGTCATAAAATGTTTTATAAAATGCCACATACAGTGATTCTTCCTTTTTCTATAATAGTTTATTATATCACAAATACCGACATTTTACAATACCAAAACGTTGCACCTCTCAAAACAAAAATCGGCTGCCAAAATTTCGGCAACTGATTTTCGATTAGTTACTTCTTCTTTCCATTTCCTTATAAATATCTTCCCAAGTCATACCGTTGTCAACCAGCATAACAGTAAGGTGATAATAGGTCAGCGGTTTCGTAGCTGATTTCGTCCTTATCGCGGTTTTACCTGCAATAACAACTTCGGCAGCCTCCTCACCGACTTTTTCAAAATCTTATCTTCGCCCTTATCGAACAAGTAATTTGTATAACTGCCCTCTTCAGGGTGTTCTTTTCTGTCCATAACTACAGCCTGTTCACGCGCAAATACATCTGTCTTAGTCTGTTCCTTTGCGTCCTCAACAAGCTTGCCGTCCTCAATCTTTCTGAAGAAACAACTTCTGTTTCCCGTATGACACGCAGGACCGGCAGGATTAACAAGCACAACAAGACAATCGCAGTCGCAGTCAACGCGAACTTCTTTAACGTACATATAATTACCCGAAGTATCGCCCTTTACCCAAACTTCCTGTCTGCTTCTTGACCAAAAGTTGCTCTGCCTGTTTCAAGAGTTTGCTTAATCGTGTCCGCATTCATATATGCAACCATAAGCACCTCGTTAGTTTCAATATTCTGCACAACCGCCGGAATAAGTCCGCTTGCGTCAAATTTAAGAGTATTTATTAATTCGTCCATTTATGTAATTCCCCTTTCAATTTATATAAAACAAATTCATTTCATTTCCATTAAATTCCAATTCTTTGCTATATAGTCCACACCCGAAATTATTGTGAATACAACCGAAATCCAAATAAGTATATCTGAAATCAATTTAGGGTGTACACCTAAGAATGTATTCTGAATCGGAAGCAAAGCATTGCAACGATAATTGCAACCATTTGCGTAACGGTTTTAAGTTTGCCCCACATACTTGCGGCAACAACCTTGCCTTCCCCGCCGCAACAAGTCTTATACCCGCGACCGCAAATTCTTACAAGCACAATCATCAATGCCCACACACTCATACGGTCATAGTACATCAATATCAAAAATGCCGCCGTTGTACCTTGTCCGCAAGCGGATCGACGAATTTGCCGAAAGTCGTTACTTGATTATATTTTCTTGCAACGTGACCGTCTATTGCATCAGTTATCGACGCAAGTACAAAACACCAAGTGCCGCATAATGACACATTACGTTATCTATCATAAACAACACCATAAATATCGGTACAAGAACTACACGAATCATTGTAATTTTATTAGCTGTATTCATCAAATCACCTCCGCTTGACCTGTAGGTCATATTCATCTGCGTCAAGAATTTTCACTTTTATAATATCGCCCGGAGTAACTTCTTCCTCCGTTGCAAAATATACTTTTCCGTCAACATCAATACTGTCGCCGCGACTTCTGCCGTAGAACAAGAAACTTTCTTCATCGTATCCCTCAACCAAAACTTCAAGTGTTTTGCCAAGCTTAGCCTTGTTAAGTTCAAGCGATATTCCCTGTTGAAGTGTCATAAGTCTGTCAAGACGTTCTTCCTTGATTTCCTCATCAACCTGATTCGGAAAATCAGCCGCAGGAGTATCTTCTTCCTGTGAATATGTGAAAGCACCCATTCTGTCAAAACGCACCTTTTTAACAAATTCATAAAGGTCGTTAAACTGTTCCTCCGTTTCACCCGGAAAACCTACAATTATAGACGTTCTGATTGTGCAGTCAGGCATTTTTTCTCTTATTTTATTGATTCTCTCAACCATTTGTTCTTGAGTTGTACGTCTTGCCATACGTCTTAAAATCTCATTGTTGCCATGCTGTACGGGCATATCGATATAATTGCATATTTTATCATATTTAGCCATTGTATCAATAAGACTGTCCGTAATAGCCTCGGGATAAATAATGCACTCTTATCCACTTGATACCGTCAACCGTGACAAGTTTTTCAAGCAACTTATCAAGCGAATATTCGCCGTACAAATCTTTTCCGTAACGTGAAGTATCCTGTGCAATAAGTATAAGTTCCTTAACACCGTTTTTCGCAAGATTTTCAGCTTCTTCAACTATATCTTCAATTTTTCTGCTCCTAAAATGTCCTCTAATCATAGGAATAGCACAATAAGTACAGTTATTGTCACAACCGTCGGCAATTTTCAAATATGCCGTATATGACGGTGTTGACAAAATTCGCGGAAGCCGTTCATCTGGAGTTCTGTCATTATGACCGCATATTACAGGCTTTTCGCCCTTAAACGCCTCGCGGATAACCTCCGCGATTTTATCATAATCACCTGTTCCGACTATTGCGTCAACCTCGGGCAGTTCGATTAAAATATCACTGCTGTATCGTTCTGCCAAGCAACCTGTCGCAATAAGCAATCGACATCTTCCGTTTTGTATTGAGCCATTTCAAGTATAGCGTCTATTGATTCCTGTTTAGCCGACTCGATAAAACCGCAAGTATTTACGATTATGACATCGGCGTCTGACGGATTATACGTTATATTAAAACCGTCATTTGCCAATATACCGAGCATAATTTCGGCATCTGTCTGATTTTCGCACAGCCAAGCGAAACAAGACCGATGTTATACATAAGTTTACTCTCCATATTCTTCTTTTATATTATCTATACAATTTTTAATGTCAGAAAAGCCGTAACCTCTGTACATAAAATATCGTATACATTTATCAATGTTTTTCTTTTCAAAGTTACCTTTAAGCCTTTTTCAACAAGAGGCAAAAGCATATCTTCTTCGTCCTCCTCAAGATACGAAACCGCCTCCTCAACGTATTCCGTGTCTATGCCCTTTGCTGTAAAGCTCGGACTTAATACGTCTTTTACCGTATTTTTCAAATTCTTTAAATCTTTTGCCTTTGCAATCGCATACTTTCTGTCGTCCAAAAGCCGTAATTTCTGCAAAATTCAAGAATTTCATCTATATCTTCTTCCTTTGCGCCGGCTATTTTCAGCTTATCCGAAAGTTCACGCTCACTGTGTGAACGAAATTCAAGCAATCTCAAAGCCTTATCTTTAGCCTCATCAAAGGTCAGTTCTTTTTTTCTCTGTTATATCTCATAATACAAAGTAATCAAATAATTCTCCAAAATTAATTCCGCCGATAACCTTATCCTTGTATTTGCCTTCAAATGGTCATATCCGCCCTGCATTTGCTCTGACTTAATGCCATAGCTAAGCGACATATATGCCTCAATGTATGCGGAAAGGTGGTCACATCCGCGTATAATCTGGTCCGTCTATCGGATTGTATTTGTCTTCATTATACTTTTCGTTTATCAAGTCCGACGTAACCATATTGATTTCGCCGTCATCAATAATTTTAGAGTCAAATTCATTCTGCGTGTAATACTCTATCTCCCTGTGCCAAGCAGGCGGTAAAAGCGGATAAATAACTTCACGCATTTGTTCATCTTCTATTTCACTGATTATGCTGTCCAAACCCTTGACGCTGTTCTTACCGGTGACACAATATCCCTTGTCAAGACCTCGGGTAAATCGTGAAAAGTCCCGAAAGAAGTTGTTTTCAAGACGTTTTCTGCAAGGATTGTCAAGTTCAAGCGACATAAAGTACGACAAAATCGCAACGACAAGCATATGCCCCATAACAAAGTTTCGGGCATTCTTACTGCTTTGCCCACCTTTGTTGGTATCTCAGCTTTCCTATAAGCGACAAAACTCTTGAAGATACTTACTTCCGGCAAAATATCTGAAGCCGTGAAAAGTATCGCAAGCCGCCCCTGTGCCATTTCGGTTTTAACCTGTTCTATACCGAAAGTCTGCGGATTCATAGGGTAAATTATTTTAAATTCCCAGTTGCTTGCATGGTAATGTGCGGCTTTTAAAATCTGTTTTTCAAGAGATGCGTAATCTTTGTCAAGATAATACTTTTTCATTCTCTCAAAGAAACCGCCGCCGATACCGTCCATATGTTCTTCAAGCTCAGAAAGTACCCAATTATCTATTTGAAGCCTTTTTCTTTTACAAGTTTATGATAAATAGGCGGTTTAATGTCAGTAAGCACAATTCTGTGGAAAACTCAAATATTCCGCCCTCAATAAGCTTTATCATATTAACGCTTTCGCCTCACACTTTGCAAGCACATAAGCATAAAACATCTTGTGTGCCTGCTTGTCAAGCTCCGTAAAGCCGGTCCAAGGACGGATATGGTCGTTCCAACGCTGAATAGATGCCGCCTCATACATCAGAGAAATAAGAGATTTTAATCATTTAATTTTACTCCATCACAATATTATAACCGTTCTTTTCAAGTACCTTAATAACTCTTTCGCCGTGTTCTCTGCCGCCGACTTCACAAGCAATATGAATAATTGCCTCGTTAGGATCAAGGTCTGCACTCAATCTGTCGTGCTGTACCATTACGATATTTGCGTTTGCCTCGGCAAGAATGTGTGAAAGATGTTCCAAACTTCCCGGAATATCAAGAAGTGTAGTCTTGAATTTAAGCTCTCACGCGTAACAAGACCAAGCTCGATAATTCTGTGAATAAAGCTAACATCAATGTTACCGCCAGAAAGTACGCAAGCGATTTTCTACCCTTAACGTCAACCTTGTTGTTAAGAACAGCCGCAAGCGGTGGCACCGGCAGGTTCAACAACTTGCTTTGTTCTTTCAAGAAGCAGTAAAATAGCCTCTGAGATTTCCGCATCTGATACCGTTACAACATCATCTGCATACTGTTGATAAGTTCAACAGTTTTGTCACCCGGTATTTTAACCGCAATACCGTCTGCGATAGTAACGGCAGAATCAGTAGTAACGTGTTTTTCTCTTTAAATGAATTGTAAATTGCAGGAGCCCTCAGCTTGTACACCTATAATTTGTACACGCGGATTGATTTGCTTTATGCCGCAACACCGGCCAAAAGACCGCCGCCACCTGCCGGTACAAGTACCATATCAACAGTAGGTAAATCCTCAAGGATTTCTATACCGATTGTACCTTGTCCTGCCATAACTTCAAGATCGTCATATGGGTGAAGAAAAGTTGCACCCTCTTTTTTCTTGAATTTCAACCGCTTTTGTAAGCGTCGTCATAACAATCTCCGTAAAGCACTACCTTGGCACCGTAACCCTCTGTCGCACTCACCTTAGCGATAGGAGCAGACTTCGGCATAACGATAGTTGCGGGAATGTTGTGAACGTGTGACGCATACGCAACACCTTGTGCATGGTTGCCGGCAGATGAAGCAACGGCTGAAGTAATTTCGCCTCTTTCAACAAGTGCGGCAATCTTATTTGACGCACCTCTTATTTTAAATGAACCTGTTTTCTGTTGGTTCTCAAATTTTAAATATATCTCCGCCTGTCATGTCAGAGAAAGTTTTAGATGATTCAATCTTAGTTCTGTGAATAGTCGGCTCAAGACGTTTAGCCGCAAGTTCAATTTCTTTAATTCCAAATCCATTTTTCGCAAGTCCTTTCTTACTTTTCCTTATCTTATAATTATACCGCAATTATATCTATTTTTCAATAGCAGATTTTATTTATATGCAAAATCATTATATTATTCACAAAACAATTCTCCGTTCCTCCCATTCATTCGTATAGGGCGGCATACATAACATCCTCATGACTCCTTGAGGGGAGCTGGCGGCTCAGCCGTCTGTTGAGTGGCTTTTATTTCTCGATTGCCACCTCTCCGTCACTCTGTGACACCACTCTTCGTAGGGGCGACCAGTGGTCGCATCGTTATCCCATATACTTTCCACTCGGGCGGTCAGTGGTCGCCCTCTTACCATACACAAAAATCCCACAATCCCTCACCTTCCCTTGCAAACCGCCACAAAATATAGTATAATAAAAAGTTGCATACAGATCGAAAGGAGTCACAATAAATGGAACAAACGAAAGAAAATAAAATGGGTACAATGCCTGTAAACAAGCTGCTTGTAACAATGTCACTGCCTATGGTTATATCAATGATAGTGCAAGCACTTTATAACATAGTCGACAGTATATTCGTATCAAGACTTTCCGAAGACGCATTGACAGCCGTTTCAATGGCATTTCCAATGCAAAACCTTATGATTTCCGTAGCAGTCGGAACAGGGTAGGTATAAACGCAATGCTTTCACGCGCACTCGGCGAAAAGTTTGAAGCGGCAAACAAGACCGCCGAAAACGGTATATTTATAGAAGTTCTCGGATATGTTTTATTTTACTTATAGGAATTTTCGTAACAAAGCCGTTTTTCTTGCACAAGCGGGTGCAGGCGATATTGCAAATATGGGCATTGAATATACAAGAATTTGTCTGCTTATGTCATTTGGTATTTTTATGCAGATTGGTTTTGAAAGAATCCTTCAATCTACCGGACGAACAATATTCACAATGATAACACAGTCAACAGGTGCAATTATCAATATCATACTCGATCCTATATTAATTTCGGTTTATTCGGTATGCCGAAATGGGTGTTGCCGGTGCGGCGATTGCGACTGTAACAGGTCAAATATGTGCGGCAATTCTTGCGATTACATTTAACCTTACCAAAATCCCGATGTACATATCAGCTTTAAAGGTTTTAAACCGCAGATTATATTTGTAAAGAACATTCTTTCTGTCGGTATTCCTTCAATAATTATGTCGTCAGTCGGCTCTGCAATGACTTTCGGTATGAATAAAATTTTATAACTTTTTCATCAACTGCCGTTGCGGTATTCGGTGTATACTTTAAACTTAACAGTTTTGTATTTATGCCTGTATTCGGTCTTAATAACGGTATGGTGCCGATTGTTTCATATAACTACGGCGCACAAAACAAAAAACGTCTTACAAAACCATTAAGCTCGCAATTATGTACGCGGTTTGTATTATGTTTATAGGAATTATGCTGTTCCAGTTTATACCCGATGTACTTTTGAGATTGTTTGACGCTTCAGACCATATGCTTGAAATCGGTATTCCGGCATTGAGAGTAATCAGCCTCAGCTTTGCATTTGCAGGTATATGTATAGTTATTTCCATCAAGCCTGCAAGCATTGGGACACGGCTTTTAAGCATGATGATTTCTATAACACGTCAGCTTATCATACTTCTTCCGTCAGCATATATCCTTGCAAAATTCGGCGGTATCCACGCGGTTTGGTGGTCATTCAACATTGCCGAAATCGCCTCATTGACGTTATCATTGTTATTCTTTAAACATATGTATAACAAGATAATTAAACATTTAGAGAATAGTAAATATCCCCGGCTATACCGGGGATATTTATTTAGCACAGATTCTTTATCACTCTGATTCAGTATTATTTCTTGCTCACATTTGGCAATAAAAACAAACCGCATAATAATGCGATTTGTTTGCCGTTTTGGTCGGGATGACAGGATTTGAACCTGCGGCCCCTACGTCCCGAACGTAGTGCTCTACCAAACTGAGCCACATCCCGATATGACCTATAAACAACATAGATTATTATACCACCACTCTTCCGCAAAGTCAACCACCAAAATAAAATTAATCCAATATTTTTATAAAGCAAAAAGATTGCTCCGTCTTTTAAAAATCGGTTTCATCATCGTCTGCAACCGAAACAGGTTGTTTAACAATTTGTTTTTCATTTTTCTTCAATTTTTCTTCTTTAACTTCATCTACTCTCAGTTTCTTCTTATTAAATATACGCGCAACGGTATCGTCTCTACAAGATAATGCGATATAAGCGCACACAACACAGCAATAGCATAAACCGCCGCAACATATCCCATATTACCCACCAAACCGATTTGCACGAATATATCAACAACAACCATATGATACAAATACAATCCGTACGACAAATCAAACTTAAATCTGATTTTACCGAAACTGTAACCGAAACCGACAGTCATAAGGCAAAGCAAAAGCACTTTGAATCATATCCATATACTCGCCTATCCTCACGCCGAACCTGTCGCAATAAATCGCACGGCAATAAACAAAATCACACACAATATTTTGTTTTTGAGTATCGGCACGATTTTTCACGATAGCGGTACATAAACCAACCTGCAAAATACATATAAAAATACGGCATACACGAATGTGAGATGAGCAACCGTCCCGTTTCGGGCAATATTTCTGTAAATGCGGCACAACAAGATTAAGTGCCATAGACAATATCATTACAAATATCCATACCCACAGTTTTCGATTTTTAAAATCTGTATATTATCGCAGTAATAATAAAACGGACTGTAAATATCATTGTCCAAAGATTTGCTTGAAAATTTCCTATTCCGAAATTACTTATAAAATCCGGTTGTGGCAAATCCCGTATAAAACAAGCTGTCCCAGAAACCACGTCACAAAAGTCTTGTTCAGCACAAATCCGCAAAATGCCGCCGCCACAATCACTCCGACAATTATACACACCCACAGCGACGGAATTATTCTGGCACACGTTTTTCAAAACTCCCACGTGTTTTACTTCTCTCCATAGATGCGGAACCAAAACGCTTATGCAAAACAGCACAACGACACCGTTCCACCAATCAAATACAGGCGACACTTCCTGTAATCTTATATGTCGGAATATGTGCAAAGTCATAACGTAAAATGCACTGTACAGTCTACAACATCAAAACAGTTGTTCGCAAAATCAAATTTAATCTGTTCTTACCTTGTTCATCACTTCACCCCAATACTTTTGTCGTATATTCTTATTATATGTCATAAAAATATTATTAGTCAAGTGAACAAAATAATACAGCAAATTTTAAAATGAAAGTTGTGATTTAAAGAGTATTAATGAGAAATAAAGAGAAAATAAGAGATTGTTATTTGATTTATTAAAATTTTCAAAAAGTGTTGACAACAATCAAAACATAGTAAAATAGCCGTTGTGAGTTAAAGGTAAGCTTTAACATGAATAGATTAAGTATAGAGGACACAACTATGAATTCAAGCTATTTGCAAAAGCCACAAGACGTAGAAAGAAAGTGGTATGTTGTTGATGCAGCTGACAAGCCACTTGGTCGTTGCTGCAACAGTTGCAAGCATTTTAAGAGGTAAGCACTTACCTACATTTACACCAAACGTAGATTGCGGTGACCACGTTATCGTTATCAATGCTGATAAGATTATCCTTACAGGTAATAAG
>SCPP01000408.1_pt1 | contig 14848 bp, 17 predicted proteins | sample 6106811 | NCBI WGS metagenome assembly SCPP01 (sample SAMN10720449, study PRJNA508395) | human gut metagenome | isolation source: Participant 2 stool, 15 month | host: Homo sapiens | collected 2018
GGTATATACTTATTTATCTTCAATCTGTCTGCATGGGATAAAGTTCAGTATAAGTCCCGCCTGGAACTTCACTATCTGGGTATACCTGTCAATCTGGTTGTATCCTTTGGCAAAATCCACGATGGAAAATATACCTGTCGGGCGGCTTTATGATGGAAAGGGTTACGGTCAAACAGACGGAGAATAGGTTCTGGCAGTTTGAACAGGTGAATAATGTGAGAAAGGCATAAACGGCCTGCAATGGTCATTGAATGCTTCTGCCGGTGTGTCCTATCGTTTTACAGGGATTGGAGTTTTATTTCGAACCACGTATTTCGCATTATTTTGATAATGACCAGCCGCCAGTATCCGGACAGAGAATTCTGTGATTATCGGACTTGGTGCAGGTATTCGTTTTGATTTTTAATTGAAAGAACTATAAGGTATTTATCCACTAAATGTATTGATGATGATTGCCGAAGACGGTATTTACCAGTATGATTATTCGGATTTGAAGGAGATCCGGTTGCTGAGTAAGATTGCGGTGAAGAAGTAATGTTGTTATTAATAATGAAGAGGAAACCCATGACAGGATTTCCTCTTTTTGATTTATTACCAACCGGTAGGTTGGCTGATGTTAGGATTGGAAGTTACTTCTGTTTGTGGCAATGGCCATGAATCATATTTGGGAAATACACAATTACGAGTTTCAATTGTTACAAAAGAATTATCATTGGGTTCCAGGCTCCGTATATAGTACCTTTCATCACTTCATTTCCTATGTTCCAACGGCGGATATCATCGTAACGTTTACCTTCGAAACAAAGTTCTACGCGGCGTTCACGACGGTATAGTTCACGAACTTTTCTTGTGTGTTATAAACTGATTTATCCATGTTCGGCATGCCGGCACGATTACGAATCATATTGATATATTTTTCAACATCAGGATTTTGCCAGTCTCCAGTTTCCACCAAGCATTCCACATAATCCAATAGAACTTCTGCATATCGGTAAATCATAAAATCAAGGCTTCCGCCTGCTGATGCACGATCTTGTTCGTCAATATATTTTTACTAAATAACCAGAACGGGATGCACGCTTTTTCCAACGTAATCACTGCTATTTGGATTAAAGGGTTCGAATGTATAATTGGAAATCGATGTATTATCATTCGGCAATAAGATGGTTGCATACAGACGAGGATCTCTCGGTTTGTACAAAGGATCTTTTCATATTGTTCCCGTTCGGAAGGCTGAAAGAGATTGAATCGTTTTACCATCTATTGTCTCATAAGTGTCAAGCAAAGATTTCAATGGAGCACTTACCCCTGACCACCTAATATTGTCGACATATTACGGAACCATATGTTGTCTAATCCGTTTGATTTAAACATGATTCGTTCTTGTTCTGTTCTCCGGTGTAACAAAACAGATCTCGATAACTTTTACGGATCGTTGCTTTCGAAGATGAATAATATAAGGCAAAAGATCCTGAATCGATTAATTTTAGCTGCATCTTTAGCAATGTCATATTGATGGAATTGCAGGTTAATATCCATTTTAATGCTAATGCTGTAGCTTTGGACATACGTTCACGACGTCCTTCATCCCAAAGGAAAGGAAATACATCTTTGTCTGTGATACTCAAAACCTCGTCTAATTCCCGGTTAATGAATTCAAGGCATTCATCAACGGTATTACGAGATTTATAAATGTCGGCAGGTAATAGAGATTCCTCTACAATAGGTATACCGTCATTACGACCGTACCAATTAAAGTAAACGGATATGATACCATGCACGCCAAACCTTAGCTTCTGCTTTCATTCTGTTCTCTCTCATCTGCAAAATAAGCATCATCTACATGTTCCAGAAAACGGTTACAGCGACGTATACGGATATAATAGTTTTCCAGGCATCAAAATAATATTCCCAGCCGGTGGGTTTGTTATTATCCGATGGAGGAACAAGTGAGCCATTACCTAAATTAACAATACGTTGGTCAAAGTTTGAATAAAAATGCATATTGTCAGTTGCTCCTTCCAGGAATACAAGGCTGAGTTCATCACCTCCCAAGCTCCTTTTACCCAAAGTTTACATTGCTCTAATGCTGCTGAACATTCATTCATTGTTGCCCAAAACTGGTCATCGGATACTTCTGTAGGATGGTTTCTTTCAGAAAATCATTACATCCGCCAAAACTGACAGTGCACAAGATAGTAGTACTATTTTACTGTTGATATTTTATTTAGTATCATAATTTATAGTTTAAATCGGATTAGAAATTAAGACTTACACCTGCTGAATATGTCCGTACAAGTGGGTAGGAACCTCTTTGTCCCCGGTTTTCCGGATCTGTTAGTTTCTCTTTAGCAAAGTAAACGGATTCTGTGCATTCAGATATACATAAATATTTGTGATACCGATCTTTTTCAATCCTAACTGATCAAATGTGTAACCTAATTGTATGGATTTCACACGGCAGAAACTTGCATCAAAATGCCAGAAGTCTGATGTATGATAGTTGTTGCCATAAGAAGAGTTTGGAGCAAGTCGTGGATAACGTGCATTTGTATTTTCTGGAGTCCAGTAATCCAATTGTGCTTTTAATGGGTAGAACCATCACCGGATGTATTCAGACCGAATGAAAAGGCTCTGAATAATAAGCGTCTACCCGGTTACACCCTGAAACAATACATCTAAACTCCATTTCTTATAATTTAAGGAAACGTTGGCAAAATAATTTAGGTTAGGCTGTTCTGAACCTCTGATTTCACGATCATCTGTTGTAATTTTACCATCTCCGTCTCTATCGATATAATGGATATCACCCGGTTGCTGACCATCAAAAATAACGATACCTTCTTTAGGAATCCATTCTCCTGCTTCATTTTAGAAATCGCTTTCCTGTAACAAGCCGTTGGTAGGATATACATAATAACTTTTCAGAGCATAGCCGATTTGGTTGATGCGGTTACCTTCATCATAGGGTGCACCAAATAATTCCTCAATTTTGTTTTTATTTTGAGAGAGACCACCATGAATGTTGAATCCAAAGTCTTTTGTTACTTGCTTGCCGTAATTCAAGTCCAACTCCCAGCCTTTATTTCTGACTGTTCCTGAATTGATCGGGGCAGAATTGATACCACCGATGTAGGAAATAGGAGGTGTTATAATCATATCGGTTGTTTTCTTGTTGTAATATTCGAATGTAACAGCAAAGTTTCTGAATAAACGGATATCTGTACCAATGTTGAACATATGTACTGTTTCCCATGTAATATCGGGGTTCCCGAACACGGTTTCATTTCCGTTTGTGCCGTCGATCAGTGTTTGATATTTATATAAACCTATATTTTCATTACCCAGCGAACCATAAGAAGCTCTGAGTTTGAATTCGTTTACTTTCCCTTTCAATGGTTTCATGAAAGCTTCGTGGATATTCCATCCGGCAGCAACAGAAGGAAAACACCAAATTTATTGCCATTTCAAAACGGGAAGATCCATCCCGTCGGATTGTTCCTTCTATCAGATAACGGCGGTCATATGTATAGTTTGCTTTGGCAAAGAAAGAAGACATCGCCCATTGATCCCAATCTCCATTATTCGTTAACTCTTGATTGTATCCGCCGATTGCAAACAAGCGATGTTGTTTACGTTCATATGTATATTCTGCTGTTGCACCGATATAATAATAACTGGAACGTCCTTTTTCTGCACCATGATAAGCTCCCCATGTTTGTAAGAAGGCTCCGGAATTATAGTCGAAGAAGTTCCATGCTGCGCGTTCCTCTTTTGCACTACTGCTTACCCGGTAAGAATATTGTCCGCGTAGCACCAGATTGGGAATTATTTCCCAACGTGGGGCAATGTTGATGCTGACATTATCTTCCAGATAAGTCCGGGTACCGCCGCGTTCCATCAAGGCTGCAGGATTGCGTTGTTCAGGACGATTCCCGTAATAGACTTGTTTCTCACCTTCTTCTGAGGATAACGGGCTACTGTTGTGGGAGGCGTTGAGTATAGATAATCTAATACCCTGTTAATGGCTCTTCACGGTTTGTCCGATAGGAATTGAAGTCCATATTAACAGACAAATTATCCAATAGGCTGACAGATGTATTTGCGCGGATGTTTAATCGGTCTGAATTTGTGTTTTCTATTAATGCATCGTTTTTCAGGTAGTTCGCTGTTAAAGCAAAACGCCAGGTTACCACCACCCGATACAGAGACTGAATGACTTTGAACAGAACCATTTTAAACATATAATCTGTCCAGTCTGTATCCGGATAATTAATAGGTCTTTTCCTGAAATGGTTTGAGCGATCGCGTCATCGCTGTAAGTGGGTGAACCTCCGATGTTTTGAGCAACGTTGACCATCTGCATATATTCTGCTGCATTGGCGAATTCAGGTAAATAAGTCGCTTTTTGGATACCGTAATAGCCATTATAAGAGACATTGATCTTACCAGGCAGACCACGTTTTGTTTTACAACGATAACACCATTTGCAGCACGTGAACCATAGATCGCTGCTGCTGCCGCATCTTTCAGAATAGTAATGCTTTCGATTGTGTTCGGATCCAGGTTGTTCATGTCCATAGGTACTCCATCAACTAATACCAGCGGATCGCTGTTCCTAATGTTGAAACACCACGGATGCTGATGGAAGCTCCATCTGCTCCCGGCAAACCGGAACCTTGTGTCACATTCAAAACCAGTGATACCTCCTTGCAATGATTGTGACAGGTTTGTGATAGGTCGGCTGTTCAGGTTTTGAAATATCCAGTGAAGCAACTGAAGAAATGGAGTTTAATTTCTTTCTTCTGAGAATCCGGTTACAATTACTTCATCCAGTTCTTCTGTGTCTTCCGACATAGATACCGTTAAGTTGCTGATTGCACGACTTAATACATATTCATGCGTTTTGAACCCAGGTAATTGAAATATAAGATATCCCCACGTTTGGCTTTAATCGAGAAATAGCCATTCTGGTCGCTGACAGTACCAAAAGAAGTTCCTTTAATTGTAATGTTTACTCCTGCCAAAGGAAACGGAGGTTCTGAATTTTCCATTACCTGTCCCTGAATAGTCCAAGCTCTGTCATCAGCTTGGCTGACAGTGATTTGTTGATCCTTTGTCTTTTTGCAATAGCAATGTAATTGTCTATCTGCTTGAATGTGTAATTGTCTCCAAGCACGGCTGTTAGTGCTTCTTTTATATCTGAAGTACGTATATTTACAGATACATTTTTATTACCGGCTAATTCTTCTGTGCTATAGGCAATTTTAATACCGGACTGCTGTGATATAGCGTCCAATATTCGCTCTATCCGTGTGTTTTAAACGATAGATTTAAAGGATGATTTTGTTCGAAAATAGATTCGAATGCATGTGCACTGAAAGAAAATGTTGACAATAAGCAACTAAGTAAAATTAAGAATAATGATCGTTTTAAGACTTTTTGTGCTTTATAAAAGTCTCCCGATATTCTTTTTTCCATAAATTTGTAATTTACAGGTTAAACGAAAATGAAATTGTTATTTTTAATCTGTTACAGAGGCGGTATCTGATCCATACTGCCTTTGTTGTTTTCATAATAAATATTATTCTATGTCATTTCTCCTCCTTTATTTTTTTAATGTTAATAGTATTTGTTCCTGTTCTCTCTAACTTGACATCTGAAGTGTAGCTTATAACTTCCAGTAACTTGTCAAGGTCTATATCTTTTCGGCTATAAGTGAGTATCGATTCTCTTTTAAGCTTTCAGTTTGATAGGTAACGGAAAAGTCATACCAGAGTTGGAGTTTGTTGATAATTTCTTCCAGCTTTGCATCTTTGAAAATGTATTTGCCATTTATCCATGACGTATAAAGTTCTGTATTTACTGTCTGGATATCTGTCTGATTGTTTTCTTTGTTATAAGTAAATTGTTCGGAAGGAGTGATTATTTGTTTCTTTCCGTGATTTGCGCGAACAGAGACAGAACCCTCTATTAAGGTTGTGCTTATTGTTTTGTCTTTTGTATAGAACAAATATTGAAAGTTGTTCCTAATACGCTTACTTCCATTTTATTGGCTTTTACGATAAATGGTTTATCCTCATCTTTGCGACTTCAAAGAAAGCTTCACCGATAAGGGTCACTTCCCTTTGTTTTCAGTGAAGAGTGTCGGGTATATTAATTCTGATTCTGAATTTAAACGGATACGGGTTCCATCAGAGAGTTCCAGTTGATAGGTTTTTCCTTTGGGTATGATAAGGTGATTGTTTTGTATCTTTTTCTCTGCTTTTTCTTCTTTCGTTTCGTAAACCAACATCTTTCTGCATCATTCTTTATGGTGATATGTTTTTGTTGCATGGCGAATGATTCTTCGTTCAGTTTGATTGTTTCTCCGTTTTCTAATAATAATGTGGGTTGATCAAAATCGTTTACATTGATTTTATTTACTTTACTTATAGATGCGGACTTGTGTTCATTAGCGAAGAATATGACGCCAATGGAAAGAATGATGGTAAGCATTGCCGCGTAACCGAGCCATAATGAAAAGTTTCTTTTTTTATGGACAGTCTGTCTTTGAACGTTTTGCCAGGCCTTATCAATATTGTACGTTTGTTCCTTCGTCTTTAATGAGCTCTTCTGATACAATCTTTTAATTTGTGCATACTCTTCCCGGTTAGCATCAGACTTCTCCAGCCATTTTGAAAGGCTGAGCAGTTCTTCTTCTGTGGCTTCATTCGCCAGTTCCGAGAGGATTATTTGATAAATTGTTTCAGATGTCATTTTCTTCCTTTTTGTATATTTACAATCGGGGAAGATAAAATGGGTAGGAAAATCAGAAAAATTTAGAAAAATAGAAATGTAAGATATTTTAACTCTTCGCGCATGATTCGAAAAGCTCTCGATATGATATTTGACAGTATTGACTGATATGTTTGAAACTTCAGCTATCTCTTTGTATCGTAGTCCAGTAACGCATTTTAGTAAAAATATTTCCCGACATTTTTCCGGAGTTTTGTAGTGCCAGTTGTACTTCTTTGGTAGATGAAATCTTCTTCTTCATTTAGTTGGTCTTTCCATTCCTCGGTCAGCGTTGTCAGGAAATCTTCTTTAATGATTTCTGCTTTGTAATAATTAATGCAACTGTTTTTAATCGAACGATAAGCATAGGGAAGGAATGTTTCAGATGTAACGGATAGATTTTTTTTCTCCCAGATAGAAATAAAAAGACCTGAACAATATCTTCCTGATCTGGGAATCAATAATATATCTACCTGCATAGTTACACAGGTGAGAATAATATTCCCGGAATAATTTTTCGAAAATTTGTTCGTTCGATATTAACATAAATAGTTTTTGATCTCTAATAGTAGTATGACACTTTGTTGTCTAAGTCTCTCGTACTTTTATAACACTGTTTTTCAATGGAATTGTAAATTATTTTATCATCGAATCCACATATTTTTATATTAGTTCTATAAGAACTATGCTTCTCTTGAAACATAAAGGCTTAATTATCAGCTGTCATGAGTACGGTTAAAAAACATATTTAGAAAAGCAATCTTTTAATACATATTATTTAACAAAGTAAACAAAGAATGATTGTATTATTCTTCGATATTTAACCTATTGTTTCAAAATAGACTATATTTGCATTTGTTGAGACATAGTTCTTATAGAACTATTTCAAAATAATTGAATATGAAAATCCTTTCCGAACCAAATATGCGTGTAGCCACCCATTTCTATTTTTCGCAAATAAACTACTTAAAGATAAACTATATAATAATGGATATGTTATTTAAATAGAATCATAAACAAATAAGGCGATGAAGTTTTTTATTGACACGGCGAATCTGGACCAGATCCGGGAAGCGAATGAATTGGGAGTATTGGATGGCGTGACGACTAATCCGTCCTTAATGGCGAAAGAGGGAATTAAAGGAGTGGAAAACCAACGAGCACATTATTTAAAGATTTGCGAGATCGTGGATGGCGATGTGAGTGCCGAGGTGATCTCTACCGATTATGAAGGAATGATAAAAGAAGGGGAGGAACTGGCTGCCCTGAATCCGCATATCGTAGTAAAAGTTCCTTGCATTGAAGCTGGAATTAAGGCAATCAAATATTTTACGGACAAAGGTATCCGTACGAACTGTACGCTGGTCTTTTCCCGTGGTCAGGCTCTTTTGGCGGCAAAGGCCGGGGCTACCTATGTCTCTCCGTTTGTCGGACGTCTCGACGATATATCCAGTGATGGAATTGAACTGGTTGCCAAAATAGTGGAAATGTATACTTATTATGGCTATGAGACGGAAGTGCTTGCTGCTTCTATCCGTAGCACACAACATATTATCAATGTATCGAGGCGGGAGCCGATGTGGCAACTTGCCCGTTGGCTGCTATCAAAGGTTTGTTGAAACACCCGCTTACCGATAGCGGACTGGCAACCTTTCTAGCCGACTATAAAAAGGTGAACGGATAGGCCGTCGGTGACAAATTATATTTTCTTTGTTTTATAGGGGCAGCAAAAGTTTGTCACGGCTGATTATTAGTGTGTTAGGACGGAAATGAAGCTTACAACCGGGGTAAAAAAGTACCTACTTTCGACCTCGAGTTTGTCATAGTTAACATTTGTTGGGTTTTTCTCCCGGTTGTAATAAAAACATAGAAAACGGATTCGGCGGTAGGATCGGGATGTTTATGAATTGTCATGTTCTCAGAAAAATAAAGAGGATGGAATTCTTTATTTCATTGAAGAATACTTATCTTTGCATATCAACTTAAAAGAATTAACTATGAAGTATTTAAATCCAAGAGCAGATCTTACGTTTAAACGTATTTTGGCGAACATCCCGATCTGGTGATCAGTTTACTCAATGCCTTGTTGCCCTGAAAGCGGGTGAGGAGATTAGAGATCGAATACCTCCCTTCCGAGATGGTGCCGGACAATCCCTTGCGTAAATTCAGTATTGTAGACGTTCGTTGCTGCGATGTGAAAGGGCGTCAGTTTTTGGTAGAGATGCAGATGCTTTGGTCGCCGGAGTTTCGCGAGCGAGTTCTTTTCAATGCCTCAAAAGCTTATGTGCGTCAGTTAGATGCAGGCGAAGGCTACGAATTGTTGCAGCCGGTTTATTCGCTCAACCTGGGGAACGAGGTTTTCGAACCGGCTCTGGATGGTTATTACCATCATTATGCAATGGTGCATGTGGAGCATACGGATCATATCATCGACGGTTTGCAATTGATTTTTGTCGAGCTGCCTAAGTTTACTCCCCATACCTATAGTGAGAAACGTATGCATGTCCTTTGGCTCCGTTTTCTGACTGAGATAGGTGAATCGACGCGTGTCGTCCCTCATGAATTACTGGAAGCCCCTGAAATATCGAAAGCTCTGACAGTGCTGGAAGAATCAGCCTTTACAGACGAGGAGTTAGCCGGTTACGAGCATTTCTGGGATGGTATCAGTGTTGAAAAACTCTTTATAATAGTGCAAGACGTGAAGGGCTTGCCGAAGGAAGGGAAGGAAGGCTGAAGGAAAAGCTGAAGGTATTGCTGAAGGAAGAGCCGAAGGTCTTGCCGAAGGAGAAGCGAAGGGTAAACGCCTTATTGCTGCCAACATGAAAAGTCAGGTATTGATCCACTTATCATTGTACAATGTACCGGTTTGTCAATAGAAGAGATTGAACGACTTTAAGAGTTACTGGATAGATGCGAACATGATTTATGTCTTAATAGTTCGCATTAAAATATGATCCCGATGATATTCGGATACCATCCCGGTGATGATGAAACGTCACCGAGGTGGTATGATGCAAAAGCTATAGCTTTCGAGATTAGAAGCTATAGCTTTTGTCCTTAAAGTAAGTAGCCTTTGAGCTTAGTTGTTATTCACTTCTTAAAACTTTGACAGGATTGCTCGAAGCCGCTTTGTAAGTATGCCAGCTGACGGTGAGCAGTGTTATAAAAGTACACTGATCCCACCGAGCAGAAAGTGGAAGACGGATATTTCCGTATGATAGGCAAAGTGTTCCAGCCATTGGTTGAGGAAAAGCCATGAAACAGGAACGGCAATGACAAAGGCTATCCCGATCCAGCCGACAAACTGTTTATTCAGTAAAAACATAATCCTTAATGTGCTGGAACCGTTTACTTTCCGGATGCCAATTTCTTTGGTGCGTTGTTCCGTTGCATACAAAGCCATACCGAACAACCCGAAACAAGTCAGGAAAATACTGATCAGCGAGTACATGATCATTAATTCCGCCAGTTCGGTTGTCCTGCTGTTGCGTTGCATGAACTCTTTATAGACATCCTGGAAAGTAAAATATTTACCCGGATTCATCCTTTCCCATACTTCTTTAATAGCAGCCATTGTTTGCTGACGTTCTTTGCCCACTTTGATCTCTGCAAAAGCATATCGTTTATCATCATCCTGGCCGATGTAAATGATACTGGGAAAAACATCTTCTTCGAGTGAATTGGCAAACATGTTCTCGACAATACCTGCAACGACCACTTTAGGGTTGTTGCTGTTTTCATATTCTTTAAAGTCTTTGTCGTATTTACTTAGTTGCTTGCCGAACGGATTTTCTCCCGGCGGAATCAGTAGGTCTGCATATTTCCGGGTGATATAGGCCGGACTTTGGTTGTTCGAGCGCCTTATCCGGCTCAACTCCTGTATGATGTCGATTTTTAATGTTCTCAGGAAATCACGTCCTCCCATGTATTGCGCTTTCATATAATGGCTTTCACTTCCATCCTGGTTTTGATATTCACGGGAGCTATCCCCATGTTTAGTAAAGGACACCTGTAAGTGTTACATTTTCTACGCCGGGTATTTTTCTTATTTCGTGTGCAAAAGCCGGTAAGTAGGAATTGTCTGCTCCCAATTGCCCACCTCGATTAATCCGTGATATCCTTCCGCTTTGTTTTGTATAAAATGAAGTTGGTTGTTTACTGTAAGTGTTGCGATGATCAGTCCGATAGAGACTGTATATTGGGCAATCGAAAGAGCCGTTACGATCCTTCTTTTCTTGTTTCCGGTGAAAAATTCGCGATAGCCGGAGGCCGATAGTTTGGATATTTTCCGGCTGATATAAACAGAAGGAATGATCGATAACAGGAGTATGAACACTGTAATAACAGGTAATGCCTGTCTGTTAAAGAAAAAAAGTCTCTATCTTTCCGGAAGTGATCGAATTGAATATCGGGATCAGATCGTGTGTTATCAGCAAAGATAACAGGAAGGATACAATGACGGTCAGGAATGTATCGATAAATAGCTGGTGGTTTATATTGTTTTGTCGCTCCCATCAGTTTTTCCGTATGGATCATCCGCACTTGTTGCAATAGGCGGGAGAAGTTGAGATTGATATAATTGAAACAGGCAATTAGCAGGATAAGAATGGCTGAGATCAGCCCGACGTAAAGTAATGTCTTTTGACGGCTGTTCATGAAGAAGTAACTTTCCTGTGTGTATTTTTTGAAATAACTCTCTTGTAGAGTGTACAGACGGTATTTTCCGTCAGGAACAAAGGTTTGTATGCCGTCTTTATGGATTTGTTCGGCAAACTTTTCGTATCGATCGGGCGGTTGGTCATAAACAGACATACTCCTCCAGGGATTGGCCCGTCATTTCCGATTACGGCATCGAAGTCGATATAAGATTGTTTACGCGATTTCAGCACAGCGGCAATCTGATAGGTGGTTTCATTCTTTCCCTCTTCAATCGACCATCCTCCCGTACACGGGTCGTTACATTATTTTCACCGGTTATGATTGTTTGGCCGATCGGATTCTCTTTCCCGAAATACTTTTGGGCGCATTTTCCGATAAGGCGATCTTGTTCGGTTGTGTCAGCACTTCGTTCAAATCTCCATACAATACCTTATAAGGGAAGAAATGGGGAAACGAGGCTTCTGTCATTATAATGATGGGGTCGAAACGGGTATTGTTTACTTTATGTAATCCATTCCGATATTATTAAGGCATACATGATCTATAATCTCCGGGTATTTTCTTTAATCTCGGCTGCAATACCACCGGCAGTGAAACAAACCCGTTCACCCGGTTGGATCGGCGAATCCCATCATATAAATAGTCTCCCGGTGAGGATTATCCGCCTCCAGGTTATACTCATGGATAACGAAAATAGCTAGCAAGTTCGTGCAGGCAATGCCGATTGCCAGGCTGACGATCGATATGATTGAAAATGTCTTGTTCCGCCACCAGCTTCGCAGGACGAGTTTGAATGCGATTGCTTTCATTTTGTAATTCATAATAGGTTATTCACTTCTTAATACTTTAACAGGATTACCGGATGCAGCTTTGTAGCTGTGCCAGCTGACGGTGAGTAGGGTGATGAGCAGGACAAAAACCGCTTATCAGATAGATTCCGATGTTCATATCCGTGTGGTAGACGAAATTTTCCAACCAGCGGTTGAGTAGCAGCCAGGTGATGGGAATGGCAATGATAAAGGAGATGCCTATCAGGATATGAACTGGCTGTTGAGCAGTAACATGATTTGGGGGCTGGTCGCTCCGTTTACTTTCCGGATACCTATTTCTTTGGTGCGTTGTTCGGTTGCATAGAGTGCCATTCCGAACAGGCCGCAGCAAGTCAGGAAGAGCTGATCAATGAATACATAAACAGCAGCCGGGAGAGTTCGGTTGTTTTCTCGTTCCGTTGCAGGAACTTTGGTAAACATCCTGGTACGTGAAATAGTTACCCGGGTTTACCTTATTCCATGCTTCCCGTACGGCGGCGATACTCTTTTCTCTGTCGTCGCCGAGGCGTATATAAATGTAATTGAACGAATTTTGAGGACTGTTGTTGATCTGTATGGTAAAGGATAAACCTCACTTTCCAGTGTATGTGTGTATAAGTTATCGACGATACCGGCAATTGTCGTGACCGGTGCATTTGACGGATCATTACCTGTATTCCCTTCGTCGAACTCTTTATCGATAGCATTAATCGGCTTACCGATCGGGTTTTCTCCTTTTCCGACCAGTATCTCTGCATATTTCTCATTGATATATACCGGACGGGCATATTTTTCGACGGCCTGTTCGGGAGGAAGGCCTTTAACAGCTTCAGTTGTAAGGCGTCCAGGAAGTCTGGTTCGCCGAAATAGTTGATTTGTGCCGTATAGTTTTCACTGCCGTCTTCATTTTTCAGGACGATTTGCATTATCCAACTGTCCAGGATAGAGCTTCCGGCAAGGGATACGTGCTTTATCTCCGGGTGTTTTTAGTTCCGGGCAAGGGACGGAGATAAGAACCGTCTTCTTGCCAATCTCCTATTTCAATCAGGTTTTATAATTATCTCCTCCTTGGCGGATGAAGTGAAGTTGGTCGTTTACCGTCAGTGTGGCAATAACCAGACCGATAGAAATAACATATTGGGCGATGGATAATGAGGTGACTATCTTCCTTTTTATTTCCGGTGAAAAACTCCCGGTAACCGGAGTTGGAAACCTGGATATCTTTCGTCCCATATAGGCTGCCGGAATTATGGATAACAGCAGGATAAAACAACAGATGACTGGCAATGATTGTCCGTTGAAAAGAAAGAGGAATTGCCCGTTTACGATTGAGTTGAACAGGGAAGCGGTCATGGGTAATCAGCAACGAGCAGAGAAAGGCAATGATTACCGTCAGGAAGGTATCCAGAAAAAGTTGCAGGTTGATTTCTTTCCGGCTGGCTCCCATCAGTTTCTGTGTATGAATCATCCGTACCTGTTGAAGGAGACGTGAGAAGTTGAGGTTGATATAATTGAAACAGGCTATCAGCAGAATCAGGATGGCGGAGATTAATCCTACATAGAGCAATGTAGGCTGACGGAAATTCAGATAGTTCGATTTCTGTCCTTCGGTCGTGTAGAAGTAGGTTTCCTGTAAAGTATCCAGATAATAATTCCCCAGGTCACCCTGTAAAGTAGGGATTTTGTCTTTTCAATTGTGCTTCAAATGCTTTCCGGTCGATTGGCTTGTTCATCAGTAACAGGCTGGTACCGCCATAGAAAGGATCTGAAATGGCCGTTACTGCCTCCAGGTTTAAAAGATTGTTCCCGGTCGGCTATGATAGCGGCAACCTGGTAAGCGTGTTCGTTGTTAGTACTGCCTTTGGTACTCATCTCTTCATCGGGAAGGTTGAAATGTATTATTTTGCCAATCAGTTGGTTTTTCGAAAGTTTCCGGGCAGTTTGTTCGGTAAGGCCAGTTTGTCGGGCTGGGTCAAAGGCTTCTTTCAGGTTTCCGGAGAGTACTTTATAAGGGAAAAACTCAGACAAAGACGGATCGGCGGAGACAAGACGAATCGGTGCGTGTTTCACATTATCGATAGAGATATATTTGACGGTTTCTCCGCTTATCCGGAGATAGTTCTCAACTTCGCTGTATTTCTCTTTCAGCATTGCCGGGATATCGCCTCCTATAGATTGTCTTTCTCCGGTTTTCATCGGCCAGTCCTGGCTGAGTATCCAGATACGTTCTTTGTTCGGTTTTTTCTATTCCATATTCATGAATAGTGAATACGGCCAGCAGGTTTTGTGCAGGCAATGCCGATCGCCAGGCTGACGATGGAGATTATTGAGAATGTCTTGTTTCTCCACCAGCTGCGGAATACAAGTTTTAGAGCGACAGTTTTCATAAATTCGATATTAGGCTTTTCGTACCGTTCTTTTTCGAATGGCATTTCAAATCTATCTTTCTTTTGTAGAGGCAAAGAATAAGTAAAATAATTGAAGGATACAGTCAAATTGTCTAAATATTAGACAATGGGAGTGGGGAAAAAGAATCCGTATATCTTTGCTTTTGTTATGAGAAATGGAAGATTATAGTAGTGGACGATAATGAGGCGGTGCTT
>SCPP01000677.1_pt1 | contig 14781 bp, 26 predicted proteins | sample 6106811 | NCBI WGS metagenome assembly SCPP01 (sample SAMN10720449, study PRJNA508395) | human gut metagenome | isolation source: Participant 2 stool, 15 month | host: Homo sapiens | collected 2018
ATGGGCGTTCAACTAAGGTTTTGGCTTTTCTCGTGGTTGCCAGAAAAATACACATGTGATAAAAAAAAAGAGTTTCCGGCAGAGAACGGAAACCGCCAATAGAGGTCCTTTGGAAAGAACCAGATTGCTGCGAAAACAGAATATCAGCGGTGGCCCTGAAATGAAAAGCCAACAAGTTGGTTGAGATGAAATCAGGATCGCTGCAGAAATAGTGAGTCAGGAAAGAAAGGAACCAGTTATGAAAAGCTGGAAGATTATGTTGTAAGCATTCCGGATTTCCCGGAGCGGGAATTATTTTCCGCGATATCACCTCGATCTTACAGGATCCGGATGGATTTAAGCTGGCGATCGATTCTCTCCTTGCGATGGTGAAGAACGTGGATTTCGATGTGGTTGTCGGCGCGGAGTCCAGAGGATTTATTTTGGAACACCGGTCGCGTGAGATGGAAAATCCTTTGTCCCGGCGAGAAAACCGGGTAAGCTTCAGAGAGACGGTTTCTGAGTATGCCTTGAGTACGGCACCGGAACGATCGAGCTTCATAAAGATTCCATCAAACCGGGTCAGAAGGTCGTGATCATCGATGATCTGATCGCAACCGGTGGAACTGTGGAGGCGATCGCAAAGCTCGTGGAAGAACTCGGCGGCGAGGTCGTTAAGATCTGTTTTGTGATGGAGCTTGCGGGATTAAAAGGAAGAGAGAAACTTCAGAAATATGATGTGGATTCCGCGATCATTTACGAGGGTAAGTAATAAGGAAACCAGGTCCATGCAAATGATGGTCGCTGATGATACACACCTTCGCAGAACGGTTATTTCAACTGCAGAATGGATTTTCGTTGGGATAAATTTACGGTTACTCAGCATCTTAAAGAGATGGGAGTCATGTCTGACTAAGAAAAGATTATATGCCGCCAGAGAACGCGACAAAAGCGGGCTGGCGGCATCTGTTTTTCTGTCAGAAGAGCGTATCGGAAGAACTGTTGTATTTATCAGGAAAAGAGGATAAAATGAGAGAGATCGTATTTAAAATGGAGCGCCCGGGTCTCGCTTGAGGTCGGGCAGGAAGTGGATGTCAGCGAGTCGGTCACACCGGTCAATGTCAATTACATGATCGAGCCGGCGGTGGCCATGTCGGGCTGTTTGCTTCACGGAGCGGCTGAAGAGCAAAAGGGCATCGTGAAGGATATCATCCAGAATGACCGCGGATACTATGTGACAGTGGAGTTCGACGAGTAGCGGAATGGTTTGTTCGACTTATGCAGCGAGCGCTGCGGTTTCGTGGAAAAACAGCAAAAGCAGGAAGTAGGCGGCTGACAGGATGAGGATCCGGACGGCGGTGCGGAAAATTCCGGAAAACCGGACGGATCGGGAAGTCTTCCGGGAACAGGCGGAAGATCCAGAGCGCGCAGAGCAGGCAGAATACGGTTTTCCGATCAGGATCCATGCGTTCCATTCAAACGCAGTGATCCTTCGGAGTGCCAGGATATGGAGCAGAGCGAGGAGAACCTCGCTTGCTAACATCCCCAGAGACAGGAACGGATCCCGAACACCGGGATCCCGAACCTACACGAAAGCGATGCGGACGAGGAGAGAGACCAGGTGATGGAAAAATGTGAGCTTCGTCCTTCCAAGGCCATTTAAAATGCTGCCGGACGAGGTGGCAGATAGAGAAATGGCAGAGCCAGGCGAGGATCTGAATGAAAGATCCGGCGTCCTGGCTTTAAATATCTGCAGCCCCAGAGTTTCGCCGAAGACCGTGAATACCCGATGCGAAGATCCCGAGGTAGAGGCTGTAGCGGAAGGACATGGAGATCCCGTCGCGATGCCGGAGGTGTTTCCGGCAGACTGGTGTCTGGCGGTCGACGGCAGCAGGACCACAGCCAGAGAGTTTACGAGCGAGGGAAGAGGACAAACGGCATTGCCATGCCGGTGAGAGTCCCATATGTACTGACAGCCTGGGACCTTGTGAGGCCGTAGACAGTGAGCCGCTCCGGGATCATGATCGTCTCGGCACTCTGTAAGAGGTTCAGGATCAGCCGGTTGGCCATGAGCGGGACGGCGAGCGAGGAGAGAAAGCACTCATGGGAGGAAATCCAGGAGTCCCGGAATATCTGCGGTACTTTGAACAGGTTTGTGCGCGGCATGATCGGAAAAATTTGCTGAATTATTTTTATCATGAAATTCATGAAAAAGAAGAAAATATCAGGACAAACAAAGCAGATCCGGCCTCCGGCCACCAGGCCGAATACCGCGAGCGACACCGTGATCGGAATCTTCTTCTCGATCCAGATGGATGCCAGGAGAAAGACCGTAAAGATCCGGATCATCTGTTCAAAGAGCTGGGCGGCTGCAGGGACAGACACCTTTCCTTTCCGTAGTAGTAGCCGCAGATACAGGCATGGACGGAAGTGCAGGGATTGCAAAGGCCATGACGGAGAGCAGCGGGCGCACCGCGGTTCCATGAGGACAGATCCCGCGAGAAATCCGGAAAAATGTCGGATCATAAGGGCCGCGGAGAGTGACATGGAAAAGGAAAGGAAATCCGGAAACAAGCGTCCGCTTCGCATGTTCCGCTCCGCTGCGATGAAACGGGAGATCGCAGTCTGGATCGAGCCGGCGCACAAGGAGAAAGATCCCGTAGACCGGAAAGATCATCTGATAGATCCCGAGACCTTCGGCGCCGATCGTGCGGGAGAAAGATCCGGTAGAAAAAGCCGAGGACGCGGGAGAGGAGACCGGCGGCTGTAGAAGAATTGTTCCGGTGATGAGTGGATGGGGCTTATGGGAAGAAGGCATGGCAGCTCCGAAATGGCAGAAGGATTCGGTTATATATATGTGGGAGCAGGGAATGATATGAATCCGGTTTATCGCAGACGGATGACTGGTATGAAGACTGAAACCATCACAAATTCTTTAATACTTAGTGATTCACTGTGTATTTGTGAAAAACATGAGAATACCGGTTGAAATTCTGAGGGGTTTCGTATATAATGTAGGATATCTGTGGCCTGTCCGCGCCTTTTTGGGAGCTGACTTTCGGGTCATGGCATAAACTAATAGTGTTATCAGGCTTTGAACCTCTTAAAACAGAAAGGCGGAACAATGAAGAAAGTAATTTATCTCGACAACGCGGCTACGACAAAGGTACGTCCGGAAGTCGTGGAAGCCATGCTGCCGTTTTATACAGAATATTACGGAAACCCTTCCGCGGTATATGAGTTTTCCACCCCGTGCAAGGAAGCCCTCGCAAAAGCAAGAGACGGTCGCAAATTCTCGGCGCAAAGGACAATGATCTACTTTACAAACGGCGGTTCCGAGTCCGACAACTGGGCTTTGATCGCAACTGCGGAGGCATATGCATCCAAGGGAAAACATATCATCACAAGTAAGATCGAACATCATGCGATCCTTCATACATGTGAATATCTTGAAAAGCGCGGCTACGAGATCACATACCTCCCGGTGGATGAGTACGCACCGTCTCCATCGACGAGTTAAAGAAGGCGATCCGCCCGATACGATCCTGATTTCTGTGATGTTTGCAAACAACGAGATCGGAACGATCCAGCCAATTAAAGAAATCGGTGAGATCGCCCATGAAAACGGAATTATCTTCCACACCGACGCAGTTCAGGCATACTGCCATGAACCGATCAATGTGGATGAGTACCATATCGACATGTTAAGCGCCAGCGGACACATAAGTTCCACGGCCCGAAGGGAGTCGGCTTCCTCTATATCAGAAAAGGCTTAAAACTCCGCTCCTTCATCCACGGCGGCGCGCAGGAGAGAAAACGCCGTGCCGGAACAGAAAATGTACCGGGCATCGTGGGTCTCGGAAAAGCAGTCGAGATCGCGATGGCAGAGCTTGAGAATAATAAGAAGAAAGAGACAGAACTCCGTGATTACCTGATCGGACGTGTCATGGACGAGATACCGTACACACGCTTAAACGGTCACCGCACAAACCGTCTCTCCAACAATGCGAACTTTGCGTTCCAGTTTATCGAAGGTGAGTCCTTACTCATTATGCTCGATATGGACGGATCTGCGGTTCCAGCGGTTCTGCATGTACTTCCGGATCCCTGGATCCGTCCCATGTACTGCTGGCCATCGGACTGCCGCACGAGATCGCGCACGGATCCTTACGCCTTACCTTAAGCGAGGAGACAACGAAGGAAGAGATCGACCATACTGTAGACTGCCTTAAGAAGATCGTGGAGAAGCTTCGCGCAATGTCCCCACTCTATGAGGATTTCATTAAGAAGAACAGAAAGTAAGAGGAAAAATAATGTATTCAGAGAAAGTTATGGATCATTTTCAGCATCCGAGAAATGTAGGAGAAATCGAGAACGCAAGCGGTGTAGTACCGTTGGAAATGCAAAATGCGGAGATATCATGAGAATCTATCTTGACATTGATGACGAGACACATATCATCCGTGACTGTAAGTTTAAAACATTCGGCTGTGGTGCTGCCGTTGCCACAAGCAGCATGGCGACCGAGATGGTAATGGGAAAGACGATCGAGGAAGCAATGGAAGTAACAAACAAAGCCGTTATGGAAGCTCTGGACGGACTTCCACCGGTAAAAGTTCACTGTTCTCTGCTTGCAGAAGAGGCAATCCATGCAGCACTCTGGGATTATGCAGAAAAGCACCATATCGAGATCACATGCTTACAGAAGCCGGTGTCCGATATCAGTGAGCACGAAGAGGAAGAAGAATATTGATGAAGAAAAAGTCGTGGTTGGAATGTCAGGAGGCGTGGACTCATCCGTTGCGGCATATCTTTAAAAGAACAAGGCTATGATGTGATCGGTGTGACAATGCAGATTTGGCAGGATGAGGATTCCTGTACCGTTGAGGAAAACGGCGGATGCTGCGGACTCAGCGCGGTGGAAGACGCGAGACGTGTCGCGTGGACCCTTGGAATTCCCTACTATGTTATGAACTTCCGGAAAGAATTCCAGAAGAATGTCATTGACTATTTTGTTGCGAAGTATCTGCACGGACGGACACCGAATCCGTGTATTGCCTGTAACCGCTATGTGAAATGGGAGGCGCTTTTGAGCGCAGCCTTGAGATCGGAGCCGATTATATCGCGACCGGTCACTATGCAAGGATCAGCCAGCTTCCGAACGGCCGTTATACGATCCGGAACTCCGTGACGGCGGCGAAGGATCAGACTTACGCGCTTTATAACCTGACCCAGTTCAAGCTTTCCAAAACTTTGATGCCGATCGGTGATTACACGAAGGACGAGGTGCGAAAGATCGCCGAGGACCGTGGACTTGCCGTGGCAAAGAAGAAGGACAGCATGGAGTCTGCTTCGTTCGGATAATGATTATGCCGGATTTATCGAGCGGGAAGCCGAAAGTGTTCCGGGAAGCGGAAACTTTGTGGATAAAATGGTGTGATCCTGGAAAACATAAGGGGATCCTCATTACACGGTCGGTCAGAGAAAGGGCTTAAACCTCGCGATGGGCCATCCGGTGTTTGTCACAGGAATTCGCCCGAGACGAACGAGGTTGTGATCGGCGAAGGAAATGATGTATTTTCCGACCATCTGGTCTGCAGGGATGTGAACTGGATGGCGATCGACGGACTTCACGGCGGGGAACGGGAAGTTCTCGCGAAGATCCGCTACAGCCATAAGGGATCTCCGTGTATCATCAGGAACTCCCGGACGGAACCGTGGAATGCCGGTTTAAAGAGCCGCAGCGTGCGATCACGCCAGGACAGGCAGTTGTATTTTATGAAAATGAATGTGTAGTCGGAGGGGAACGATCCTATGAGCAGGATGAAAAGGGGAACGGACTCCTCCGATTCCTTATTTCTGCTGTCTTTTTGCACTGGTGCTTTCCGGCTGCAATGGGACGAGAAAATATGAGGCGGTGGATCTGAGTAGCGAGACTGCGGCAGCGGAGTCAGAAAGCGGATCCGGCGCAGAGCAGGGAACGGAAAATTCCGATGAAGCTGATCTTCAGGCACTGGGCAATCCTGCCGGGGAGATGATGAGCGCAGATCAGGCGGCCGAAAGCTCGCAGGATGCGGAATCGGTCTCCGAATCAGAGGAGATGGCTTCGGAGATGTCGGAGGAGGAGAGTGTCGCGGCAGCGAGAGAGTCAGCGGCGGAGGCTTATACAGCCGCGGCGAACGATGACGCGGGACTGCTCCGAAGTTCCGTTTAACGGACATACCGTCGCGATCGATGCGGGACACCAGGCGAAAGCCAATACTTCAAGGAGCCGATTGGCCCGTCCTCTTCGACGATGAAGGCGAAGATGCCGGAAGGCTCGGTTGGAACGGCGAGCGGCGTCCCTGAATATGAGGTCACTCTTGCGGTCGCAAAAGCTTGAGACAGAGCTCACAAACCGCGGATACCATGTCGTCATGATCCGGACGAGCAACGATGTGAACATGAGCAGCGCGGAGCGATCCGTCGCAGCAAATCAGAGCGGCGCGGATATCCTGATCCGGCTTCACGCGGATTCCATGGACAACTCTGGTGTCTATGGGGCATTAGCAACCTGTATGACAGCCCAGAACCCTTACAACGCGTCTCTTCATGACAAGAGCTACAATCTTTCCAAAAAGATCGTGGATACCGTCTGCGGGACGACAGGAACGAAGAATCGAGGCGTCAGGAGACGGACAGCTCCTCCGATATCAACTGGTGCGAGATCCCGGTCTGTGTGCTCGAGATGGATTCTTAAGCAATCCTGACGAGGACACCTGGCTTCAGGACGATGGCTACCGGGGAAAGATCGCGAGCGGGATCGCGGGAGCGGTGGATGCTTATTTTGCGGAGGAATTAAAATAAATTTTTTAAATCCTCTATACAAATCGAAAAAAATATGTATAATAATATATAGTCTGCTTTTCAAAAAGCAGACAATCCGAGACGTAGCGAAGCGGCCGTAACGCGGCGCACTCGAAATGCGTTTATCGGTTCATCCCGGTACGAGGGTTCGAATCCCTCCGTCTCCGCTCGAAACCCTTGATTTTGAGGGTTTTCTTATTTACGCGAATAACGGGTCAAAGTCCGCACTTGCGCGAGACCTTGGCGACTGTCGCGATAATAAGGAAACTCGCGAAGCGTGTTTTCATTTGTTTAACAGGAATTTTCTGTTAAGCAAAGGGCACGATGTGCCAATGAGATGCACTGTGGAAGAAGAAAATTGGCGCAGGCGATCGCGCTCGGCGTGAGGAAAAGGCCGTCCGGTGAGGACAGCTTTATGTATGAAATCGATCGTTTGTCGACCAGATAGGAAAATGTTATGCTTTTCCTGGCAGAACATCTGCCAATGTGTCCGCATCTATGGTTTGGACGGAATTTTGCCACAAAGTCTTAGATGTGTGACAACGAAAACGTAAGAAGTTCTTAATAAAAAGAGGGAAATTGTAGATACTTGGTACGTCTTAAAGAAAAGGGATGTTTATGCCGAAGCTTTGGAGAGACATTGGATGGAGAATGCAGTTTACGATCGATATTCAGATGATAGAAGCCTCAAGGTTATGACTTTGGCAAGAAAAAGACGTATGAAAAGAAAGGCGGTTTTAGAATGTTTCAGAAAAATTTCGATATATGACAGCGCTTCTCGCAGCGCTTATGATCACACAGGGCAGTTTTACAGCTTTTGCGGATGAGGCTCCGGTTGCACCGGGATACGAGGACCAGAATAAGGCCTCCACGGATACCACGACAAGTGATCCAGCAAGTGCATGGAAAAAGGTCAACGGTGTTTACGTAGACGCGAATGGAAAAATATGGACGGGGCGCTTCTTCGCGGCATCAGCGTTTCAAATGGCAGGGCGATATCGACTGGGCGAAGGTTGCAGCGGATGATGTCTCCTTTGCGTATATTCGTATGGGATCCTTTGGATATGAAGGACAGTATACCATGGACGAATATTATGAGAAAAATATGAAAGGGCTTCCGCAAACGGGTTCAGGCGGCCCCGTATGTTTCCTCAGACCCGGACCGTCGATGAGGCAAAAGCGGCAGCAAAATATACTCTGGAAAAGATGTCCGGATATACGGTAAAATATCCGGTTGCCGTGGATGTGGAATCAAAATATATTCTGGACTATTTATCAGTGCAGGATCTGACAAATGTGGTAAATGCGTTCTGTGACACGATCGCTGCGGCCGGATATACCCCGATCGTTTACAGCGATTACAGTAAGTTTACGAACGAGATGGATACAAACCAGATCAAATACGATCTCTGGCGAGATATGGTGCGGACGGACATTATCAGGGACGTACGATCTGGCAGTGCACAGATAAGGACGTGTAAACGGGATCAACGGAAATGTCTGCCTGGAATTCACATATAAAGACTATGCTCCGAAGGCTGCACAGGAACCGCGATCGACAGCGGTGAATGGAAGCAGGAAGGCGGAAAATGGTATTTCTACCGCAGGCGGACGAATGAGCGGCTGGGTAAATCCGGATGGCTACTGGTACTATCTTGATCCGGCAGAGTTAGGTGCGATGGTGACAGGAACGACGAAGAACATTGACGGTGTGGATTATACCTTCAATGCGAGCGGTGTGATGCAGTAAGGAAAAAGGTCCTTTCTGACCTGCAGCTTCCGTTTTGGCGGACAGGCAGTTAGGACAAAGATTCTGCCGGGCAAGAGAAATCTCCCATACATGGGAAAGTACCGCGAGTCCGGCGGAAAGTCTGAGAATAGCGTTCAGCAAAAGGATATAGGATAAAGAATAAAGGAAGAAGAGCAGGAACAAGACTTTTGAGGAGCCATGTTCCTGTTCTTCTTTACTCTTCCCAAGGAAGATCCACGATCGTCGGTTCATGGTGAACGGCCGGGAGAAATTTTTCGAGAATATCGGATGTTTTGATCTTCAGGCTGCTGGTGTTGATGCACGGATGGCAGCCGAAATATTCGTCCTTTAAGACATCGGAGTCGATCAGAAGTTTTACATGACCTTCCGGATCGTTCATAAGCCCCATCACACTGACAGAACCGGAGTCAGCTTTAAATATTCTTTCATGTGATCATCATCTGCGAAGGAGAGTCGGGCGGAGCCGATCTGCTTTGAGAGGACTTTGTCTTGAATTTTTGTGGCCCGGCATCAGAAGAAGATAAAATTTTGTCTTCTGCGCATTGCAGAAAAGAGATTCTTGCAGATGTGGATCCCGAGGATCTCGTCAACACCGTTGCAGGCATCGATCGTGAATGCGGCTTCGTGGTCGACGCGGGTGTAGGGATATTCAAGGAGTCGAGAAGATCGTAAGTGCGGATCTCTGTCTCAAGACGTCCGGAACAATCTTTCGGACGGCCTGTCTCGGCGACAGGGATGGAGTGGAAGCTGGCTGAGCAGTGTCGTGATTGCATGTGTTTTCCATGAGTGTATGTCCTTTCTGTCTAAACTTATGTAAAATCATGTAGAATAATTCGGGGAAAAAAGATATACTTTATGTGATATTATAATCAGATGGATTGGGAGAATCAAGGGGAAGCCGGATAAAAGATAGAAAAAGAGAATGGAGAAAACAAGAGATGGAAAATAGAAACCGGGATAAGAAGATGAAGAAATGAGTGAAAAGAAAGAGTGGACAAACGGGAACGGAAGAACAAACCGGAAATCCGGAGAAATGCTGAATACCCGGGCACGGGGAGACCAGAATAGCGGGAAATCGGGGAAAAAGAACTCTCTCTGTCCGCATTTTAAATCCTGCGGCGGGTGTCAGTATCTGGACATGCCGTATGAGAAGCAGCTAGAGCACAAAAGAAAGAGGTTGCAGACCTTCTCCGCCCGTTCTGCAAGGTCGAGACGATCATCGGCATGGATGATCCGTTCCATTACAGAAATAAGGTTCATGCGGTGATGGCGAGACCGGAAAGGCAGGATCATTTCCGGAGTCTACAAAGAGGGAACCCACACGGTTCTGCCGGTAGAAACATGCCTGATCGAGAATAAAAAGGCGGATGAGATCATCGGAACGATCCGGGAACTGCTTCCGTCGTTCAAGATGAAGGTATTTGATGAGGACACCGGATATGGCTTCCTCCGCCATGTTCTGGTGCGAACAGCCCATGCGACAGGGAGATCATGGTGGTCCTGATCACGGCATCGCCGGTGTTCCCTTCGAAGAATAACTTTGTGAAAGCGCTGAGAAAAGTCCATCCGGAGATCACGACCGTGGTCAGAATGTGAACGACCGGAACACCAGCATGGTGCTCGGAGAGAAGGAGCACGTCCTCTACGGACCGGGATTTATCGTGGATGTTCTTTGCGGGAAAAATTCCGGATCTCCTCAAAATCCTTCTATCAGATCAATCCGGTCAGACGGAGAAACTCTATAACCTGGCGATCGAGGCAGCAGGCCTTACCGGAAAAGATGGTCGTTGACGCTTACTGTGGGATCGGAACGATCGGGATCGTTGCGGCATCCGCGGCAAAAGAAGTGATCGGCGTTGAGTTAAATAAGGACGCTGTCCGGGATGCAGTCACAAACGCGAAGGTAAACGGAGAAAAATATCCGTTTTACAACAATGATGCCGGAAAATTTATGGTCAGATGGCATCCCAGAATGCCCACGCCGACGTTGTCTTCATGGATCCGCCAAGAAGCGGAAGCACCGAAGAATTCATGGACGCCGTCGCGATCTTAAACCCGGACCGCATCGTGTATGTTTCCTGCAATCCGGAGACGCTGGCGAGACTTAGCGTATTTTAAGAAGAAAGGATATCGGGCGGAGAAGGCTTGGGCGGTGGATCAGTTCCCGATGACCGGGCATTGTGAAAGTGTAGTGAAGCTTTGCCGCGTAAAATAAGGCTTTGCGGGCATTTTAATGTTTCAGCACCCCACAAATACCCCTCCCGCACGCCATACTTGCTGACGATCATCTGCTGTGCCTGAAAGAGATGGAAGACGTGCTGCTGGACTAAATGTCCTGGGATCATGGTGTGGATACGGTCGGCTTCCAGCTGGAGGATCAGAGGTCACAGGAGGCTTTTCCTGTTGCAGAGAAACTCGCAGAGACCGTCAAGCTGTTCGGTGGTGATGCTGTGGCAGCTGTCGGAGATATTGTAATGAAATTTTTATAGATGAAATTCTGCAGGAAACCATGTATAATAGGGATACTGGATCAGCGAAAAATAAAACGAATGAGGGAATTTGGGGAATGGAAGGAAATTTAACAAAGGGCCGATCATGAAGACGCTGGTGAAGCTTGCTGTCCCAATCATGGCATCGGCATTTCTGGGGACGCTTTACAATATTACAGATATGGCATGGATCGGACTTCTTGGATCAAAGGCAGTAGCGGGAGTCGGCGTCGGGGAATGTTTACCTGGCTTTCGCAGGGGACTTGCAGCTATGGCTAGAATGGGTGGACAGGTGCATGTAGCACAGTGTATCGGGCGCGGGGACCGGAAAAGCCCACGGATTTGCCCAGGCTGCAGTGCAGCTTTCAGCGGCAATGGGAATCGCGTATGCGGTCCTCTGTCTTATATTTGTCAATCAGATGGTGGGATTTTTAAACTTGAGGATGCGGAAGCCCAGGCGTCAGCGCTGGCCTACACAAAGATCGCCTGTGGACTGATCGTATTTTCTTTTATGACGCTGACACTGACTGGACTTTATACGGCACAGGGAGATTCAAAACGCCGTTTATGGCAAATCTGATCGGGCTTATGACAAACATGATCCTGGATCCGGTCCTGATCCTCGGACCGGACCATTTCCGAACTGGGTGTAACCGGGGCGGCGATCGCTACGGTGACGGCCCAGGCGATCGTGATGAGTAATATCATGATCCTTGGGATCATTGCGCGGAAGAAGGAGAATGTTAAAAGGAACCCGGCTCTTTGCGAAGATCCCTGCTGAATTTTAAGGGGATCTGCAGGATCGGAATTCCAACCGCGATTCAGGGCATGGCGTACTGCGGAATTTCCATGATCTTAACGCGAATGGTGTCGGATATAGTGCGGAGGCAGTGGCAGCAGAGAGTTGGCGGTCAGATCGAATCGATCTCCTGGAATACGGCTGATGGCTTCGCGGCGGCGTTAAACGCGTTTGTGGCCCAGAACTATGGGGCAGGGGAGAGAACGCGTCCGGAAAGGATATCAGGTATCCTTGTGGACGGTCGGAATCTGGGGAGTGCTGGTCTCCGCCGTATTTATCTGTTTCCCAAATGCGATCGCGGATATCTTCTTTCATGAGCCGAAGGCGGTTGCGACAGCTGTGGGCTATCTCGTGATCATTGGTTCAGCGAGGCATTTATGTGCGTGGAGCTGACGACGATCGGAGCACTGTCGGGACTCGGAAGAACGAGACTCTGCAGCGTGATCAGTATTGTTTAGCGAGTGCCAAATACCGCTTGCCATCGTTCTTAGCGGTATCATGGGGCTTGACGGAATCTGGTGGGCGCTTACGTCCACGTCGATCGTAAAGGGAATTATATTTACATGCACGTGGATCATGAGAGAAAGCGCGTGAGCAGGCAGTGCGGCAGGATGAGCTGAGGCATGATTATAGAAAGGTTTCCTTTGCAGTGCCTGACCGAATGAGGAGACGGAAGTCTTAGAAAGTTCTGGTATGAGAGAAAACAGTATGGGAACGGTTGATATTTCATGTGGATGTGAACAGCGCCTTCCTCTCCTGGGAGGCGGCGAAGCGTGTAAAGGAGGGCTGCCGGATCTTCGGGAAGATCCCGTCCTGTATGGCGGGGACCCAAAGCGAAGGCGCAGCATCGTTGTAAATCGATTCCGGCGAAAAAGTACGGGGGTGACAACAGGGGAACCTGTGGCGGCACTGCGGAAATGTCGGATCTCGTGTGTGCGTGCCGGGGTTTTGCTGTACCAGAGATGTTCCCGGGCGTTTAAGGAGATCTGCGCGTCCTATGCGCCTGCGATGGAGTCCTTTTCAATCGATGAAGTGTTCCTCGACATGACCGGTACCCATCTGATCTATCCGGATCCGGTGGTGGCTCACGAGATCAAGGATAAGATCCGGATGAGCTGGGCTTTACGGTGAATGTCGGGATCGGAACGAATAAGCTGTTAGCGAAGATGGCATCGGATTTTGAAAAGCGGATAAGGTTCATACGCTTTTTCCGCCTGGATCAAAAAAATGTGGCCGCTTCCGGTGCGGGATCTTCTGTTCCTTGGAAAGGCATCGGAGCAGAGACTTTTACAGGAAGGAATTAAGACCATCGGAGATATGGCGCGGAGCGGGGAAGCTGACTTAAGCGGATCCTGGGGAGAAAAGGCCGGGCATCAGCTTTATCGGTATGCCAATGGCATCGACGATTCCCGGTGCGTGCGGGCGGGAGGAAGCGAAGGGCTACAGCGCGGAGACGACCGTGGAAGAGGATCTTGTGACGTATGAGCTGGCACTGGCGCTTCTGCTTGCCCAGTGTGATGTGGTGGCTGCAAGGATGCGCAGAGATGGGAAAAAGTGCAGCTGTGTGGCGGTGACCTATCGGACACTGGATTTTAAGACGAGGTCACATCAGAGAGCTTTTGAGGATCCCACGGATGTGACGGATCTTTGCGCAGGTGAAAAAACTGTTATATGAATGTTGGAAGTGTGAGCCTCTGCGGCTGATCGGAATGGCGCTGACGGATCTTACAACGGATGATTTCCGACAGATCTCCCTGTTTGAGAATCCTGATGAACGGGAAAGAAGAAAAGCAGATGAGGCGTTCGACGAGGATATCCGCAGGCGTTTTGGAAATGGAATGATCGTCCGGGGCAGTACGATGAGTACGGCCGGGAAGGTTGCGAAAGGCGAAAGCTCAGATGGATCAGGACGTGCGGATAAAGAAGGAAAAAGAAAGGAAATTCTTTACTTGCAAATTTTCGAAGATGCGCTATAATAAGTCTTACAAAAACAGGGGAGCTCGTTGGCGGGCCGAGAGAAGTAATCGAGCTTCGACCTTTAACCTGATGCGGATAATGCCGCCGTAGGAAGTCATGATATGAATTTTTACAGGAGACATGCCGCGATGGGTGTCTCCTGTTTTTATGTCATCTGACTTAAAATTCGGGATCATTGTGTTTCCTGAAACAGGTGGCAGAAAAAGTAACAAAACCATACTTTGAGAAAGGAGGAAACGGGATCCGCCAGCGGGCGGCAGGCCGAGGGGAGCGCCCTGGGCCATGTATGAGATCAGCGATGGGAAGCCGTGTTCCGGCGTGAGAGGATGCCAGTAAGCATCGACCGCCTTCCATACAGTGATCCGGAGAGGAACTGTACATTTTTATGTGGAGTACATGGTACTTCGCCTGTGGAAGCGCTGTTGTCGTACAGACGTTTCAAAAATGCAGCTGCGCGGGAAGCTTTGCGGCTGCGGAAAATTTTCAAAGGAGGAATGTGTGATCCGAAGGAAGGACCGGTCACGCGGAATAAAACATGAAACAGACAAATACGAAAAATTAGCGGTGGCAGCCATTTTCTGTGCTGTCGCAGTGGCAGGAAGCTTATTTTCATTCCGGTATTCGGGGAGTAAGTGTTCCCCGGTACAGCATATGGTGAATATTCTCTGTGCAGTCCTCTTAGGACCGGATACGGACTGGGTGCGGCATTCGCGGCGGCGCTGATCCGGAATCTTCTGGGACTTGGAAGCCTGATGGCATTCCCGGGCAGTATGTTCGGCGCGCCTGCGGGCTTGTGTATCAGAAGACACAGAATATTCCGGCGACACTGATCGGTGGCTGGAACCTCTGTTCTTGGCGGACTCACGGCCTATCCGGTAGCGGTCTTCCTTATGGGAAAGAGCGCGGCAGGTCTGGCATTT
>SCPP01000080.1_pt1 | contig 14691 bp, 18 predicted proteins | sample 6106811 | NCBI WGS metagenome assembly SCPP01 (sample SAMN10720449, study PRJNA508395) | human gut metagenome | isolation source: Participant 2 stool, 15 month | host: Homo sapiens | collected 2018
TCGTTCCCAATCTTTGGCAACGACCTTGGTAACCGTTCCTTCCAGACCGCAGCAAACCCAAGAAGACGAATATCAAAATAATCAAAACACGTTGAAACCTGTAACCGTAAAAGTAGAGAAGGTAGGAAAAGCACAAGAAGCAGCCCAAGAATACTGTTGCAGCAATTGAACAACACAGAACAGCCAGCTGCCTGTTACTGTAAAAACCGCCCCGAGAAGAAAGAAACAGCAACACCTTCGAGCAGTAAAAAAATAAGTATTATATCATCGTATCCAGTTTACCGATAGCCAATGACGCACAGCAAGTACTTAATGAGTACGCAAAAGGATACAAGGATGTAACAATCATAGAAGGTAACGGACGTTATCGCCTCGTCTTTGTGCAACTTTGCAGATAAAGCCGCGCTATAAAAATTAAATGAACTGAAATAAAATGATGCATTCAAGAATGCATGGATATTGAGTTCCAAATAAACAAGATTATTTTTATGAAAAGAGTTTTGTGTCCCAAATGTGACAACTATATAACTTTGATGAAACCAAATATACAGAAGGCCAATCGTTGGTCTCTTGTATGCGACCATTGTAAACAATTCAGTATCCGTATCGGAAAGTCCAAACTGAAAGCAACCCGTAAAGAAGAAATATTGGACGAACAAGCCAATAAAGAGGATTTTGGAAGTATCGTGGTAGTAGAAAATGTATTCGGATACAAACAAGTATTACCCCTGATGGAAGGTGACAACCTGATAGGACGCAGAAGCAAAGGCACTGAAGTGGACATTCCCATCGAGACATCAGATCCGAGCATGGACAGAAGGCATTGTATCATTAATGTGAAACGCAACAAACAAGGGGAAGTCATTTATACCCTGCGTGATAATGACAGCATTACAGGAACATTTCTGATGAACGAGATTTTGGGGAACAAGGACCGGATACGGATCGAGGAAGGCGCTATCATCACATTAGGTGCGACTACGTTGATTCTGCGCCACCGAGAAGTAAGACAATGAGACGTATTATCTTAATCACAGGAGGCCAACGTTCGGGAAAAAGTTCATACGCGGAGAAATTGGCATTAAGCTTATCACCCACTCCCGTTTATATAGCTACTTCCCGTATTTGATGAAGAATTCCGCCAACGCGTTATCAAACATCAAGAAAGGCGCGGACCGGAATGGACGAAAAAAAAAAAAAAAAGAACTGAGCCGCCATCAAGTAAAGGATAATGTAGTATTGATTGACTGTGTCACCTTATGGTGTACCAACTTTTTTTTTTTTTGATGCGGATGTAGAGGCTGCATTGCAGGCTGTCAAACAGGAGTTTGATAATTTTATCCGGCAAGATGCCACTTTTATTTTCGTAACCAATGAAATAGGTTCCGGAGCAGTATCCGAAAACGCCATCCAACGCCGCTTTACAGATTTACAGGGCTGATGAATCAATATATAGCTCAAAAGCAGACCAAGTATATTTGATGGTATCGGGAATTCCTGTTCCTATAAAATAATAAATACAATGAAAACTTTCATATTGAGTATCCCGATGAAGGTCTTCGAGGCATTGATAGACAAAATCAACAATTTGACAAAGCCCAAAGGTTCATTGGGCGTTCTGGAAGACCTTGCATTGCAAATCGGATTAATCCAACAAACCCTCTCCCCTACATTAAGCCATCCGCACAACGTACTTTTTGCAGCCGATCATGGTATAGTAGAAGAAGGGGTAAGCAAGTCTCCAAAGAAATCACTTGGCAACAACTAAGTAATTTTTACATGGAGGTGCCGGAGTTAATTTTTATGCCGCCAACATGGTTTTAAGCTTGTATTAGTAGACCAGGAGTCGATTACGATCTTCCTTACGAGAAAGGCATTATCAACTGTAGCGTAGGACGGGCACGCACAGTTTCTAAAAGGTCCTGCAATGAGTATGGAAGAAATGGAATTATGCCTGGAACGTGGAGCAAAGATAACGGATATGATTCATGCTGACGGCTGCAATGTGGTCAGTTTTGGCGAAATGGGTATTAAACCCTTCCTCTGTCTGGATGCATTTTGACAGGTATTTCATTAGAGCAATGTAGGTGCGGGAAGCGGACTGATTCAGAAGGCATCCGCCATAAATACAATGTATTGAAACAATCGGTTGACCATTATGCCGGTGACGGTTCTGCAAAAGATATCATCGCCTGGTTCGGATATGAAATGGTTATGGCAATAGCGGCATGCTCCGGGCGGCAGAATTAAGAATGATTATTCTGGTAGACGGCTTCATCATGACTAACTGCATACTGGCCGCCCAAAACTTCATCCGGAAGTTTTGTCGTATGCCATATTCGGACATCAGGGAGATGAAACCGGTCATAAACTAGTATTGGACGCCATGAAAGTACGCCCTTTATTAAATTTAGGTCTGCGCTTGGGAGAAGGAACAGGAGCGATATGCGCTTATCCCATCGTTGTTTCCTCTGTAAACATGATGAAAGATGGACAATTTCGCCCATGCCTCCATCACTAAATATTTTTAACCATGAAACTGCTTGCCTCCCTCATTTTTTTCACACGCCTTCCGTTTTGGAAAATAGCTGACGTACCACCTGTTTACTTTAAACGAGTAGTGGACTACTGGCCCTTGGATGGCTGACAGGAGGTATCATGGCAGGCACTCTATGGATCACAGCAGAATTTCTGCCTGTACAAATAGCTGTGCTCATGGCGTTGGTGCCCGGTTATTAGTAACAGGTGCTTTACACGAAGATGGATTGGCAGACTTCTGCGATGGCTTCGGGGCGGTACATCACGACAAGATTCTGTCCATCATGAAGGATTCACATATCGGCACATACGGAGTGCTCGGATTATTATTCTATTATGGATTGATGTGGAATATACTCACCACACTTCTGTACCCTTGGCATGTGCGGCCATATTAAGCGGAGATGCCTGGAGCAAGTTTTGTGCCGCACAAATCATCAACACTCTTCCATACGCCCGTAAAGAAGAAGAATCGGAAAGTCAATATATGACCGTATGAGCCCAGATGTTTTATTATCCGCTTTATGGCCGGAGCCCTACCTATTTTTATTACTGGATAAAGGATACTGGTGGCTCCATCGCCCTGCTATGATGTTCATCCTTAATGTCACTCATGCAGACGCCCAAGGATATACCGGTGATTGTTGCGGAGCGACTTCCTATTATGTGAGTTTTATCTGACTATAAAACTTAATCTATACAAATCTATGGTAATATACTTCATGCGTCATACGTTGTTGTTGATGTTCCGCAAGTTTGTTACGGACATGACGGATGTATCTCTTTAAATGACTTTGAAATGGAGGCAACTCAAACGTTCTACCATACAAGGCTTTATCTTTGATAAGGTTTATACCAGCCCGTTAACCCGTTGTGTACGCCTGGTACCTTTTGCGGCTACCGGGATGCAGAACGGGACGACCGCCTGAAGGAACTAAATTTCGAGATTGGGAAATGCATCGGTTCGATGAAATTGCCGACGCTAACCTCGAAAGATGGTATGCAGATTATCTGCATGTAAAAGCGACCAATGGAGAGTCCTTTGAAGATCAATACCGGCGTGTTGCCGATTTCTAGACGAACTTCGCCAAAAGCCGTATGAACAAGTCGCGATCTTTGCTCATGGCGGCATTTTACTGAACGCACAGATTTTATGCAGGTATCATTAAACCCGAAGAGGCGTTTCTACACCCACTCTTATGGAGGAATTGTCAAGATAGAGTTATCATGATGTAAGAACATATCGCTTATTTATTTGTTCTATTCATAAAGACAAATAAATATGCTTACTCATTCTTGGATTTATTAGCAGCTTGTTATAAGTGACAAGCCTTTGATTGTCACATACGGAGTTGATAGGTATCATCTCTTTTGAAGAATGAAATACGACGTTTTACCGGAGGGTATTCCATTACCAATATACGAAAATTAAGAGCTACATTCGGAACTTATCTGCTTCTTGGCTTAGAATTCTGATATTATTTTGAAAACAGTATTAGCCCACTTTGAATGAATTCATCTCTATTGGGAGGTATTGTTGTTTTAAGAACCATCCTATCCGTATTCCCTTTAATAAAGAATTGGAAAGTGAAGAAAAATAAAAAAACTGAAAAACTAATCATTTATACATTATTTTAAGTTGCACACACATTGCATACTCATATTTTTGTCGATGAAAGAAACATCTTGATTTACTCTAATGTAATAGAAGAATATCATTTATTGTTTTCAAGGTTCTCCTTCCGATTTGTTGGAGCAGTCTAAAAGCTGACCATCTTATAGTTACCCAAACATTATTTAGCCTGCATGATGCAACTTTCAACAGTAAGTTTCAAATTTGGTGTGAAAGCGAATTTATTTATCTGCATTTCCTTAGGAAGTTCATTGGCATGATTATTGAGCCATACGATCATTTCATTTAATTTCTCTTCGGAATAAGATTTCTTTTTCACCATGATACATAAATTCATGTCAACTGTGTACAAAAATAAAAGAACATATAATTCACGCGCTATCTTTTAACAAAAATATTGTTGAAATAAAACCGCTCCCACTTATCACAAGCCGGAACGGTTCAGATTAGTTACGTTTTGACAATCTACTTTATTCTTCAAGAACAAAACAATGACGAATTTGTTCAAAAGGATTTGCCTATTTCTAAAAATATTTTTTGTCACATTATTGCGTATTACAATAGATCCCCAAAACAAGGAGTAATTTTTGTTATGAGATTGGCTTCTACCCCACAATACAAGGCAAAAATACATAAAATTCTATTCTCTTCAGTTGATTGTGTAATCCAATTGGGAAATTGTATTTAAACAAATACCCCGACTCATCACGAGCCGGGGCAGTCCAATTTATAAATTTAAAGTCTTATGATGAAGATTGTCTGTTGCGCCAATGTTTTACTATCAGCACAACGACAAACAAAACAGTTACACAAACACAGGTAAAGCCTTTTTGTTTAAGCAAAGTGGATTCTTTTTTATCCTTTATGATTCTGACCGTTTTTCCTCATGGATATCGGAAGTGGTTTCCTTGTCGGCTTTCACCTCCGTACAGTCTTTGGTTGTAGTTTCCTTCTTTCTATTCTTGCTGAAATCACCTTCTACGTGACCGTCAGCCAGTAACAAAACTTTCCTGGTCGGGCTGTCAGACGGTTTTCTTGTACCATAAATCCGAAAATTAATCACGTAGTTGCCATTGGTTGCAATCAGTTCATTCAAAGAGATGATAGAGCCATATACGATGTTGACCGACTTACGAGTGCTGTCCTTTCTACACTCTTGGCAGTACACTGGACTATACGCTTTTCCAACCAGTCAACCTGCTTCCGCTCGTTCTCATTCTCCACCGAATCGGCAGACGCATTCTCCTTCCGTGCGTTTTGCGGTTTACACAGAATATGAATCCCAGCGGACAGCTTCCAATCCCTTAAAGCCCCAGTTATAGCCAACCAGTCATTTAATTCCATTCTGCCTATTGTTTATCTGATTGATTATAAAATACACACTTAAAAATCCTATCCGCTTGCACCATCGCTGCCAAAACACTAAAATCCATTGTCACGATATGTCAATAAAAAAGACTCTGCAAAATAAGAATAAAAAACGATTTACCAAAGAAGAATATAAATATATTGAATCGGTCTGGAATGTAAAAAATTATATTACAGGCCAGCATCATTTTTTAGTTAATTTTGCACCAATTATTTAATAAATATCTGATAACATTAGTTTAAAAAGCGTTATGTTCGTCTTGTAAATCGGGATATATGGATTCTCCAAATGAGAAGGGATAGTATGATTTTTCTTACATCATAAAGTAAATCTGACGGCATCACACCTCATATCGGCGAGAACGGTAATTGGTGGATAGGTATGACTGATACAAAAATAAAGGCGCAAGGAGCCAAAGGGGACGATGCCATTGCCCCCCAAGTTCAAATCAACGCCACGACAAATGAATGGGAAATCTCAACGGATGGCGGCAAAAACTGGAAATCGACAGGGATTAAGGCGACCGGGGAGAAAGGCGACAGAGGTGATGCGGTATTTGCGGAAAACGGAGTGGACTACACAAGTGATCCTGATAATGTCATATTCACTCTGGCTGACGGAAAGACCAAGCTGACCGTACCACGTACCAAAATATTATCTGTCAAGTTCAAGGATGGTTGCGATATTTTCTCGGTAACTTCCGTTAGTAATACAATTGATATTGAATTTATTGGTTTGACAACAGAAAATTATAAGGCTTTGGTTGCGGAATTGAGAAGCGAGGACGGTACTACAGATATAGAGATTGTGCCCCGTGCTGAAAATAAGGATGTGGAAATTAAGGAACCTGTATTTACGGATGGGAAATGTACCGGAACGACAGTCAAAATCAACAAGAAAGGAATAAGTGGAGAAAAGGCCGTTCTGAAAGTGACTCTTATAGATAACAACGGGCAGGAAATTTCAGTTTCCCGTATCGTGAAATTCTTTGGTGCGGGTGCTCTTGATGAAGCCGCCCAGAACGGAGGTAGCTTTATATTGTCTGATGACATTATTCTGGAGAAACCGGTTGAGGTGGCAAAAGGGAAGGAACTTGTATTGATCTAAACGGTAAAACCATCTCTAATTTCTGAACGGATAAGCATCCGCGTGCATATATCCCTGGTTGATTGCCTCATTGACCAAGATACGGAGCTGTTTCATGTGCTTGGCTATCGTATTGTCCGCATTGCCCTTTTCCCTTAAGTATTGCTCAAAATCACGAAGGAATGTATAGGTAATATCCTTGAAGTCCAATCCGGAACGGAAGTCATTCAAGACCGCCAGTGTAGAGTGCAGGTTGTCCTTGGTGGACTGCTTCTTGTCCGAATTGTCAATGGCTGATTTGGCGAAAGTGGAGAAGCTGATATTCACGGCACTTTTCTTCTTGACAGCATCCTTCAGCAGTGAGAGTGTGGCAGGTATTCCGCGCTTCCAATACCCCAATTCTATGCCTTGCAGATACAGGATGTATTCATAGAGCATTGCGTTGAGTTCGTTAGATTGGTGGTGGTTAATGACTTGTGCCCCCTCACGGCTCCAGCACTCCGGTTTGAGGTAAACATTGGTCTTCAGGTAGATTTTCCTTTGGTTCAAATAGGCTTCAACCTGTACAAGAGCCGTGCCCTGCCTGTTAAGTGTGTTCTGGCGGTTATATACAAGACGGTATCTGATTTTATCCATTTTTCCGCAAAGGTGCGAAAAGATTAATGGAAGAAAGGTATCAATGTGGAACATTTCCACATCATCCCACACTATATGAGGATTTTTTCCATTTCACATATAATTAGTAAAATATTAACCAACTGATAATCAGATTAGTTATTCTTTTGGCATAAAAATTGTCCTATCATTATCGTAAAACAATAACCATTAAAAATATAAGATTATGAAAAAATCTTTTGTTGCAGTAGCATTGGTAATGGGATTAGGAACAACAGTGGCATTTGCCGAAAATTTGACCTCAGGTGTTGAAACAGTCATGGCAGTAAATGACTTCACCCCTATTGAAGTGAAAGACCTTCCGGCAGCGGTAACGGAAGCAATCGCCAAAAATTTTGCGGAATCAACCGTCAAGGAAGCGGCGGTGGAAGCGGCAGAGGATGGCAGCAAGACCTATCAGGTTGTTCTGACAGACAAGGAAGGAACTGAAAGTACGGTGTTCTTCAATGAAAAGGTGAAATACTGAAATAATATATTTTGCGTCTCTTTGAATAAAGAATGAAGGTGTGTCGTAATACACGATGCGCCTTCTTTTCATTGACTATAAAAATCGACTCATTTTTTAAGCTGCGATATTTTGAGGATTTCTTTGATTTATGCGTTCTCAACATCTAAATAGAACAACTGTAAGCTCATAAAACGGTCTAATCAGCCAATCCATACCTTCTTTAGTCATTTTGCACACATCTTTTTTATATTGAAGGCAATGGCAAAGAAGGCAAAGTCCATGAAGACCTTATCCTTTCCAAAATGGCGGAAACGTTTGTAATTCATATTGTTTTTCATTTGTCCGAACACGGCTTCCGGTTCTATGCATCTCTGTCCTCTGTGTTTCAGCCCTTCCTCTGAGCAGAGCAACTCTTTGGCTTTTTGCTTGTATTTTCTGAGTCTGTGATTCAACTCTATCGTTCTGTTCCCTTTGCTTTAAAACATCGGCATCTTAGCGGACAGCCTTCACATCTGATGGCTCTGTACCTGGCATTTTCGCTGACATATCCGGATGCTGTTTTCACATGTCTAGTCCCTATCCTTTGCATCTTCTGTCCCATGGGGCAGATACAAAAGTCTTGTTCTTCATTGTAGTAGAAGTTTTCGGCCTTGAACGGGTCCGGTTTGAATCTCGGCCGCTGTTCCATGTGGAAGTAGTTGTACTTGACATAGGCTTCCATACCGTTTTCTGACATGAAGCGGTAATTCTCCTCAGAACCGTAGCCGGAATCGGCAACCACCGTATGGGCCAGCCTGTCATATCTGCTTGAGAAGGATTGCAGGAAAGGTATCAGGGTCAGTGTATCCGTAGGGTTCGGGAAGAGTGCAAAGTCGGTAATGAACTGGTTCCCGGTGCCGATCTGGAGGTTGTAACCGGGCTTTGTCTGGCCGTTACGCATGGCATCCTCCTTCATTCTCATGAAAGTAGCGTCATTGTCCGTTTTGGAATAGGAATTCCTGTCCTGCAGCGTGTCCAGACGGTTGTCGTATTCCTGTAGCTTGTCCCTGTGCTCTTCCAACTCCTTCAGCTGTTTGCGTTTCTTTTTCAACGCAGTCTTTTCCTCTTTCGTGGAGGGTTCAGGAACCTGTTCGAGTGCTTGACGCAATTCTCCCGCCATTTCAGTCAGCATGACCGGAGTGAACTCAATCTCCTCATTGCTTTCCGATGAGTTCTCCTGGGCGATGACATTGTCTATCTGCCCTAGCAGGATATGTATCTTCTTCATCAGGCGTTCACGGTTCCGCTCAACCGTTTTCCGCCAGACGAAAGTATACTTATTGGCTTTGGACTCAATCTTTGTCCCGTCAATGTATTCCACATTCAAGCTGATGAAGCCTTTGGAAGAGAGAAGGAGTACGGTTTGGGTAAACACCTCGTTGATTTCATTCTTCACCCGGTTGCGGAAACGGTTGATGGTGATGAAATCCGGTTTCTCATATCCGGCAAGCCAGATATAATGGATGTCACGGTGAAGGAGCTTTTCGATTTTCCGGCAGGAGTAGATGTTGTTCATATAGGCATACAGAATGACCTTGAGCATCATCCTGATGGTAAGGGCTGCGCCCGCATTCCTTATACAACTTCCTGAAACTTTCAAGGGTCAGGCTCTCAACCAGAGCGTCAACCATCCGAACTGGATCATGCTCTGCAATATCCTCGTCAATTCTTGGAGGAAAAAGCACTGTTTGGTTGGGATTGTAAGGACGAAAATGTATCTTTGTCATAGTATAAAATGTTATGCTTAAAGATACAAAATCTTTAGGTAATAACAAAGCCCCTGCTTGTGAAAGTCGGGGCTTTGTGCATAAAAGAAGGTGCGCATTTTGACACACCTTCATTCTTATAACAAAGATACATAAAAGACGGATTCACCAATCCTGCCTTTTCAATACAAACTGCTTTACTTATCAAGATGCCTTACAACATCCCAGTTTAATGAATCTAAAAATAAAAACACATTCAGTTATTTGTGATAGCAAAGCTATAACAAATATTTTAAAGAAAAATCTTATGCATAAAAAATGCACAGAATAAACTATATATAGACCAACATACAACACATTTAAAACAATATTGTAATACAGGGTCATTGACACAAACATTCTGAAAGAACAAAAGAAAGACGCATGACTGATAGCCAATCCGAAAGAGTATGTTATTGAGGTTGTCAAAAAAAACTAAAAGAAATTTAGTTAAAGTCCTATTACTGAAAACAACGTAACAGATTATTCCTTAAATTTGCTTATATATAAACTTTAAATATAATGACACATGAAAACGATTGCAATTCTAATTACTTTACTTTTAATAATTAATATAAACATTTATCAAGGTAATTCAACTGAAGTTTTAGCAAGTAACGAAAGCGGTATCTTTCAATATTAGGATCTAGAGAAGAAAAAATGTCTTAGCAATGGACATAAAAGTATATCGTTTCATTAACTCTCATGCAATGACTCAGATTATTTTTTTATCAAAAACCTTTTGTAATGATTTTATAAAATACATTTTTAATAATATTAATTCTAATCATGAAAAGTATTTCCATTTTACGCCTAACCGCAATCCTTTTGTGCAGCATGCACCTATTGGGATCCGCCTCACTTCAAGCCCAAATGAACAAATGGGTAAACTATAGCCCGGATTTGACCACCGTACTGAAAAATCCTGCCATGGGATGGATGATGTACGAAGAAGGCTGATCTTTTCAGGAACACGCCACAATAAAAGCAACATCTATACTCCCGAAGTTTTTTGGAAACAGATGGAAGAATGCAAAGCAGCTGATTATTCCAATATTCTGTACATCAGAATGCTGTGGAAAGATTTGGAACCCGAGGAGGGCAAATATGCATGGATTTACAATGAACGGTATAAATGGTATATACAAAAAGCCAAAGACAAAGGGCTTAAACTGGCCTTCAGGGTGTTCTTTCATGGTGTAGACGGAGTACCGTCCTATGTGTACGAAGCCGGAGCCACAGAAAGCCCAATAGACGATGAAGGCAAAACCCAGCCTTATTATGATAATCCAGTATTCCTTGAAAAGCTGGACAAGTTCATAGAGGCTTTTGCAAAGGAATATGACAATCCGGATGAGGTAGATTATATTGATGCATATGGATTGGGAAGATGGGGAGAAGGACATGGACTGGTACTCGAAAAGCAAGATAATCTGGAAAGCGTTATCCGACAGATAACCGAATCGTATGCAAGACACTTCAAAAAAGTGCTTACGGTAATGAATCTTTCGCAGAGCGACTACAGGTTTTCCAAGCCGCTAGTATATGACAAGCTGGGGTTTCTTCCTCGCAGGGATGGTATAGGCAGTTTTTGGTTTTCTAATGAAGAACGTGCGATGGTGCATGACGAACTTTTCCCAAAAAGAGCTCTTATTGGTGAGGGATGCTGGTGGTTTAACGCACAAGATGGTGATAACTCAAAATACAAGCATTTCCAAGGAGACAAACGTTTTGCCATGAACGATTTCAAAGAAGCTTTTACCGTTTCTGTGACTGATGCTTTGGACAGCCATTGTAACACGCTGGATTTGCGTATGCCTTTACAGTGCAAATTCTGGATAGAAGAGCTGCCGGACCAAGTTCAGCGTTTTATAACTTTAGGCGGTTATCGTCTTTATCCGGACTATATAAAGGTGGAGCAAGACCACAAAACGTTGACTTTGTTTCATTCATGGAAAAACTATGGTGTGGGTGTATTGCCTAATAATCATCCCAATTGGAATTATAAATATCAGGTTAGTTTTGTTTTGATGAATGAAAAAAAGGAAATTGTATTTCTTTATACAGAACCGGAAGCAGAACCTTCCGAATGGTTGAAGGGAATATCATACAATTATTTGAGTCGGTTTAATATTCCGGCAGAATTGCAGGGAAAGTATACCTTATGTGTCGGCTTGACTGACAAGACAAAAATAACGAAGCGGCTATTGATCTGGCTGTGTCTGGGAATTTAAAAATAGGAAATGGATATTTGTGGTTGAACTGGAGTTGTAATGTGTGTACTTGGCATTTTTGCACCAATTAATAAAGAAGCTTCTGACTGATTATCAAAAAATAAGGACTTTCTCTATATCTGTACCCAGTAAATCCAATATGTTTAGGGATATTCTTTCAATAGTACAAAATTATACAACCTATTCAAGTTAAATTATTGCTAATCAGTTAGTTTTGTATCTTTGGATATCCCTCAAAAAAGAAAATTAAGAATATAAATTAGTGGAAAATAAAAGTGCAATTCTGATTATTGATGGATTGCACTTTTTATTACTTTTCTAAAGACATTGTTTCTTCACATATAATTTGAGATTATGAAAATAACGTTTTCATATTTCTCCTGTCTTTTCATTATCGGATGTACACATCAATCCAACCAAGGAAAATCGTTATAGAAAGCAGCAATGCAGATGCAATTCGTGTAAGTGCCGATACTTTAGCGTATGAATATACTGCATGGGCCTTTATAAACAAATCTGTTCCCATATTTCTCATTAGCCATATACTGCTCAATCAATTTACATAATGATGTTCAAACCACCTGTATTCATCTTCCTCAATAGTGCAAGAGAATTCTGCTAGCCAACTACCTGACTATAAGAATTCTCTTTGGAGCGGCAAACGGGATTCGAACCCGCGACCCTCAGCTTGGGAAGCTGATGCTCTACCAACTGAGCTACTGCCGCATCTCTAAAACGGAAACAAAAGTAATATATATTTTTCAACCGACCAAATATAAGCAAACAATATTTACTATAACCATCAAGATTTCTGCTCTCCTGTTTATATCGACAGCTTTATGCATATCCTGTGTATGGATAAACCGATCCTTATCTCCAATAAAAGGTTTATAGACTATCTCTCCAAAATAAACATGAGGACCTCCAAAACGGCAATTCAAGATACCTGCTAAAGCAGACTCGGATAACCTGAATTAGGACTCGCATGCCGGTTACCATATTTACCTACAAATCTCAGCAAACCGGGACGCCCTGCACACAGCACCATTAAAAATGCAGTTAGACGAGCCGGAATATAGTTCGCCATATCATCAATATGTGCAGCGACACAACCAAACTGAAGATAACGTTCATTCCTATAGCCTATCATAGAGTCAAGCGTATTAACCATCTTATAAGCAAGCATACCGGGAACTCCCAAAAGCAAATACCAGAATAATGGAGCAATAACCCCATCACTCAAATTCTCAGCCAATGTTTCCAGCGACCGTACGCACTTCCTGATCTGTCAGTTCCGAAGTATCACGCCCTACAATACGGGAAACCTGCTTTCTTCCTTCCTCCAAAGAATGATCCGCAGCCAAAAAAACCTGCCTTACTTCGTTGATAAGTGTAGTTCCTGCCAAACAATAGAAAACAAGCACAGCAGAGAGAATAATACCCAACCAACGGTTTAGCACAAACAGATAATGCAATACCAAAACAGATCCTGCATACACTAGCAAAATAAGCATAATGGCCGCCACCCCTCCTTTCAACATCCGATGTGTCCCACAGTTCCATCGTTTCTCACAAAAAGAGATCAGCTTCCCGAATCCTACCACTGGATGCGGCAATCCTATCGGATCCCCAAGCAATTTATCTAATATCCATCCTATCAACAACGGAAGAATTAATACATATATGTCCATTTCTTTATACTTTCTACCAGTTTGTCATTTTCTTCCGGAGTTTGTGTAGCAATACGGAAGAAGTGTTCATTCAGCCCTTCAAAATTGGATGCGTCACGAATAAGAATTCCCTGCTCTGTTGCCAGATATTCTTTCAAAGCCGCCGCCTTCCCATCCGCAATTGAACTAACATATAGTGAGTATCCGATGGGATCTCCATTCCCCTATTGAAAGTAAAGATTGAACTAATCTCTTTTTCCCTCAATAACAAAGAGATATCTATATCATATTGAGAAGAAGACAATAAATAATGCCCGGCCTCTATAGCCAACTGATTAACAGACCAAGGCATCCGCTGTGTCCGGATTTCATGTAGCAGTTCTTTACATGCAGTGATATATCCTAAACGCAAGCCGGGCACGGCAAAACGTTTTGTCATGGAATGCAACAGAATAACATTCGGAAATTCCGCAGCCTCCTTGGCTGTGCAAAGTCTGTGTAAAGAATTCATACGACTGGTCCATGATAAAAATACGCATTTTGTTTTTTTATACAGGCTGTCAAGACTTCCTTCTCTCTAAGCCTCCTGTGGGATTATTAGGATTACATAACCATATCAACCTCCCTATCCGGCAAACGGTTCAAATTATATATAGGGAACCACTTTATGACCATGCAGACGACAAGCATCCGCATATTCGCTGAAAGTGGGCATCAAGATAGCCGAAATCTGATTCCTGAATGTCTGAGCTATTAAATAAATGGCTTCCGTAGCCCCATTGGTCACACAAACCTTCTTCAGACGAAAGATGAAACCGTTCCGCTAAAACCTTTTCCAACGAATAAGGTTCGGGGTACGTACGGATACTTCCATCTGCTGAAACAAATGTTGATGTAATCCGCTATGGTCTATGATTATATACGTTTGAACTGAAATTTATCTTTATTGCTTTATACTTATAAGCATCATCACCATGTCCTTCAATCATTCCCACTCATTATTTGGTACAACAAAGGCAGATTAAGATGACTGCGTACATGCTCTGCCAATTTATCATATTGTTCTCTTATAAGTCCGGTAATCCAACACCGTATGACACTCCAGTTTTTCTGCGTATGGTTCCAGCAAATAATCTATAAATGCCTGATTATCCAATATTCCATGAATATAACTTCCCATACATTTTGGTTTACAAACAACCGTCCTCTCCACCGTCTTCCAGTTTATTCAAAGGAACTACAGCCTCCCCGGAA
>SCPP01000849.1_pt1 | contig 14628 bp, 25 predicted proteins | sample 6106811 | NCBI WGS metagenome assembly SCPP01 (sample SAMN10720449, study PRJNA508395) | human gut metagenome | isolation source: Participant 2 stool, 15 month | host: Homo sapiens | collected 2018
ATCCAGGGCAGTGGCGATGGGAGACAAAAGCTTGTGAGCGCGTGGCATCTGCGATCCGTTTCTCCTGCTTTGTGGCGCTCCGTCCACTGTGGGACTTACGGTACTTGCGGGACCGGTGAATAACCTGCTGTTCTCTGGAGATAATACTCTGGCGATCCGGATGACGATCTACGGTTCTCTTGCGGTCATATTTTACTCCGTCTCTACGGTGACGAACGCGATCCTTCAGGGAATCGACAAAATGCGTCTTCCGATCTTTCACGCGGTGATCTCCCTTGTCCTCCATCTGATCGCACTTGAGATCATGGCGCTGGGATTCCATATGGGAATCTACAGCATGGTATTTGCGAATATCCTGTTCGCGGTGTTCATGTGCCTGATGAATGCGAGATCCATCCGGAATCTTCTCGGTTACCGGCAGGAGATGAAAAAAGACCGTTGTGATCCCGGTGATCGCTTCTGCAGTGATGGGACTCTTCGCGTTTGGCTCCTATCAGCTTGTGCATCTCGCGGTAAAGAGCAATGCGCTTTCGACGATGTTTGCGATGATGGTTGCAGTGATCGTTTACGGTGTGCTCCTGATCAAGCTTGGCGCCCTGTCTGCGGCGGAACTTAAGACCATGCCGGGCGGAACGAAACTTCTCAGGGTGTTCAAGCTTCATTTAATGTAAAATTTTTATTTAACGGGAAGTTCCATCGGAATTTCCTGTTAAATAAAAATATGTTTAAAAAAAAAGAAAGCAGATACTTTCATAAAAGGAGGAATATTCCTATGAAAAGTATGTATCCTGCTTTCTTTTCTTTTTCTTTCTGACATCCGCCAGCCTGATCACGCTGTTCCTTATGACTGCGGGGGAGGAAGCCCGGGGAACAGAGGAGGTACAGATGCAGCAGTCTGTGGAAGAGCCGGTCTTCGCGAAGGAGACGGAGGAGATCCATGTGGTCTTAAACCAAGAACAGGTGGAACATGAGACGATGGCGGAGGAGGAACGATATTTTCTTGTTGCCGAGGAAGGATATCTGATCGTATACGATAAGGAAAGGAGACCACGGATCTCTTTACCCACATGCCGCTCGCAGAATTTCCGGAGGAAGAACAGGAACGGCTGATGACCGGGATCTGGTTTCCGACAATGGCAGAAATATTCAGTTATCTGGAATCTTACAGCAGTTGATACTTGAAATTTTGCGTTCAGGTCGATATACTAATATAAATTGTAACCGTTCGGCGGGATGATCCCCGGATGATCTGTGATCGGGTTCCATGCGCGGATCATCGCACAGATGAACGGTGCCGTAAATCAGGTACAGGAGAGATAGAATGGCGGAAAGTTTCAGAGGACGGAAAGGATCATCATCGGCGGCGGTGCATCAGGACTTATGGCCGCGATCACTGCGGCAAAACAGGGTGCGGATGTGACGGTCCTGGAGCACACGGCCCGACCGGGAAAAAAGATCCTGTCAACGGGAAACGGCAAGTGCAACCTGACAAACCTCTATATGGATCCGTCCTGCTACAGGAGTGATCAGAGCGGATTTGAAACAGCTGCCATCCGGAATTTTCCACCGTCCGCCGCGACAGCGTTCTTGGGAACTTGGTGTCCTGACGATGGACCGCGGCGGCTATATATCCGATGTCCGGTCAGGCGCAGACGGTCCTCGATGCACTGCTCCGGGAGCGGACCGTGCGGGAGTCCGGATCATTACGGAATGTGAAGTCCGGAACGCGAAAAGACAGAAAGACCGTTTTTCGGTCGAGACAGACCGTGGATCTATACAGGGTGATTTCCTGATCTTGGCGTGCGGTTCCATGGCGGCGAAAGGAACAGGATCCGACGGAAGCGGCTATGAGCTCGCGAGACAGTTTGACACCGGATCATCAAGCCGCCCCGGCGCTTGTCCAGCTGAAATGCGAAGGAAATCTCCTCCCGAAAGCCTCCGGAGTCCGGACGGACTGCCTTTGTGGAGATCCGGACCGGGGACGGAAAGACAGCGGCAAAAGACCGGAGAACTCCAGATCACGGACTACGGATCTCGGGCATCCGGTATTCCAGGTGAGCAGGTATGCGGCGAAGCTTTTGATCGGAAGCAGAAGGTGTCTGCAGTCCTGAACTTTCTGCCGGATCTGGATGAAGAAGAAGTCCAGGATCTTTTGAAGGAGCAGAGATCCTGCCTTTCGGGGGAAACTGCCGAGACATTTTAAACGGTATTTTAATAAGAAACTCGCGTCGGTGCTCTTAAAAGCGGCAAAGATCCGGCCCGAAAGACAGGCGGGACTCTTGACGAAAGAGGAGCTGAACAGTCTGGTTTCTGTGATTCGGGAGTTTGTGATCCCGGTGAAGGAGACAAATCCTTTGAACAGGCCCAGATCTGTGCAGGCGGTGTCGATACAACAGAGATAGAAGCGGAAACTATGCAGTCAAAACGCGTTCCCGGACTTTACATGGTCGGGGAGCTTCTGGATGTCGATGGGATCTGCGGCGGATACAACCCGCAGGGCATGGTCATCCGGATATGCAGCCGGATCCTCATGCAGCCGCAGGGTCGTCCAAGGATACAGAAAACTGTCCGGGGACAGGAAAAACAGGTGAAATTCTCCGGATCGGAAGGAACAGAGAAGACAAAAAAAAAAAACATACATATGATCCGGATCAATCAGCTCACACTTCCCGTGGATCACGCGGAAGAGGCGATAAAGAAAAAGGCGGCAAAGCTCTTAAAAATCGATGAATCGGCGATCGGGGAGATCCAGATCGTCCACCGCTCCATCGACGCGAGAAAGAAGCCGAATCTGCTGTTCAGTTATATTGTGGATGTGACACTTGCAGGCGGAAAAAGAGGCAGCAGTCATCAAAAGGCGGCAAACCAGAATGTCCGGGCAGAAGACTCGAAACTATATGCGTACCCGGAACATGGAACGCAGGAGAAAGCGCCCGGTGATCATCGGGGCAGGTCCTGCCGGGATGTTCGCAGCGCTGGCACTCGCCGAAAACGGCTATGCCCCGATCCTTTTGAACAGGGAGATGCCGTTGAGGAGAGAACGAAAGTAGAGGATTTCTGGAAAAACGGGGATCCGGCGCTCGATATCCGCTCGAACGTCCAGTTTGGTGAGGGCGGAGCAGGAACATTTTCAGACGGAAAACTAAATACACTTGTAAAAGATACTTCGGGAAGGAACGGAAAAGTCCTCTCCACCTTTGTGGAGATGGGGGCGGATCCGTCGATCCTTTATGACCATGCACCTCACATCGGGACCGACGTGCTGAGAGAAGTGGTCAGAAATTTGAAACAGGATCATCGCCGGAGGCGGAGAGGTCCATTTCCGCTCGGAAGTCACGGAGATCCTGGAGGAAAACGGCAGAGTTTCCGGAGTAAAGCTCGCAGATGGGACCGTGATCGGGACGGAGCAGGTGATCCTCTGTGGGACACAGTGCCAGAGATCTTTTGAGAAACTTGACAGGATGAAGGTCTTTATGGAGCCGAAGCCGTTTGCGGTGGACTCAGGATCCAGCATCCGCAGGCGCAGATCAACCGGAACCAGTATGGGCTGGAGGATGCCGGAAAACTCGGCGCCGCGCCGTATAAAGTGACCGCGAAGACAACCAGCGGCCGCGGCGTCTACTCGTTCTGCATGTGTCCGGGAGGAATGGTGGTGAACGCCTCCTCGGAAAAGGACGTCTGGCAGTCAACGGAATGAGCAATTTTAAACGGGACAGCGGCATCGCAAACAGTGCCCTGATCGTGGCGGTCACTCCGGCGGATTTCCCGACAGCCGGTCCTTTGGGCGGAATCGCATTCCAGAGAACCCTGGAAGAGCGTGCATTCGCGCTCGGCGGAGGAAAGATCCCCGTCCAGCTCTACGGAGATTCCGCCGCAAACCGACCGACGGTGGCCCTGGGAGATGTGAAACCTGTGTTCTGCGGGGGATATTCCTTCGCGAACCTGCGGGAACTGATGCCAGAGGCCTTAAACGGAGCGTTTCTTGAAGGGATGGAGCAGTTCGGAAGACGGATCAGAGGATTCGACCGTGCGGACGCTGTCCTTGCAGGAATCGAGAGCCGTACGTCATCACCGCTCAGGATCTGCCGCGATGAGAGCCTTCAGAGCAGTTTAAAGGGCTTTATCCATGCGGCGAGGAGCCGGGTACGCCGGAGGGATCACATCGGCGGCCATGGACGGCCTGAAGGTTGCGGAAGAGATCATCAAGCGGTATGCAGCGGTAGGTTAAACTGTAAAAGCGGCAGTGCGCCGGAGAAAAGGCGGTACTGCCTGATTCCGTTGGAAAGGGACTTTCATATGACAGAGAATTATTAAAGATAAAAGAGGATCGTGATCAAAATCGGATCTTCCTCATTGACACATGCGGAGACCGGAGACCTGAACCTTGCAAAGATCGAGAAACTGGTCCGCGTCATCAGCGATATGAGAGGAATGGGAAAAGTGATCCTTGTCTCCTCCGGTGCGATCGCGACGGGGCGCCAGACGCTCGGCGGAAAGAAGCCGGAGACGGTTGCCGAGAAACAGGCTTACGCGGCGGTCGGTCAGGCACGCCTCATGATGGTATATCAGAAACTCTTTTCCGAGTACAACCAGACGGCGGCACAGATCCTGATCACAAAGGCGACGATCCTGGACGATACTTCCCGCGCAAACGCGAAAAATACGTTCAATGAACTTCAAAACTCGGAACGGTGCCGATCGTAAACGAGAACGATACCGTATCTACATATGAGATCAAATTCGGTGATAATGACCGCCTTTCCGCCATCGTTGCGGCTCTTGTCGAGGAGATCTGTTATTCCTTCTCTCCGACATCGACGGGCTCTACACGGATGACCCGAAGAAAAATCCGGATGCAAAATTTATCAGCCAGGTGGATGACCTGACTGATGAGTTTATGGCGATGGGAAAAGGGACCACAGGAAGCGACGTCGGAACCGGAGGAATGGCGACAAACTCCACGCGGCAAAGATCGCGACAGAGAGCGGTGCCGACATGGTGATCGCGAACGCAGACGATGTGGAAGTCATGTGGCGCATCTTAAAGGGTGAGGAGATCGGAACACTCTTTAAAGCAAATAAGAGCAGCGAATTTGCGCTGCTGGATTATATCCAGAGTATTCACGCGTAAAAAGGTATCCCGGCATATTCGGGTGCCTTGCGCAGTCGCTTGCGTCGATCATCATCTTCGCGTGAGTGTGCATCAGATGGCAGGAACCTGCATTCCGGAAGCGGAAACCGCAGATCCCGAAACAAACAGAGAGGACAGAAAATTACATGAAACAGGAACAGATCGACAGAATCAATGAACTTTACCATAAATCCCAGTCCGTAGGACTTACGGATGAGAGAGGAGCAGGCGGCGCTCGAAAGCAGTATGTCGCTGACATCAAGGCAAGTCTCAGAGGCCATCTGAACAACATTTCGATCGTTGAGAAGGACGGCTCCGTGACGAACCTCGGAAAGAAATACGGAAATGTGGGAAACACAGAAGCTGAGCTCAGAAAGACATACGGAGCCGTCTGAAAGCGATGCCGGAAGAAGAGGGGATCCTTGACAGGGAGATCGCGGAACGCGTCCTGGGTCTTCCGGAGTGCAGAAACGAAAGCCGTGTATGGATATGCGTCCCTGAGCTGGGAGGCGGGGACCGGGAGATTCTAGAGGAACTCGGGCACAAAAATACATCATCTGTCTTCCGAAAGTTACCGGGGAGACGATGGAGTTTTGTGACGGAGTCGAGCAGGATCTCTCGGAAGGTCATTTCATATCATGGAACCAAAGAACGGATGCCGAAAAGCGGATGAGAACAGATCAGAAATCCTCCGGACGGCGCCGATCCTGGTCCTGAATGGGATTTGTGGAAACCGGTGCCCGTCTGGGAAAAGGCGGCGGATTCTATGACCGGTATCTGGAACAGCATGACGGTCATATGACGATCGCGCTGGCCTATGAGTTCCAGATCCTCGGGGAGATCCCGGTGGGACCGTATGATAAGAATGTAGATTTGATCGTGACAGAAAAGCGTGTGATCCGGTGCAAAGACCGGGATGCCGGAACACGGATCAGGGAGGAACAGCCATGTTAACAGAAATCGGACGAAAGCAAAGGAAACTTCCTATGTTCTCGGGAAAATGGGGACAAATTTAAAGAATGCAGGACTTCTGGCTGCTCAGGGGAGATCCTGGATGAGGAGAACGAGATCTTAAAGGCAAATGCGGCGGACGTTGCGAGCGAAGTAGAGAGGAATGGCTCCGGGACTTGTGGACCGCCTGGAACTGAACCATAAACGCATCGAAGGCATCGTGGAAGGCATGCGCCAGGTTGTCGGACTGGACGATCCGGTGGGTGAGGTCATCTCCATGAAAAACGCCCGAACGGACTGCTGATCGGACAGAAACGCGTCCCGTTAGGCGTTATCGGGATCATCTATGAGGCGAGACCGAATGTGACGGCGGATGCGTTCGCTCTCTGCTTTAAAGCAGGAAATGCTGTGATCCTCCGCGGCGGGAGCGATGCACTGGAATCAACAAGGCGATCGTCGCAGCGATCCGGAATGGACTGAAGAAGGAAAATATCCCGGAGGATGCGATCGCCCTGATCGAAGATACGAGCCATGAGACGGCGCGCGAGTTCATGCGGATGAACGGATATCTCGTGTCCTGATCCCGCGAGGCGGGGCCGGACTGATCCGCACGGTCTTGGAGAACAGCACAGTGCCTGTGATCGAGACCGGAACCGGAAACGCCATATCTATGTGGATGAGTGCAGATCTCGATATGGCGCTCGACATCATCTTCAACGCGAAGACCCAGAGGATCGGGGTCTGCAATGCCTGCGAATCCACACTGGTGCACCGGAAGATCGCAAAGGAATTCCTGCCGCTCATGAAAAAGCGTCTGGATGAGAAGAACGTGGAGATTCGCGCAGATGAGGACGCCTGCTCGATCGTACCGGAATTTACGGCGGCGACGGAGGAAGACTGGGGGAAAGAGTACCTGGACTATATCCTTTCCTGCAAGATCGTGGATTCCGTGGGATCGCCCACATCAACCACTACAATACCGGTCACTCCGAGGCGATCATCACGAAGGATTACGAGAATGCCCAGAAATTCCTGAATGAGGTGGATGCGGCAGCTGTCTACGTCAATGCGTCCACAAGATTCACCGACGGCTTCGAATTCGGATTCGGCTGAGATCGGGATCAGTACCCAGAAACTCCACGCGAGAGGTCCGATGGGACTTCCTGCGCTGACGTCCACGAAGTACATCATCTACGGAGACGGGCAGATCCGGAAGTAAGGTGAAACAACAAGGTTGCATTTTCGGAGAATCTTGGTTATAATCATTCAGGATTGAATTTAGAAATTTGGAGAAACATAAGAATGATAGATAAAAATATCATCGCAGGGGCTCCGACGGAGGAACCGGCGAGACAGCAGTACTTTATGGAACAGGTGAAAAAGCTCTGGTGGAGGCGGAGGCGCGAAAAAGGACGCCCGCTCACCTGTTTTATCAATACATTCGGGTGCCAGATGAATGCCAGAGAAGCTCCTTGGGATCTTAAAACGGGATATGTGGAGGGAGCCGATGAGAACTCGGATTTCGTTCTTTACAATACATGTACCGTGCGTGAGAACGCGAACTTAAGGTGTATGGCCGTCTTGGATATCTGAGCGGCGTGAAGAGAAAAAATCGGATATGATGATCGCACTCTGCGGCTGCATGATGCAGGAGCCAGAGGTTGTCGCAAAGATCAAAAAGAGTTACCGCCATGTTGATCTGATCTTCGGAACCCACAACATTTTCAAACTTGCGGAGCTGCTCTACGAGCGCTTCATGGAAAAGAAGATGGTGGTGGATGTCTGGGAAGGAACCAATGAGATCGTGGAGGAACTCCCGGTCGAGAAAATATCCGTTTAAATCCGGCGTCAATATCATGTTCGGTTGCAACAACTTCTGCAGCTACTGTATCGTACCGTATGTGCGCGGCCGCGAGGAGCAGAAGCCGGAGGACATTATCAAAGATCGAAGAGCTTGTGGCTGACGGTGTTGTGGAAGTGATGCTTCTTGGACAGAACGTCAACTCTTACGGAAAGAATCTGGAGCATCCGATCACCTTTGCGGAAGCTTAAGAAGAGTCGAGATCGAAGGACTGGAGCGCATCCGCTTCATGATCCCCCGAAGGATCTCTCCGACGAGCTGATCGAGACGATGCGGGATTCGAAGAAGATCTGCAGCCATTTTCATCTGCCGCTGCAGTCCGGCAGCAGTGAGATCTTAAAGCGCATGAACCGGAAATATTCAAGGAGCAGTACCTCGCACTGGTGGAGAAACTGCGCGCGATCCCGGATATCTCCCCTGACTACGGATATCATCGTGGATTCCCGGGGAGACTGAGGAAGACTTCCTCGAAACGATGGATGTGGTACGTAAGGTCCGCTACGACAGCGCCTTTACTTTTATCTACTCAAGCGTACCGGAACCCCGGCGGCCATGCCGAACCAGGTTCCGGAGGATGTCGTAAAGAACCGTTTTGACCGCCTGTTAAAGGAAGTCCAGGACATTGCGGGAGGTCGTAAAGCGCCATGAGGGAACGGTACAAAAGTCCTTGTGGAGGAGATCGATACCCACGAGTCCGGCTTTGTGACAGGAAGACTTTCCAACAACACAGTCGTACATTTCGCCGGGGACGCGTCCCTGATCGGAAAGATCGTGGATGTCTCTTTAGACGGCAAAGGGATTCTACATATGGGTTCCCTTGTTAAATAATAAGGATGAAAACATGTGACGCCCGGAGCCGAGTGCTTCGGGCGCTGTGGGCATGTTATGGAATAGAGAAAAGACGGGACAGATTTCACCAATGATGACACATTATCGAGACAAAAGCAGTATCCGGACTGTATCCTTTTTACCGGCTGTGATTTTGAGTGAAGACGGTTTCGAGAGAGCTGGAGCTGACACTGACGGAAAGGACTGCGGTCTGAAGAACGGTCCGATGCGGAGTCCCGTTCCATGCGGTGGAAGGCTATCTCCACAAGCTCGTCCAGAAAGGTTATAAGGTTGCGATCGCGGAGCAGATGGAGGATCCGAAGCTCGCGAAAGGTCTTGTAAAGCGTGAAGTCATCCGCGTTGTGACGCCGGGAACGATCACGAGCTCCCAGGCTCTGGACGAGACAAGAACAACTACCTGATGGCAGTTGTGTATACCGGAAACAATTACGGATTGCGACGGTCGACATCACGACCGGCGATTTTTGTCACGGAGGTGACGAGCGAGCGCTTCTCGATGAGATCAACAAGTTCCGCTGTCGGAGCTTGTGCAATGAGGCACCTTCATGTCCCGACTTGATGGATGAGCGGTATCATTTTGCCGTGACGGCACTGGAGAACCGGTTTTCTCGGATGATGACTGCAGGAAGATCTTAAAAGAGCATTTCCATGTGATGAGTCTCGAGGACTTGGACTCGGAGATTATGAGAATGGAATGATTGCATCCGGTGCCCTTCAGTATCTCTATGAGACGCAGAAGAATGACCTGTCCCATCTGACGAAGATTACACCGTACACAACGGACAGTTCATGATGATCGATACCTCCACAAGACGAAATCTGGAGCTTGTGGAGACTCTGCGTGAAAACAGAAGAGAGGCTCCCTTCTCTGGGTCCTCGATAAGACAAAGACGCCATGGGGCGAGATTCTCCGCTCCTTTATCGAACAGCCGCTGATCGATCAAGACGGAGATCGAGCGCCGGCAGCAGGCGATCGAAGAGCTGAACATGAACTATATCTCCAGGGAGGAGATCCGAGTACCTGAATTCCGTCTATGACCTGGAACGCCTGATGGGCGGATCAGCTACAAGACGGCAAATCCGAGGGACCTTCTTTCCTTTAAGAATTCCCTGGAGATGCTGCCGTATATCAAAGATATTCTCGGGGAGTTTTCCTGTGAGCTTTTAAGAAAATGAACGAGGATCTGATCCGCTGCGGGATCTCTACGAACTCATTGACCGGTCCATCGTCGATGAGCCGCCGATCTCGCCCGTGGGGAAACATCATCAAGGACGGATACAGCGAGGAAGCCGCCAAGTACCGGAAAGCAAAGACGGAAGGAAAGGCATGGCTGGTGGATCTTGAGACCGGGGAGGGAGAAGACCGGCATCAAGAACTTGAAAGTCAAATACAACAAGGTGTTTGGCTATTACTTTGAGGTGACGAACTCCTTCAAAGACTTGGTCCGGATGGACAAAAGCGCTGAGAAGAAAGACATCATCATGGGCGCGGAGGACCGCCTGGTACTCTGGAATACGATTTGTTCTGCGATGTGCGCGATAAGATCGCTGCGGAGGTCCTGCGGATCAAGAGCACTGCGAAACGATCGCGGGCATTGATGTCTTTACCTCTCCACAGTGTCCATGCGGAATAACTACGTGAAGCCGAAAATCAACGAAAAAGGACTGATCAACATCAAAACGGTCGTCATCCGGTTGTCGACAAGATGATCAAAGACAGCCTGTTCGTCGCGAACGACACATATCTGGATAACGGAAAGAACCGGATCGCCGTCATCACGGACCGAACATGGCGGGCAAATCCATACATGAGACAGACGGCACTGATCGTCCTCATGGCGCAGATCGGAAGCTTTGTTCCGGCTGACGAGGCGAACATCGGGATCTGTGACAGGATCTTCACGAGAGTCGGCGCCTCCGATGACCTGGCATCCGGACAGAGTACCTTTATGGTAGAGATGACGGGTTGCAAATATTTTAAGAAATGCCACGAAGAACAGTCTCCCTCGTCCTCGATGAGATTGGCCGCGGCACGAGTACCTTTGACGGTCTCGATCGCCTGGGCAGTCATCGAACACATCAGCAACCCGAAGATCCTCGGCGCGAAGACGCTGTTTGCGACCCATTATCATGAGCTCACGGAACTTGAGGGGACCATCAGCGGTGTCAACAACTATTGTATCGCCGTCAAGGAACAGGGGGATGATATCGTATTCCCTCAGAAAGATCGTAAAGGGCGGGCGGATAAGAGCTACGGCATCCAGGTGGCGAAACTCGCGGGTGTTCCGGAGCCGGTGATCGCCCGCGCTGAAGGAGCTTGTTGAGGAGCTCGCGAGCGCCGATATCACAGCCCAGGCAAAAGAGATTGCCCAGATGAGCGCGTCCCCGCAGCATAAGGCGGTGGCGAAGCCGGACGAGGTGGATCTCAACCAGATGTCGATCTTTGATACCGTGAAGGACGATGACATTATAAAAGAACTCGGGGATCTGGAGCTTCCAGCATGACCCCGATCGATGCGTTAAATACCTGTACCGGCTGCAGACGAAGCTGAAAACCGCTGGCAGTAGCAGGGATTGAAAAAGAAAGAGAGGAGAGATACTATGCCGATTCAGGTTCTGATCAGAGGTACGATCAACCAGATCGCCGCGGGCGAGGTCGTGGAGCGGCCGGCCTCCGTGGTGAAGGAGTTAATGGAAAACGCCATCGACGCCGGTTCCACGGCGATCACTGTGGAGATCCGCCAGGGCGGCATCGGGTTTATCAGGATCACGGATAACGGCTGCGGGATCAAAAGGAAGAACTGCCGTTGGCTTCTGCGCCACTCGACAAGCAAGATCCGGACGGCAGAAGATCTTCTTACCGTGTCTTCCCTGGGATTCCGCGGTGAGGCGCTTTCCAGTATCGCGGCAGTCTCCCAGGTGGAACTGATCACAAAACCTCCGGAAGTCTCACCGGATCGAGATACCGGATCGAAGGCGGTGAGGAGAAAGGTCTCGAGGAGATCGGCGCACCGGAGGGGACCACGTTTATCTCCAGAAACCTTTTTCAATACGCCGGCAAGGCGGAAATTTTAAAGACGGAGGCCACGGAGGGCGCTCATGTGGCGGATCTCGTGAAAAGATCGCCCTGTCCCACCGGAGATCTCGATCCGGCTCATCGTGAACAACCAGAGCCGTCTCCACACCTCGGGAAACCACAACCTGAAGGATCATCTACACGGTCTACGGGCGGGAGATCGCGGCAAACCTTCTTCCGATCGAGGTGTCGACCGGGATCGTGAAGATCTCGGGCTTTATCGGAAAGCCGGTGATCGCCCGGGAAACCGGAATTTTGAGAATTATTTTATCAACGGGCGCTATATCAGAGCGACTCGTCTCCAAAGCGATCGAGGATGGGTACAAGAGCTATATGATGCAGCATAAATACCCGTTCACGCTGCTGCACCTCACGGTGGAGCCGGTATATCGATGTGAACGTTCATCCTTCGAAGATGGAGCTTCGATTCAAAGACGGCGAGAATATGTACCGAGTGATCTCGCAGGCGGTTCTCGACGCGCTTTCCGGGAAAGAACTGATCCCGAATGTGAGTCTTATGTCGGATAAGGAAGAGCGCGAGCTTGTAAAGGAAGAACCTGCCGTGGCACGGAATCCGGTGCCGGGGAGCGGAATGAATCCGGTGGCGAAAACGCCCATGGACCGGAGCCGTTTGAACACCGCCGCATGGAGGCGATGGGCATCCGCGAAGAACGCCCGACCTACGGGGAGAAGAAGCAGGAGAGCAAATGGATCCTGCCTCCGAAGCCGCTCACGAGGGAACTGAAACCGGAGCCGGCGGCCGGACAATCGACCGGACAGACGGCAGAGCATATCATGGCGGGTCTTCCTGGAATGGATCCGGCAGAAAGAAAAGTGGGAGCGCTTCCTCCGGGAGCCGGAATTTCCGGTGCCGTGACAAAGAGTGCTGACTCTGCGGACAGAAAAGATAGTCAGGAAGTACGGTCTGAACAGGACCAGCCGGGAATCACACCCGGGCGGAAAACAAAAGACCTCCAGCCGACCCAGATGGAGATGTTCGACAACCGTCTCCTCTCGAATCTGCGAGAAAGCGCCACCGCCTGATCGGGCAGGTCTTTGAGACTTACTGGCTCGTGGAATATGACGGTAGCCTCTATATCATCGATCAGCATGCTGCCCACGAGAAAGTGCTCTTTGAGAAGAATTTTGCGTCATTAAAGACGAGAGTACACTTCCCAGCTCATAAGCCCGCCGATCATCCTGACACTTTCCCTTCAGGAGGCGGACTCTTAAAGCGCCACATGAAGGTGTTTACGGACATCGGGTTCGAGATCGAACCGTTCGGCGGAAATGAGTACGCGGTGCGCGCAGTGCCGGACAACCTGTTCTCCTGGCAAAGAAAGATCTCCTGATGGAGCTCATCGATGGCCTTTCCGACGACAGCATGGGGAAGAATGTGGAGTCCGTCTACGACCGGATCGCCACCATGTCCTGCAAAGCTGCGGTAAAGGAAACAACGAGCTGTCCTTCGCGGAGGCGGATCAGCTCATCGATGAACTGTTAAAACTGGAGAATCCATATAACTGCCCGCATCGGGAGACCGACGATCGTTGCGATCAGCAAATATGAGATGGAAAAGAAATTCAAGAGGATCGTATGATGAAAAAGCCTTTGATCATAATCACCGGGCCGACAGCGTCCGGAAAGACCGCCCTCTCCGTGGAACTCGCGAAAAAGATCGGTGGGGAGATCATCAGCGCCGACTCCATGCAGGTGTACCGCCACATGGATATCGGATCCGCGAAGGTGACGAAGGAGGAGATGGACGGTGTCCGCCACCACCTGATCGACGTTCTGGACCCGTGGGACGAATTTAACGTTGTCGTATTCCAGAAACTCGCGAAAGAGGCTATGGAGGAGATCTACGCGGCCGGGCATATCCCGATCATCGCCGGAGGGACTGGATTTTATATCCAGGCGCTGGTGAATGACATCGACTTCACGGAAAACGACGGGGATACGGGATACCGGAGGAGCTGGAGCGCCTGGCGGCAGAGAAAGGAGCTTCCGCCTCCACGACATGTTAAAGGAAGTGGATCCGGAATCAGCGGAGGCGATCCATGAGAACAATGTAAAGCGTGATCCGCGCCCTGGAGTTTTATAAAAGACCGGGACAAAGATTTCCGCCCACAACGAGGCGGAGCGCAAAAAGGAATCGCCCACAATTTTGCCTTACTATGTGCTCAACATGGACCGCGGCCGCCTGTATGAGATCGACCTGCGGGTGGACCTCATGATGAAGAACGGGCTGCTGGCGGAAGTGGAAAACTGAAAGAGATGGGCTGCACGAGGGAGATGGTATCCATGCAGGCTGGATACAAGGAGATCCTGGATGCCCTGACGGGACGATCTCTGGATGAGGCCGTCTACATCAAGCGCGACGAGACATTTCGCGAAGCGCCAGCTTCACCTGGTTTAAGAGGGAAAGAAGTGACCTGTGGACCAGGGAACTTGATTTTGACAGAGAAAAGATCCTCGCGTGGATGTTAAAAGATCTGCAGGACAGAGGAATCGTGATAAAGTAAAAGGAGAAGACATGGAACTTACAAAGATGTACGGAGAGCTTGGAATCTCTGGAGAAAGTTTTAAATTACGGAAGAGAGATCGAAAAGAGTCTGCATGACCGCTTTGAGGCGATCGATAAAACAGCGGAGCAACAATCAGCTGAAGGTCATCAAAGCCATGCAGGAGGCGAGAGTCAGCGATATCCACTTTGCGGCAACCACCTGTTACGGTTACAACGACCTGGGCCGTGACACGC
>SCPP01000019.1_pt1 | contig 14625 bp, 17 predicted proteins | sample 6106811 | NCBI WGS metagenome assembly SCPP01 (sample SAMN10720449, study PRJNA508395) | human gut metagenome | isolation source: Participant 2 stool, 15 month | host: Homo sapiens | collected 2018
TTGTTTGAAAAAGTTTTACCGGACAGCAATAATCTCTATAATAAAACAGGTCTGTTTGAAATTCGGGTTGAATAATAAAACGACTTTTTGAGAAAACAAATTAATGTCTTTTATATAAAGAACAAGAGGAAGTAATAGTAGTCTTTCAAATTCTCTCTGAGTTTCTTGTAGGCTATTTCTTTAATGTATGGACTGTTTCTGTAGATATGTTTAGTCTGTCTGCTATTTCTGCGTTTTTTTTTTCTTTTTTTTCAGAGATAGTTGCATAATGGCTTTCATTTGGTCAGGTAATTTATTTATGGCTTCAGAAACGATACGATAAGTTTCCTCTTCAACGATTGCATCGTGAAAAAAGGAATCCTTTTTCTTTTCGATGACATTTTGAGCGTATTCATATACTACTTTTGAATGCTCCAGTTCATTGAGTGCTTTATTGCGTACAGCTGTATATAAAAAATGCTTTACCTGATGCAGATAAAAAATCTTCTCTATTTGCCATAGTTTGGCAAATGAATCTTGTACAATATCTGCTGAAGTTTTTGGTTTTCTGTATATTGATTGGCAAATAAGCATAGAGTTACATAATATTTATTGAAAATATCATGAAACCCTTGCTCATTAAGCTTAATACTTATAGTTGTATGAGAAGTTCCCGCTGCCACCTTTGCTTTTAATTTTCTCTAATTTTAGTGCGAATATAGAGAAAATTAATTAAAAACAGCCTCTTATTCTATTAAAATATTATTTTAAGTCTACTACAGTAATACCTGCCCCACCAAATTGTACGTGTTCGTCTTGATAGTGTGCTACTCCTGGAACACTTCCCAAATAGCTGCGAATCAGGGTGCGCAGTATGCCTGTACCTGTTCCGTGAAGGATACGTACACGGTCTATTCCCAATAGTATGGCATCATCGATAAAATAAGTTACTGCCTGTATCGCTTCATCGCCACGCATACCGCGTACATCAATATCTTGTTTGAAATTTAGTTTCTTTTCATATACCCGATCTTGTGTTTCACTGCTGACGAAGGTACTTTTTACCATTGTTTTCTGGGTGGGCTGTATTGGTGTGCTACGTTCCAGCTTATCCAGTTTTACATTGGTTTTTATCATTCCGAACATAACTATTGCATTTTGCCATTAATTCCTAGTACTTCTCCGACACTGGATTGACCTTTGATCTTTACAGTGCTACCTACAGTGATAGGCTGTTCTTTGGGTATTGACAGTTGGGAAGATTCCGTCTTGGCTTTATCCTTTTTGTTTTTTTTCCGCTCTTGTTTTTCACGGAGTTTTTCCATTTTCCGGATGATTTCATCTTCCTTGTTCTTTTTCTCGATATCTTCTATCTGATTTTTAAAATCAGTCAGTTCCTGACGTGCCGATTGTGTACGTTCTTTGTCGGCTTGTGCTTCCTTGATGATACGGATGGTATTTTCAATTCGGGCATTTGATTCCTGTATCAATTTTTCCGCATCTTCTTTGGCCTTTCGCAAAATCTCTTTACGACTTTTCTCCAGTTCCTGTAGTTCTTCTTCGTATTTGGCGATGGTTTCTTCCATCTGTTTTTCTCGTTTGCGGATGTTCTGACGCTTAGTTTCCCAATAACGTTTGTCACGTACGATATCTTGTAGATATTTATCAGCATTGATATATTCACTCCTACAATTTCGGATGCGTCGGCTATAACTTCTTCCGGTAAACCTATTTTCCTAGCTATTTCTACTGCAAATGAACTTCCCGGATTTCCTATTTGTAATTGGAATAAAGCTTGCATTAAATGCCTGTCATATAACATGGCACCATTAACCACTCCTTCGTGATCTTCGGCAAAATGTTTCAAATTTTGATAATGAGTGGTGATAACGCCGAATGTGCCCTTTTCATTGAAACGTTTCAACACAGCTTCAGCTATGGCTCCTCCAATTTGTGGTTCTGTACCTCCGCCGAATTCATCAATGAGGATAAGGCTGCGTTCGTTACAGCTTTTCATCATTGTTTTCATGTTGGTAAGGTGTGAGGAGTAGGTACTCAGATCGTCTTCGATACTTTGTTCGTCACCTATGTCTATAAAGATACTGCCGAATAATCCGGCATGGCTACGTTCATGCATCGGAACCGGCATACCACATTGTAACATATATTGTAGTAATCCACAGTCTTCAGACAAACGGATTTACCTCCGGCATTCGGTCCGGATATAATTAGAATGCGTTGATTTTTAGTTAGTTCTATATCTAGAGGAACAACCTTTTTATTATGCTTGGCCAGCGAGTTGCAATAGTGGGTGTATGGCCATGGTCCAGTCAAAATCTGTTTGTCTTCCTATGATGGTTTGGTGGCGTTCGTCTGAATGGAAAAATGGGCTTTGGCACGGATGAAATCAATTTCTGCCAAAAACTCGTATGACTGGAGGATGGCGGGGACCTGTGGGCGGATTATGATAGAGAAACTCTGTCAGGATACGGATGATTTCCCGGCGTTCTTCTCCTTCCAATTCCCGTATTCTATTGTTTGCTTCCACTACTTCGGCCGGTTCTATGAAAACTGTTTTGCCGGTGGATGATTCATCGTGTACAATTCCCTTGATTTTCCGTTTTAATCCCGGTGCGACAGGGATGACGAGTCTTCCGTCACGCATGGTAGGAGTTACATCTTTATCAACATAACCTTCTGCTTGAGCGTTGCGTAGAATTGCATTCAAACTGCGTGATATGCTTCCGGCTGTCGAGGCCAACTCTCTGCGGATGCGTAATAATTCGGAAGAAGCGTTGTCTTTGATTTTTCCGAATTTGTCTAAGATGTTGTTTATACGCGTAATGAGTTGAGGAAACACGATAATATCTCCTGCCAGTTTTTGTAGGGCAGGGTAGGGGGAGTTTTCTTTTTCTTGTTCTTCGTCATTCGAGGTCAGTGTCAGAAAATGGATGATATCACGAATTGTTTCTAAAGAACGGCGTAAATCAAACAGTTCTTGCTCATCAAATACATACCTTCTACGCGGATACGTTTTAGTGATGGTCGTACATCAAAAATATTGGTCGGGAAAACTGTCTTCCTCTTGTATGATGCGCATGAATTCCATCACCTGTTCCAGCCATTCATTAATATCCTTAAAGGATTCTGAGAAGTTCATTTCATCTACTCTTTCTTGACCTAATGTGCTGAGACATTTCTCTTTTAGTAAATGACGGATGGAATCGAAACCTATTTTCTGTTCGAAATTCTGAGGGTATATCATGATTTATTTCTTTCGTTTATTATTCGTATGCAAAAATACGATTTGAAAATTTTATAGCAAAAAAACTGGTAAACTATTTGCTTATTTAAAATAAAGTCGTACCTTTGCAGCGCTTTCAACAGAAAGTACTTTTGAAAAAAGAAGTCTTGGAGAGGTGGCAGAGTGGTCGATTGCGGCGGTCTTGAAAACCGTTGTACCGCGAGGTACCCGGGGTTCGAATCCCTGTCTCTCCGCAATAAACCTTGATAATTAGCGGTTTATAAGATTTACACCCAGTTTTACACCCTATAACGTAAAACTGGGTGTTTTGTTTTATTTAAGATTTTCGTTTTTATAGATTTTTCTTTTTGTGATATATGTGCTAGTCATAATATCAATTAACGATTTCCCTTTTATGATTACAGATGTGTCTACAATCAGGAAAAACAATAAAATAGTTATGTAATAATTGATGTCGAAAGTAAATCTTAGACCTACTGCGGCTATCATTAAGAGTAGTAATAAGAAACAGCGTTTGATAATTTCTTTTTCTGTTGTTGGTTGATTATTATCGGAAGCAACAGTAAGTCCACATAGAAATTTGCCTAGTGATGCACGAAATATCCATTCCCATAAAAGATAATATATAAAATTTACAATTATAAAAAGCCCTGTTATTTGTAAATCCCAAGATAGGGTTTCACCTTTATGTGGAGTTATTAATTCAGGCTTCTTTAATATTTCTTTATGACATTGAACCCATTTTTCTGTACTTTCATAAATAGTATTGCCATAAACACTATGCATTGCTTTATATGTATCCTGAGAGGGATAAGATGATGGGGTTGCATCTAATAGGGCGTAATAACTTCCTAAATGAGAAGCCATTCCGTAGGGAGATATACATAAAGCACTAATAATAAATAATACCAGGATTAAGACTTTGTCTATTAAAGAACTTGATAATCTTCGCATAAAACTAATTTTTTCCATAACTCATTTTTTATTATTCCACTTAAATGTTTTAATTATATTTGAAAAATCTGTTTCCCATTTTCTTATATCGTCTTGTCTATATGATAATATTATTGTTGCAAATAGATTGTCATTAAAAAAATAATAATTGCAGACGTGAGTACGGGAATTATTTGCTCCATTTCGCACATATTCAACTTCTATTCCGTAAGTATCTTCAATCTTAATCCAGCGTACTTCTGGTTGACCTAAAATTTTATATTCATAAGAGTTCTGTTTTGCTAGTTCTTGAAATGTATGGATGTCTTCTATAGTCAAATCTTCGTAATCTGAAAATTTAGGGTATTCTCCTAGACTTCCTTTTTGGATATCTATTATAATTCGGCAATATGTTTGATGCGCTTCGGAAGTATTAACAGATAGCCCTTTCTGTTGAAAAACAACATTATTGCTATTTATTTTATGTCCATGCCAACTAAGGTTTTTAATATCTTTAGTGTATAAATCATTACTTTGTCTTAGTTCAACGGTAGGAGGTACGCTAATAGAAAAAGCGTTTGCTATTATGTATTTAGTCCAGTTCTTGGGTGGAACATAGTTTTTTGTTGTGTTAGGTACTATATTTTTGTTTTTGACCGTTACATTATCGTAGTATCCAGCTTTATATTTTTCTAGGTTCTCTTTTCTTTGGTCTTTTATGTAATTATGGTAACCGTTAATAAGAAAAAGGATACAGCTAATTGCAATAGCTATTGCAATATTATAATTATGTCTTTTCATATTTTTAGGATAATTCTTTAAATCCACGATAAATCCATATAATAGCTACATAAGTAATGACCTCAACTAACAGAGTGAAGAAAAAAGTGTTAACCTTTTCAGGATATTCATGTACGGTATAAACAATAATAAGACAAGCAAAAACAATGAGAAGTCTATTATAACCTTTGGGTAATGGAAACCAATAATTAAACCAATTGTTTTTTACGTAGTAATTTTTTTCTCTTTTTTGGGGAGTAATATCTTCTATTTTCATGTGTCATTTATTTAGTAGAATTCCATAGAAAAAACCACTAATGGCAAATAAGCAAAGAATTATAATCCCTGCTATATTCCATTTTTTTTGGTATATTTCAAAATTTGTTGCTGATGACCAATCTTTTTTCTGCCATGAAAGTTTATTGCCTTGTAAGCCTAAGTACAATGAGATAGCTATGTCTATTATGAATAATAGATAGAAGGTGTTAGTGATTAGTCCTAGTAAAATGCCAAAACAAGATAGTATAGGCATACCATTCCAAAATCCCCATAAATGCCATAAAGAGAATGCTCCCCAATTAAAATCGTTTATATTGTTGGGAACTTTTTTTTCATCATAGGTAATTTTGAATATTCTGTGACAAAATTTGCAAGACGTTATTATTGTTGTTTCGTTGATGTATTTGTCAACGTTCATCTCTTTGCCGCAGTTTGGACATTCTTTTTCCATATATGAAAAATGAAGTCTTTCCAGTTCCTTAAAGACCTTTTATTAAACACTGAAGCGTGGAACTGCAATGCTCACATCTTCAATCGGAGGCCCTAGGAAAGCCTATACAAACAGATGTATCAATAGCAGCCCACGCTATAGCGTGAGAACCACTATGCTATCATCGTTTGTATGTCTGGGAAATTTCCTAGGTTTCCGACTGAACGATAAGCATAACGCTTCTAAAAATCCTAATATGTTTTGGAGAGAGTTTTGCTCAATCCGATGCAAAAGTATGAAAAATAATCAAATAAACTCTGTAAAAGCCATTCTTATTTTCTCATTTCTTGTGTTTTATAACCTTAATCCCCTCTTCGGTCTGTCCTCTTCTTTTTGGGTGTGGCTTACACCCAGCTTTTCTTTGAGTTCCTGAAACTTCATTTTAAACCATTCGAGTATGGGCATACCGTCGATGCACAGCCGGAATTTCCCTTTCTCCTGCGGGTTCCTCTCCACGGTTGCCGTTGAATGATCCGTCCTGAACTTCTCTTTGTGCTCCTTTGAATAGAGCCTTCCCTTGAACTCTACGGGCTGCAGGCTGACAATTTGCCTTGTCAGTTCCTCGGTGAACCCCACTTCCCGGCATTGTTCTGCAATGGGCATCAGTTCCTTTACGATAGGGAAGTAGGTGCCTATCAATCCCAGCTGGTTGTCGTATTCCGTGATTTTCTGCCGGAAACTTTGGGCAATCTTGTTCATCTCGCTATTGTGGCGGTTCTCCATTTTCGTCTGTTCCCTCTGTTCGGCTTGCACCTGCTTTTGCAGATTGGCTATGTCCTGCTTCAAGCCCTCATTCTCCGCTTTCAACCTCTTGACCTTGCTGCCGCCCAAAAGAGAACTCACCCCGTCCGCTATGGCTGTGGTTGCGTTCACCGCCGCACCCTTCATCTTCTGCACGTTGATTTCTCCCTTGACCTTTTTCAGTTTCTTCTGCGCTTCCTCTTCCAGCCCCAGCAGGTTTTCTATGTTCTCCTGCAGGCTGTCCTGTTGCTCTACCAGTTCCTTGTAGTATTGCATGGTGGAGATGTGTCTTGCCAGTGAGCCGTCCACACCCCTCTGCAAGCCATACTTGCTCATGGCTTGTGCATAGGTGTCCTGATAGTGTTTCAGCTTGTGCCTTGCCATGACGTCATCAGCACACAGCCGTACATCCTGCGTGTTCTTCTTGCGGTATTTCTTTTTCCCGTTCTGTTCTTCCTTTCTGGCTTTCCTGCGCTCCCCGGGCACTATCGGTACGATAGTGGCGTGTATGTGAGGTGTCTTCTCATCCATGTGCAGGACTGCCGATACGAGGTTACGCTCCCCGTATGTTTCCCGGAGCCATTTCAGGTTGTCGCTGCACCAGCCGTCAAGCCTCCCGTCCGCTTCCATTTGCTTCATGTCCTTGTTGCTTCCGGTGAGCAGCACCCGGATTGCCTTCACCTGGTTGGTGCCCACCTTGCGTTTGATGCCTGCCGTCTCTATCCGGTGTGCTATCGCCTGCGTGCGGTTCCTTACCCCTTCGGGAAACCGTACCAGTTCCCGGTTCAGGTGCGTGCGCGTTCTGTCCGCGTTCTTCGGATGTACGGTGCGTTCTATGTGCGTGGACATTGCGCCGTCCGCACCCTTTGCCTTTTCCAAATGCAAAACTGCATATCCCATAACTGTAATACATTTTTTCGGTTAATACTTCCCCTGCCTTGCTTCCATGCCGCATGGCAGACGGGGTTTCAAAGGGGCAGCGCCCCTATGGCTCATTGGTTTTTTAGCAATGCGTGCATTGCGTGAAGCCCTAATGAGCTATGGCTTTTTTCAAAGCCTTCCGTTGGCATGTGCGGTTACATCCTGATGCCTTTGCCTTTCCTCTCCGGTTGCCTTGCCTGCCGTTGGCTTTTCTCCGGTTCCGGCTTCTCCTGCCACCGTTCCGCTTGTCCTGACCGTTTACCACAAAGGAAGTCGTTCAGGTCGTTGTAGCCTCCGTATATGTGCGATGCGTCCCGTATGCGCATCCCGTATTCCTCCCGCAGTTCCTGAACGGCTTCCATTCCCGCCTTGTCGTTGTCAAGGAAACAATGGATATGTTCGTAATCGCCCAGCGGGCGGATTGCTTTGGAGAGGCTGGCAGTCGAGTTCAGCACGATGTAGTCCTGCCCGTCAAGTTCGGGGCGTCCGGGACATCTTTCCAGCCGCAGGGTGAGGAAGGAGAGGTAGTCCATGAAGCCCTCGAAGAGATAGCAGGTCTCCTTCGTCTGTTCCTGCCGTATGTGGGTGATGTCCTTCGGTGCTATGCACCCCTTGAAGAATTTGTTGCGTATCTCGTAGCCTCCCGAACGGTTGGGAAAACCGACGGCAAAGTAGGGCTTGCCGTCGGTTTGATAGCGCACCTCGCAACATTCTCTTTTTGCCAGTTCCGTATTTATCCCCCTCTGCCGCAGATAGGAGAATAGGGCGGGGGAAGAAAGCGGCGCCACCTCCAACTGTCGGAAACTCGGTTTGGAGAAAGGTTGCCCGCCAAAAGAGAAGGAGACCGGGCGCACGTTTGGTGCCTGCTCCGCTATCCTTTTCAAGAGGTAGGGCAGGCTGTCGGATGCGTAGAGCTCCTGCGCCAGTGCGATGATGTTCCCGCCCCTGCCCGCGCCAAAGTCATACCATAGGTTGCGTTCGGTATTCACCTTGAAGGACGGTTCGCACTCGTCCCTGAAAGGTGACTTGTACCATAGGCTATTGCCCTGCCGTCTTACCGGGCTGTAGCCAAGACTGTGCAGATATTCCTCTATGCGTATCCGCTTCGCTTCATTCGTATTCATGTGGGTTTCTGTTTAAGTGGATATTGTTTTTTGTTTTCGCCCGTGCCTTCTGCATGCTGCGGGCTGCATCCGCTTTACTTTACTTCGCTATATATATGCACCCTGACCAAAGTAAAGCGGTTTCCGGGCTGTCATGCCCGTGCTGTTTTTCCTGTCAGGCGGTGTGAACATCTTTTTTTGTTTTCGCCCGTACCTCTCTATATGTTACGGGCTATATCCACTTTACTTTATTTCCGTATATATATGGTACGGGACTAAAGTAAAGTGGTTTCCATGTCATACCGCTAATAGTGGAAATCGGGCTTGAAAGTGTATTTCCTGCCGTTCTCCTGCACTATCATCCGTTTGTTCTTCAATAGGGTGATGAGGTCTGTCACCCTGTTTCCGCCAAGTATGACGTCCACAGTGGCGTAGGTTTCCCTCAATACTCCCGCAAGTTCCTTGTAGCCGTATTCGTCTTTCAAGGTGAATGCGGCTTCCAGTGCAATGCGGTGCTGCTGCTCGGTGATGTCCTTGTAGGGGTCGAATTTCCTCCTCCCTTTGCCCGGCTCCTTCTCCTTGAACCGGTAGCCGTCCAGCAGTTCGGGCAGTGCCTCCTCATTGATACGGAATGCGAACGGCTCGAAGTCCACCGCCCTGATGTGTGCGGTTTTGACCGTGCTTATGTCGGGGTTATTCTCGTCCTTCTCCACTTGCAGCACGGTTTCCGCCTTGTTGCTTAGCTCGGTTCCGATGTGCCCCCTTGCGTTCTCGTCCCCCTTGTTCTGGTGCAGGACAGTATGGATGTGGATGTCCCTTTCCCCCGTCCATGTCATCAGATAGGAGATTACCGTTGTGGACTCACCGGGGTTGTTGATGTCGTGCACCATGTCCCGTATCCCGTCAATGACTACCAGCCCGATATTCTCGGTGCGGTAGATTGCCTCCCTCACGATTGCTATGCGCTCTTCGGGCGTGTACTTCCTTAGGACGAGGAATTCAAGGTCTTCATGGTTTCTGTCTGCGGGCAGTCCCGCCATGCGCAATATCCGTTTTGCCACCTTTGCGCAGTGGTAGGTGCTTTGCTCGGTGTCCACATAGAGTATTTTCCGCTTGTTTTCGGGCAGTTCCGCCGTGTAGCTTAGTACCGTCCCGTTTTTCAGCGCAGCCGCCACGATTGCGGAGACGTTGAACGTCTTCTTGCTCTTGGCTTTTCCGATTGACGCGCTGAAATTCCCCAGCGTACCGATGACGGAACCCCGCACTTTCAGGATTTCGGGTGCCTTCTCGTAGTCTTCCGAAAGGTCGAGCCGTGAGGCTTGCCATAGGATTACCGCCTTTTCGGGCGTGATGTTTCTTTCCTTGTTGTCCATATCGCACCTCCCTATCTGCGTCCCCCGCTTTTGTGTCCTGCCAGTTCAAGCGCCATGTCCGCATCGACGATGATTTTGCGTCCTATCTGCGTAATGGCTTTGTCTATCCTCCCGCTTTTCTTGATGCGGTTTGCTGTGGGTATGCTGCACCCGAACAGCCGGGCTATGCCGCCTATCCCGTACACGTATTTCTTGTCCTTGTCGGCTGCTGGCTGGGTTGGCTTCGTTTCGCTTCCCTGCAAGGCATGGCGGTTTAGGAATATGAACTCTTCGCCCGTCATCTGCCATACGGGCTTTGATAAAAGGTCTCTAATTTCCATATCAGAATGAAATTAACGTTTGTACTGCAAGCCCTGCGCATGGGCTTTTTACCTCGTTCGAACAGTGCAAAGTTACTTCCGGGTACGGGTGGTAAGGATGTGGATAGCGTGATTGTGGAGTCACGCTATCTCGCTAAATATCAGAAGGTAATAAAGGGTGGTGGAAATTATTTTGAGTGGTAAAAGTGGTCGTGTCGTGGAATGTCGTTGCATATCACTGACTATCGGAATATTGACCGCATTTCCTTGGCGAATTCCTGATTGCTGTCACTGGCTAAATCGGTACGGGGAACGGGTGCCTTGTATTTGGACTTGTAGTATGCATCGTCTATTCCCAGCAGGTTCATGATGTCCTCTTTCCATTTCTCCCTGTCCGGCTTGGGCAGCGTTTCACCCATAAGGAAAATGAGATAGCATACACGGGCTTTCTCCCTCGGTCTTATTTTCAGTCTGCCTTCGCACGGTTGCAGGTTCATGCTGGCGTAGAAGTCCAGTTCTGAAATAGCTTCGAACTGCTCGCCGTTGCATCTTTCGTAAACGGCTGACAAGAGTTTCATGGGGAAGTAGGCGGGTTGGCTTGTCGGTGTGGTGGCGGCTTCCTTTCCTCCCCTCCTTTTTTTTGGTCGGTAAGGTATTTTCAAGGATTGCCAATAGTGAGCCGCCCAGCCTGCAAATGTCCCCGCAACGGTTTTTCAGGCATTGCAGGGCTTCCCGCCTTGCCTGCTCCTTCTGTCTGTACAGTTCATCCAGTTTGGCTTTCTCCTTGTCGTATTCCCGTTTGCACCGTTCGTACCTTCTTTCCAACAGTTCCTCTTCCTGACAGTCGTGTTCCCTGAAGCCTACCGCTTCCAAAGAGCCGTTGGCTTCCATGAGTTCCCGGTAATATCCGTTTGTGACTTTCATCTGTCTGTCGATGTCCCAGTCAAAACGGCTTTCATGCCGTCGGCAGACGTATTCGGTATCGAGACGGTCGAAAAACTCCCTGCAGGTGTTGTAAGTCGAGATGTTGCTCTCAATCTCCCGTTTCAGGCTGTTCAGCAATATGGAGAAGTGTGCGGCGTCCATTTCAAGCATGAGGCTGATGAGTGCGGTTTCAAATGTCTGCGTGTCCCCGTACTCTCCGTAAAAGCCGGAAATGAATTGCTGCTTCTCAAAAGAGAAACTGCCGCCGGACATTATTTCGGTATATATCTTGTTGAGTTTCCCGTAGCGGGGTATCATTGACGTTATTCTATCTTCCATGATATTATTGTGGTTACAGTTGGTTGAATTTGTTCATCGCATTAGCCTTGATGTCGTCGGCTATGTCTATGTATGGTTTCATAGCCTTGTAGTCGCTGTGCCCCGTCCATTTCATCACCACTTGTGCGGGGATGCCCAATGCCAAAGCGTTACAGATGAATGTCCGTCTTCCGGCATGGGTTCCCAGCAGAGCGTATTTGGGTGTGACGGTGTCTATGCGTTCGTTTCCCTTGTAGTAGGTTTCCCTTACCGGATCGTTGATTTCCGCAAGTTCTCCCAGTTCTTTCAAATAATCGTTCATCTTCTGATTGCTGATGACCGGAAGTGCCTTATGGTTTTCAAAGTGCACGCTTTTGTATTTTTCCAATATCGCCTTGCTGTGGTTGTTCAACTCTATGATAAGGCTGTCCGCAGTCTTGACGGTGGTCACTTCTATATGGTCGGGCTTGATGTCGCTCCGTTTGAGGTTGTACACGTCTGAATAGCGCAGCCCGCTGAAACAGCAGAACAGAAAGACGTCCCTTACCCGTTCGAGATATTGTTTGGTCGGGGGTATCTTGTAGTCTTTCAGTCTGTTCAGTTCCTCCCATGTGAGGAATATCACTTTCTTGGGTGTGTTTTTCAGCTTGGGTTTGAAACTGTCGTAAGCCATGTTCTGATTGTGCCCTTTCTTGAAGCTCCACCGCAGGAACCATTTCAGGAAGGCTATCTGCTTGCCTATGGTGCTGTTACGCATGTCCTTCTTGTTACGCAGGAAGTCCACATAGTCATTCAGACCGTTTTCGGTGAACGTGTCAAAGGAAAGTTCATCCCTGAACTGTTTCAGGTGGTTCTTTACCGCAGCGAATTTTTCGTAGGTTGCGTCTGTCCAGTCGTTCTGTTTTCCGCATTCCCTTACAAACTCCTCGAACGCCTCCCAAAAGCTGGTTTTAGGTTCTTCGGCTGTTTCCTGCTCTGTGGCTGGTGCATCCTTCATCCTTGCATTGAAGCTGTCCTTTATCTGTGCGGGTGTGGGTAGGACGTTCTGTACTTCAAACTCCTTGAAGATGTTCTGTATCTCCGTGTACTGTCTTAGCAGGTCTGCATTGATTTCGGATGCGCTTTGCTTCAGCTTGTTTGTGCATCCGTTCTTTACCCTTTGTTTGTCCGCATCCCATTTGGCAGCGTCAATGCGGTAGCCCGTTGTAAACTCTATGCGCTGGCTTGCGAATATCACACGCATACGGATAGGCACATTCTCTATGATTGGCACCCCGTTTTTCTTCCGGCTTTCCAGTGCGAAAATGATGTTTCTTTTGATATTCATAATTGGGTGTGTTTGAAAATTGACACCCAAAAATACACCCAAAAATTGAGATATGCAAAGATATTAAGAGATATTTTATTTTCTGTTTGCTTTGTAATAACTTGGTAATTAACAAGATATTACGAGTTTGTGATATTGTTTGAAATGGTAGGTGATAGAACCTGTCTCTCCGCTGGAAAGAATTGCAAAACAAAGAAAATCCCTGTAAATTAATACTTTACGGGGATTTTTTTGGTTTTTGGTGCATGGCAAAAACAAGCATATCAAAACGCATTCTTTCGGTGTACTATTGGGTTCTGTTTCTGGTCTTATGCTATAAGTCCTTATGTGATATCTTCATGCTCTCAAAAAAGATCAAGAACTTTTCAAAAAAGACGACGACCTTTTTAAAAAAGAACAGGAACTTTTTTAAAAACGTCTTGGTCTTTTTTATTGTTACCAATGCATCGTAAACCGTCATTCTGTGGAGGTACAGACCTTTCATGCGTACTTTTTGCGGGGAAAAAGCCTAAAACACCCTACTTTATATCAAGTCGAAACGATCTATAAGAAAATGGTATGTGGCTGAAAACAAAATTTATGTGGAAATATACTTCAAAACATTGTGAGAGTATGAGAGCATGAATGAGAGCAATTTTTTTTATCCTTACTACATAAACCGTTAATAATAAACCTGTTATATTGCAGGTGAGGGCATGAGGGTATACATGGCTCGAACTTTTCTTTGGAATATGCAAAACGGCTATATTCCACGATATAGGAATATATGCCGTTTTGATGGAAATTTTTATGGTATATAATTCCAATAATCCATATTTGTAATGATTTGAACTATAATTTTACGATCTCCTTCTCGTATTTCGTTGGGAGCATTCTGAGATGCATACGATATTTTTGCGCCCACTCCTTTTGCTTTTAACATTTTATTGGGAACTCCTTTCTTTATAAGTGCATTGACTACAGCGTCTGCACGTTTTTGGGATAGATCCATATTGTATTGTGATGATCCTTTTGCATCAGTACATCCTGTGATGAGATATTTTTTGCTTGTGTCTGTCAGCATAATTTGAGCTATTTCATCAATGATAGTAGCTGCTTTAGGAGTTATTTCTGTTTTATCAAACTCAAAATAGATATTGTTGAATAAATCACATAAAACATTGGGCTGGCTTGGAGTTTCTACAATTTGTTTCATGATTATAGGTTTTTCTATAACTTTTTCTATGATTTTTTCCACATATTGAATTTCCGGTTTGACTTTTAGGGATTTACCACCAATGCGCCACATCAATCGAATGCTTCCTTGCCATGAATTGGCTATATGTTTGTATGGCATGATGAGGTAGTCTCCTTGGAGTCCTATGCCAATGTTGTCATTAAGCCACGTATTCACGCCTATTCCCAATGAAATAGGGATAAGATTTTGTTTATCTTTCCCTTCTTTAGTATAATCATTTGACAGATTCCATTCCATCTCCTCACTGTTGAATTCTTCCATCCTTATAGTTGATCTTGAAATTCTTGTACATTTAGTTGGCCCCCATCCGTAGGAAAGGATCAATATAATTTGAATGGAGATATTCACCTAGACGCCACTGTAAACCGATTCCTGCCATACCTAGCCATCTTGATTCTTTACCGTTACGGACAGGATCGGAACTGTAGTCTAATGTTCCTTGTAAATCTAGATAAAAATGAGAGTTAAGTTCACGAGCAAAATATAGAATTCCTCAAAATAAAATCTTTTATTAGTACCTACAGTGTAACCGCTTTATTATTAGTATGGAAATTAATTTAAAACTTATGTCATTTGAGGTCCGGTTGCGCCTATACCTATTTCCCATGCTTTTTTATTATTATCGGCTGCTCCATTCTTTGCATTTTGTTGTGCAT
>SCPP01000605.1_pt1 | contig 14591 bp, 27 predicted proteins | sample 6106811 | NCBI WGS metagenome assembly SCPP01 (sample SAMN10720449, study PRJNA508395) | human gut metagenome | isolation source: Participant 2 stool, 15 month | host: Homo sapiens | collected 2018
GCATCTGTAAAATAATCTTGATTCCATCCCCGGCCCATCAGCCATTTCGCCCTCTGCGCAGGAGATTCTCCCTGTAAAACTCCTTCAGGCACTGAAGCATATCCGCCAGGCTCTCTGTACGGGCAGCCAGCCGGGCAGAACACAGGCTGTTTCCGTATCCTAAAAGATGCATATGGCTGTCATTAAAACCGCTGCATACAAAACGGCCCTTAAGATCGGTACACACATCTCCCTCCCGGCCAGTTTTAGAACGGATTTGCTGGAACCGGCAAAGATAAATTTACCATTTTCTACCGCAAAGGCCTCAGCCAGCGGAAGACTGCCTGTATAAACCTTTCCATTAAAATAAATATGTTTCATGGCACATTCTCCTTTCGTCAGTGCTTTTCTTCATAGAACAGGCAGGCATCCGGCTCTGCTGTTCCTCTCCAAGATACCGTGCCTTATAATCCTTTAACAGACGGAAATAGTCCTTTGACAGCAGCAGGATCACAGCCACATTCACAAAGGTAGGAATGGCAGAAGTAATGTCTACCACGGTCCAGATAAAGCCCTGATTATTTGTCTTTACCAGATAAATCGTCCAGATAAGGCCCGGAAGCGCACGGACTGCGTAAAACAGCTTCAGCATCACTTTTTTCATGGGGCCTTCCTTTTTGCAAAGATGCTCCAGGATTGACAGATAGTAGTAAACCAGCCGCCGAGGTGGTGACAGTAAAAATAACCATGATCAAAGCTAAAAGCAGGCTTCCTGCAGTACCAAAACTCTGGGAAAAGGCGCTTAATGCCAGAGTGCCGCCGTCTGTGCCGTTGGTCCAGTTTCCGCTTAAAAGCACAGAAACAGATGTGATGGAGCAGACTACAAAGGTATCAAAAAATACTTCAAAGGAACCCCAAAGTCCCTGTGCAACAGGATGGGGTGTTCTGGCAGAGGAATGGATCATGGGAGAAGTACCCCAGCCGGCCTCATTGGGTATACGGAACGTGCCATACCTACCCGGATCATCTCACTGACTGCACAGCCGGCAAAGCCGCCGATGGCTGCCGTACCAGTGAACGCATTTGTTACAATGGTAGCAAACACAGAGGGCACTCTGGAAAGATTTGCCAGAATCATGCCAATTCCCATTAAAATGTAGAAAACGCTCATTAAGGGGACCAGCTTGCTGAACAAAGACGCAATCTTTTGGTGCCTCCGTCCGTTACAATATAGGTCAGAACGCAAAGAGCCGCTCCCACCAGAATAACGCCCTCAATCTGAAAGCCTCCGATATTCACCGTATCCATTTTAAAGGCTCCTGCTACCACCTGGGAAGCAGTCAGCGTAGAGGAGGTTACAAAGAATGTAGAGAAAATACCTGCGCCGAAAATAACTGCCGGTATCAGCCACAGCTTTCCCAGCGGCGCCTCTCCCAGTCCCCGCTCCATATAATAGGTAGGGCCGCCGTAATATTCACCCTTTTCATTGGTATGGCGGTAATAGCAGCCCAGCGTTACCTCTACCTGCTTCAAGATCATTCCAGACAGGCAGACAGCCACATCCACAGCACAGCGCCAGGGCCTCCTGCCGCAACTGCCGTAGCCACACCGGCAATATTTCCAAAGCCTACCGTACCGCCGATTGCTGTGGAAATTGCTTCAAAGGAACTTAACATTCCCTTTGCATTATCCTCCTGCTTCTGGCTTTTTTTGTTTAAAATCGTGCCACCGGTATTCTTTAAAATCCAGCCAAAGCGCCTGAACTGAAAGAATCCGGAACGGACTGTGAAATAAATACCGGTAGAAATCATCAGTACGATTAACGGAAGCCCCCACAGGACGCCGTCTAACCAGTTGAGAAATTCGATCATTTTATGATCCCCTTTTCTTTTGTTTATGTACAGCAATCTATTCCACCTGGGCTCTGCCCGCAAAAAAGGAGCAGCGGTTTTTGCATCCCACTGCTCCATAAATCATCCATCCATGAAACAATAGCGCCTCCACCGTTTGGTGAGTGTGCAGCCTGTTCGACTGCACCCCAACATACTGCCTGCGAAAGCAGTACATTTCGGCGGCTCCTCCTTTCCCTGCTCTTCCCTGGCTTCGCTGCCTCCAAACAGGTACTGATAGTATCCGCACCTCTATTGCCGTACTCTTTTTGTAGTATCATAGCTGGTTTCACGCTGGCTGTCAACTGTTTTTGCAAGTTTATTTCTTCGGCCAAATTTCACTTGATACAATCTTTTTTTCGTCCTATACTAAAAAATCATATGTTTTATCCGGAGGTACACATTATGTCACTCACACCCCCCATCACCATCCGCCCCGTTTCCACCGCTGACAGCCAGGCTCTCCTTGATATTTACCGTCCCTATGTGGAGCATACTGCCATTACCTTTGAATATGAGGTTCCCACTGCGGAGGAATTTACCCGCCGGATCCGCCACACCTTAAAGCGCTACCCCTATCTGGCAGCAGAAAAAGACGGACAGCTTTTAGGCTATGCTTATGCAGGCCCTTTTCATGAACGGGCAGCCTATGACTGGTGCGCTGAGGTTTCCATTTATATACGGACTGATGCCCGCGGCACAGGGATTGGAAAAAAACTCTATGAAGCTCTGGAGCACGCACTTACTGCCCAGAATATCCTCAATCTTTACGCCTGCATCGCATGGCCGGATAAGGAAGATGAATATCTTACCAGAAACAGCGCTGATTTCCACCGCCATCTGGGCTATGAACTGGCAGGAATGTTTAAAACTGCGGCTATAAATTCGACCGCTGGTACAGTATGATCTGGATGGAAAACAGCTTGGCCCCATTCCGGCCATGCAGAACCCATTATCCCTTTCCAGGAACTGCTTCACCGGATGCCTGTTTAAAGCATCTTCTATTATGCATGATTTTGCACTTTGTCTTTTGAATATTGTATTCATGTTCTTTTTTTACAAAATACTGTCCGTTTTTACCGATTTGTGCTACAATTCTAACAGAACATTCCTGAAATGTTTTCGTTGGGAATGCTGCCCGGTAAGCAGAGTGGCTTATGTGTTCTGTGGACCGAGGCGTCAATACTATACAAGGGGAGAATTTGAAATGGCAAAAGAAATGATCGCAATGCTGCTTGCCGGCGGCCAGGGTTCACGGCTTTATGCCCTGACTCAAAAGCTGGCAAAACCTGCAGTTCCTTTTGGCGGAAAATACCGTATTATCGACTTTCCGCTGTCAAACTGCGTAAATTCAGGAATTGACACAGTAGGTATCCTGACCCAGTATCAGCCTCTGGTACTGAATGAATATATCGGAAATGGACAGCCCTGGGATCTGGACCGCCTTCACGGCGGAGTTCATGTGCTTCCGCCCTATCAGAAAGCCTCCGGCTCGGACTGGTACAAGGGTACAGCCAATGCAATTTATCAGAATATATCCTTTATTGAACGCTATGATCCCCAGTATGTGATCATCCTTTCTGGCGATCAGATCTGTAAGCAGGATTACAGCGATTTTCTCCGCTTCCATAAGGAAAAGAATGCGGAATTCAGCGTGGCTGTCATGGAAGTCCCCTGGGAGGATGCTTCCCGCTTTGGCCTGATGGTAGCGGATGAAAACGACCGCATCACCGAATTCCAGGAAAAACCCAAAAATCCTAAATCCAATCTGGCATCTATGGGTATCTATATTTTTAACTGGGATATTTTAAGAAAATATCTCATTGAAGATGAGGAAAATCCGGATTCTGAAAATGATTTCGGCAACAATATCATCCCTAATCTCTTAAAGGACGGACGCAGGATGTACGCCTACCACTTTGACGGCTACTGGAAGGATGTAGGAACGATTCCTTCTCTGGGAGGCCAATATGGAGGTTCTGGATCCGGAGCACAGCGGCATCAACCTGTTTGACGAAAACTGGAAGATTTATAGCCGTAACAGCGGTATGACCGGACACAAGATTTCAGACGGAGGCGTTGTAGAAAACTCCATGATCACCGACGGCTGCCGTATTGCAGGCACCGTACGCCACTCCGTACTCTTCGCAGGCGTGCGGGTAGAAAAAGACGCCGTTGTAGAGGATGCTGTTGTAATGGGCGGAACTGTCATCCGTTCCGGTGCTGTGGTGCGCCACTGTATTGTAGCTGAAAATGTAGAAATCGGCGAACATGCAGTTGTAGGCTCTATGCCTGACGCTTCTGGAAATGGTGTAGCTACCATCGGCTCCGGAATCACTATCGGAGCAGAGGCAAAAATCGGTCCAAATGCTATGGTGACAAAAAATATAGAAGGCGGTGAAGAAGAATGGTAAACGCAAATGCAGATGCACTGGGCATCATTTTCCCAAACAGCTATGATCCTCTGGTTCCCGAACTGGTAGGCGAGCGTCTGATGGCCTCCATTCCCTTTTGCCGGCCGTTACCGTATGGTTGATTTTATCCTGTCCAGCATGGCAAACTGCGGCATTGACAACATTTCCATGATCGTCCGAAATAATTACCACTCTCTGATGGATCATCTGGGTTCCGGCCGTGAGTGGGATCTGGTGCGTAAAAAAGGCGGACTCAATATCGTTCCTCCCTATGCGGAGAAACCGTAAAGGTTTACAACGGCCGTGTTGAGGCACTTGCAAGCATCATTGATTATCTGAAGGATCAGAAGGAAAAATACGCGGTTCTGGCTGATGCCAATATTGCGTTAAACTTTGATTTCAACGCTCTCATAGAAGCTCATGAAGCCAGCAAAGCCGACGTAACCATGGCTTACAAGGAAGAACCTCTTCCCGCAGGTCTCTTGGGGTCACCTGTGAACAGTTCTGCACTGTACTATACATTAAGCCTGGCTGGCGACAAGGTTTCCAAAATCTATATCAACGCCAAGGAGACCGGAAATCAAATTTCTACTTAAATATCTGCGTTATGTCAAGAGAACTCTTGATCGATCTCATCAATATAGCCTTTATCCGCGGCTATGTATATTTTGAACGCGACATTTTAGCGCCGCAGATTGACAAACTGGATATCCGATCCTTCCGTTTTGACGGCTATACCGCCCGGATCTGTGATATGAATAGCTACTTTGACGAAAACATGAAGCTGCTGGATGATGAAAATCTGGATGCTCTGTTTTCCCCCAGTCCCATATATACAAAGATCCGTGATGACACCCCCACCCGCTACATCAACGGCTCCCGTGCAAATAATATCATGGCAGCGGACGGTTGTGTAATCGAGGGAGAAGCAGAAAACTCTATCCTGTTCCGCGGTGTAAAAATCGCAAAGGGCGCAAGGGTAAAAAACTGCGTTCTTATGCAGGATACTGTGATCGAAGAAGGCGCTGATCTTGAATATGTGATCACCGATAAGAACGTGACGGTTACAGCCGATAAGGAATTAAAGGGTTCAGACACCTTCCCGGTATATATCGCAAAATCCAGAACTGTATAACATCATATGCTTAAAAATCACCCCTCAGACCGGTCTTTCCATTCCGCCCTGAGGGGTGATCCTCTTCCCTATCCTGTATAAAGCCTCTTACCAGCTCTTTTTAAGCTTTAAATTCCAGTCCACCTCATAAGGATTCCACTGACTTGCTTTCAGATTTTCATAAATTTCTCTTCTCTCTTTTGAGCTGTCGCCGGAACGCTCTTCATAGCCCTTCAGATAATCCTCTACAAATTCCTCCCAGGAAGAAAAGCTCTTCTGTATTTCCTTTGCCACCTCTAACGCCAGATCCAAAGCTTCTGTCTCTGTATAATAATCCGCCAGATAATAAAAACCCAGATTGGACATGGCCCTGCTGTAATCATAGGCAGAATTTTCTGCTGATGCCGACGATAAAAGTTCCTGTAAAACACGGTCTGCCGAAGAACGGTCTGTGATCCCCAGCTGGTCTTTAACATCTGACGATTCTGATCTTTTGCCGCCCTATCCATCTCCTCGCCGTTCTCTTCCTTTCCCGCAAGCTTTAAGCCACCGCCAAAGGCACGGATATTGCCGGCATTGTGCCGGGTAAGAATCGCACAGGCAGCATTAAACCACTGAACTGTCTGATTGTTCATATAGGGATTTGCTGTTTTGTTTAAATACTGCTGCCGGCTGCTGATAGCTGTAAAAGAAGAGCCTGATACACTGCTTTTACTCCCTTCCCCTGATCTGCGGGAAGGACTTGAGTCCATAGCGCCTCTTTCATTGAATGTATAAAGCTTTCCGTTGATTTCCCTTTGACAGTTCTTTAAAATATGGCCGTTTTCATCCAGGTAAAACCACTGATTGCCTGATCTACGGAAGTCATTGACCACCCGAGTGCCATCCTCTTCATAATACGCATAGGTATCTCCCTCTTTCTGCCAGCCTGCAAAGGCTGTAAGGGGAGTCATAAGCATCGCCGCGCAGGCAAGAGCTGCTGCTTTTATAAACCATTTTCGTCCTGTATTCATCCGAATCATCCTCTCACCTATCTCTGCTGTGCACCTTCTGTCTGAGCACATTTACAGTATAGCACAGGCGTTTCGGATTGCCAACTTACACATTTCTGACGAAATTATAATAAATGTCAGGAAATTTTAAAAAACACGCTGTCCCTGTACATAAGTTTCTTCTACCCCATCATTCTCATCCAACACCACAAAGTCTGCGAAAAGTCCCTGGCGGATAAATCCCCTCTGGCCATCCATGCCCAGAAGCTTTGCCGGATTTTCTGTGAGAAGCGGAATAAGCTCCTCTGCCGGCCGCCCTGTAAAGGCAATCAGATTTTTCAGTGCTTTTCCCGAAGTCAAGGTACTTCCTGCCCGTGTACCATTTTCTTTCAGTTTTGCATCCCCGTCAATGACCACAACCTCATTAACGCCCAGGCGATACTCTCCATCCGGCAGACCCGCAGCCATGATCGAATCAGTCACAGCTACTACCCGCTCAAGCCCCTTTGTCTTTAAGATCAAGCGCACCGTTCCCGGATGCAGATGGCGGCCGTCGCAGATCACCTCGCAGTAAACACGGTCATCCTCCAGCACCGCTCCCCAGATGGCAGGAAAATGCTGGTGGAGCAGCTTCATTGCATTTCCTGTATGGGTCGACGCCATTGCTCCATTTGCAACGGCCGCTCTGGCCGTATCATAATCTGCCCCAGAATGGCCGATGGCTACCTGGATGCCAAGAGCCTTTAATTTGGGGATATCCTCTACCATGCCGTCTACCTCAGGCGAAACCGTAATGTAACGTATTTCCCCGGGCAGCCTTCTGGTATTCCTCGATCAGAGGAATATTTTTACTCTGCAGCAGATGCTCCGGCATAGCGCCCTTATACTCTGGGCTTAAAAATGGACCCTCCAGATGGATCCCCATCATGGCGGCGCCTTTGTGTTCCATGCCCTTCCACTGTTTATATGCTTCAATACAGGTCAGTGTCTGCTCCCTCGTATCTGTGAGCACAGAACCCAGCCAGCCAGTTGTACCCTGAGATGCCATAAAGCGGCTGATCTTCTCATATCCATCAGGGTCTGCGCTGTTTACATCCACCCCAGCAGCACCATGGGTATGGATATCTAAAAATCCCGGCACCAGACGGCGTCCCTTTAAATCAATGCGCTCTGCCTCAGGAGCATAAATCCATTCTCCGATCCGGTGATCACACCATTTTCAGAAAGAACACAGAGCGTTTCAAACCGATGATCCCTGTATACACGTCCATTGTAAAATAACTGTCTGCTCATAATGATACCTCTCCCGTTCTTATATTTTTATTTCTGTCTTCATAGTAACACAGACCGGGGATACTTTGTGAAACTTTTACCCAAACGTTTGTGTCATGCTTTTAAGATTGTGCATTTTTTATCATTCGTATCAGAATCAGATACATGCCATTATGCACTGGCAACAGATTTTCTTTTATGATAAGATAGAAAAAGTAGAAAGGAAATCAATATGGCATTACATGTTATGGATGAAGCCAGCCGCTGCCTTGGCTGCAAAGTTCCCCAGTGTCAAAAGGGCTGCCCCATCAGCACTCCGATTCCCCAGGTGATCCGCCTCTTAAAGGAAGGGAAATTAGATGAGGCCGGGCAGATGCTCTTTGAAAATAATCCGCTGACCACTGTGTGCAGTCTGGTCTGCAACCATGAAAATCAGTGCGAGGGCCACTGCGTTTTGGGACGCAAGGGTGCTCCGGTCCATTTTTCAACCATTGAAAGCTATATTTCCACCACCTATGCCAACAAAATGACAAAGGGGCCGGCTCCATCAAACGGCATCCGTGCAGCGATCGTCGGCTCCGGCCCTGCCGGCCTGACCATCGCAGTGATTTTGGCACGGTACGGCTATGATGTGACTATCTTTGAGGGTAAGGACCAGATCGGAGGCGTACTGCGCTACGGCATTCCTGAATTCCGCCTTCCAAAGTCTGTTCTGACGATTTCAAATACCGCCATCTGGATCTGAAAGGCATCAAATTCCGGCCAAACACCCATATCGGAGGGGCAATCGGTATTGACGACCTCTTCCGCGACGGCTATAAAGCTATTTTCGTAGGAACCGGTGTATGGAAGCCCAATGCCCTTCATATCAAAGGCGAAACGCTGGGACATGTGCACTTTGGAATCAATTATCTGAATAATCCTGACAGTTACTGCCTGGGCGAACGGGTTATTGTGATCGGAGCGGGGAATGCCGCTATGGATGTGGCAAGAACCGCCATCCGAAAAGGCGTACGCTATCTGACCTGCTTTTCCATCACAAAAAAGGTGGCAGCCAGCCACCATGAATTCAGCTATGCCCAGCTGGAGTTCAGTTTGAATACAACAAGGCTCCTGTGGAAATCACAGATGAAGGAGTAATCTTTAAGGATATGGCCGAAGATGAAGAAGGCCGTCTCACCGAAATTCCCGGAAGCGAAACCCTTTACCCCGCTGACAGCGTGATTATTTCCATCAGTCAGGGTCCACAGAACCGGATTGTCAACACCACTGAGGGACTGGCTGCTGATGCCAAAGGTCTTTGGTGGCAGATGAAACCGGTCATACCACCCGTCCCGGCATCTTTGCCTCCGGAGATGTGGTAAACGGTTCGCGGACAGTGGTGGAAGCCGTAGCCCACAGTAAAATTGTGGCCGAATCCATGCATCAGTATATGCAGAGCCTGAAACAGACAGAAGAGGCACCTGATTAAGGAAGAATCTGTTCCGGTTTAAATTTCAAATAATCAGAGGACACCAGACGGTAATTCACCCCATCTACATTTCCCAGAAAACTGTCCTGAAAGCGGTCTTTCCCATGGCAATGAGCGTAAATCACCTGATCTGCCCCATATTCCAGCGCCATCCGGGTAAAACCGCTTTCCTCTTCTCCAATACTGGTAGGCGGATAGTGAAGAAACTGAATAAAAGAGGTATAGCCTGCTGCCACAGCCAGCTCATAGGACAGCCGCAGGCGCTCCAGCTCCCGCTTTACCAGCTTTTCAAAATGCTCCGGGCTGTCCTTTCCCTCATAGCAATATCCTTTGGTTCCTACCAATGCCGTATTTCCATAAGAATAAAAATTGTTCTGGAGAAAGAAAAGACGGCCATTATATTTTTCATTCAGCCTTTTTGTCCTTCCTGCATCCCAGAACATATCGTGATTCCCCCGCAGAAGAATCTTGCGTCCGGGAAGGGACGCAATAAATTCCAGATCAGCCTCTGCTTCCTTTAAATTTCTCCCCCAGGAGTGATCCCCTGCGAGAACCACTGTATCCCCGGAAGAAATCATCTTATTCCAGTTCTTTTCGATCTTTTTTACATGATCCTTCCATTCTTTTCCAAATATATCCATAGGCTTGTTGGCCGTAAAGGACAAATGGAGATCACCTATGGCGTACAGGCTCATCCTTCACACTCATCTGCATCCATAAGAGGGATTCCACGCTCTTTCAGCTCACGGGCAAAAATTCCCATCCCATCAATCTTTCTCCCTGTAAAGGTGCCGTCATAAATCTGGCGTACTCCGCAGGTAGGACTGCGCGACTGAAGAATGGGGTCAATATCCATATCATCTAGAGCCATTTCCACGCCCTTTCGGTACAGGGCATCTCTGTCCTTTCCCTCCCTGTCTACCACCCGGCCTCTGGACAGCTCTACAGGCGTACGAGGCGCACCCAGTCCGGTTAAAAGCTCCGGACAGATGGAAATAACCTCCTTATCCTCTACAAAACGAAGAACCGCCTCATTTCTGTTATTCTTTCCATTATACTTACAATTTTCGCCCAGAAGACAGGCGCTGACTAAAACCTTCATATACTCTCCTAATTCCGGGAACATTTTTCCGCATCAATGGCAAGCACCACCATCAGGGCGCAGAGTACATCCCACTGATCTTCTACATCAATTACGTACGTATCTGTCATGTGGAAGATTTCCTTTGAAACCGCTGCTGCCAGCCTTCCGTTCCGATCCAGGATCTTATAATCCCATTCCAAAAAATCCCCTTCAATCTGCCAGCCATTGCAGTCAATATTGTAGCGCGGCTTAAAAAAGGTCAGCTCCTTACTGATGCAGCCTGCATATTCCTGTCCCAGATACAGCTCAAATCTGGGCAGCATGGTAAAAATACGTTCCTTCACCATACCGGCCTCACATCCCTGACCATCGTATATTTTCAGGCAGTGTCCCCAGGAAAGCTGTCCTTTTACAGTATAGGCAGTGGTTCCGTCTTCGTAATAGATATCATAGCTGTCAAACCATGAAAACAGTCTCTGCTTAAATATAAGTTTCATGCCGCTTCCTCCTTTATCATACAGAATACAAACTGGCTTCCGAAATGCTCCCACTGCTCCAGCTCTTCTATATAACGGCCCCTTCCGGGTCCGTTTCTGCCGCCACATACCAGACTCCTGCCGGAAGCTTATCAAGCTCTGCATCCCGTCTCCGTCATACGTTTGTCCATATACGGGAAGCTCCGAAAGCTCAGCAAGCTGCTCTCCCTGTCTTATACATACAGTCTGTTTCTCCCGTCTGGTATCCGGGCCGGAGAAAAGTTCTGCCTTTCATCCGGCAGCAGTCCCAAAGGGGAATCCGGCAAAAATATCCATGCTGCCAGAAATACCAGAAGAACAGCTGTACCGTTTCCGACAGTTTTATTTATGGATTTCTTCATAGGCATCCATAATTCCATGCTTAACTGCGGTCCGTATCACACGGTATGCAATATAAAAAAACAGCGCGATCATACCGGCCCAGATGGTCAGTGCCATAAGGATTCCAAACAGTCCTCCAATCATATTCATATGCATTTCCTCCTGCAATACATCATATTTGTTTGGTACATCTCCATTATAGCATGCTTTTATATTTTACTCCCTTACTTTTTTATTACAAAAAGGCAGCGGATAACATTCCTTCCGCCCATAAAGCACTCTTTATTTTTCTACAATACACAAACGCAGCAAATATCACTGTAACTGGAACACTGAGAACAATGCCAAAACTGCCGGAAAGCCCCTGCATGACTGCAATTCCTATGTTATTTGAGTTAATGATCTGAAGAAATGGCAGATCATAGGCATAATCCATAAGAAGCATCGATACACTGCTTCCTGCAAATGCCAGAATCAGGGTATTGGAATCTGTTCCCATCATATCCCGTCCTACCCGCATTCCCGACTTCATCAGCTCCATTCTGGTAATTGACGGATTCTGGTCGCAGAGTTCTTTCATCGCACTGGAAATAGACATTGCCACATCCATAACGGCTCCAAGAGAACTGATCAGAAGGCCGGAAAAAGCAGCCCTCCTATTTTAATCCCATTTGTTTCGTATAAAGTAAGCAGGCTTTCTATGTCTGATACATTCCATCCGGTAATTCCGGAAAGCTGTGAAAAAACAGTAGCTGTGAAGCCTGCAATAATTACTCCCGATAACGTCCCAACAGTAGCGCACAGTGTCTTTCTCCCGCTCCGCCGATCAGATACATCGTAACCAGCGTGGTCACTGCGCAGATAAAAACAGCCGTCCAAAACGGTGAATTTCCCAGATAAACAGCCGGAAGATAAACATACACAATTGCACCAAACGTAAAAACCAGCCCTAAGGCTCCGCGCAGCCCCTTTTTACCGCCTACAATACATAAAATCGCCAGATACAGGACTGCAAAACCAATCATTACGGCTGTCCTGTCCCTGGAATATACGCTTGTGATCACAGAATCGCCTGCTATGCTTTGAATGACCACCACACGCATCCCTGTACACGCCGCTCCAAATAAATATCCGGCGCTGCTGGTTGTGATAAGCTCCTGTCCTTTTTTCGCCGCTTGTCATCCGCACAACCACCGTCTGCTGTCCCACTCTCATGCCGTCTTCCTGAATGTTGTCCTCCAGGATACGTACGACCACTCCCGTTTCAAAGCTCTGCCCTGTCCGATTGACCAGTCTGGTTTTTGAAATATGGTTCAGATTTACGACGGCCAGAGCGCTAAGAAGCACAACGGCCGCCAGGATCAGTAATTTTTACAGCTAAGTTTTCTATATCTTTCATTTCCCTGTTATCTGCTGCCTGTCTTGTGAATGGTAAAGGTATTGTCTATTGTCTCTACCTTTCCATTATCCGTAATCTGATAACTGGTAATCTTGAAATCATCATAAGTAAGATTGATCACAGAATAGCTGGGGAGCCAGTTCTGGCTTCTTACCTCAATATAATCCTGCTGGGTATTTGTAAGCTCATAATATTTGGATCCGGATGCAGAGTTAGCCGTCATATACAGCGTTCCCTTAGGATTTGTTACAACGGACTGACCGGAACCTTCGATCGTATAACAATGGTTATCCTGGGCAAAGGCTTCCTTTAAGGCTGCCGACGGCTCATCCTCCGGATACAGCGCAATAGACTCATCTGTATTTACATTATAGGCGTGATCCCAGTCATAGTCACTGCCTGTTTCATCCAGACGGAATTCATACGCGCCATGCGTTTCCATCCCCATAAAGCAGCTTAGAACGGCTGTATGTATGGTCATGTCCCTGCAAAACCACATCTACATCATATTTGTCAAATACAGGCGTCAGCTGAGTACGGAGGATCATACCGTCTGTATCGGAATGATCCAGACCGGATCCGTAAATATCCTGATGGATCGTAACAATACGCCACTTTGTATCAGGGAAATTCTCTACCGCCTGTTTAATGGCCTGCTCATGTTCTGCCACATTGTAATTATTCGTATTTAAAACAATAAACAAACCCGGGCCATGTATAGTAATAACCCCGGCCCAGTCATGCCGGTTTGATGGTAGTATACTGGAAGTGGCTTCTTTAACGCGCTTGCGGATAGGTATGCAGCATACTCTTCTTCCTTAGGCTTTCCGGTTTTATTCACCTGATCACCAGCAGAAATCACAAAATTAAGATCAGGGTTTTCTGCCAGGGCAATATCCAGCGTACGATCCCAGCCAAATCCATCATTACTGGCCGCAGTGTTCGCTGCGCCTGGATCCGCTGACAGCTTACCCTCTCCCTGGGGCTGTCCCTTTGAAGCGCCCACCTGCGGATCGCCGACGTAAAGAATATTTACATTGCTGAAGCTGCCCGTTTTATAAACCTTCTGCCGGAGTCCTGACGCCGTTTTTTTCAACAGAATAGTAATATGTACTGTTCTCTTTCAGTCCGTCTACAGTCACATAATTGTAAGAATAAACTTTTCCACCTGTAAGGTTTGTATCCACACCAGATGCCTGACCTTCCCAGGCCTTTAAGTCATCTGCGTCTATTCCAAAATATACCACCGGAGTTGCATTTTCGCCCTCGCTATACCATGCAAAATTCAGCTGAGACGCTGCCGCTCCCGGAGTAAGGGATACCTGAGTATAGTCATTTGCCAGCTGCTCCCACTGTCTGGTCCACGCCTGCCATTCTGCACTCCCTCCGGTTACGGATGAGTCATTGTAATGGACAGTCGCAGCCCACACCTGATGACCGCCTACAGCCAACGCTCCGACCAGAATTCCGGCCATAACTCTCTTCTTTTTCATAACATTTCCCTTCTTCTTTTAGTTTTCAGGCCTGCTATTCCCTGATAAATATAAGTATAGAAAGGAAATGTAAAATTTACTATCAGGTTTATGTATGAAATACATCAATTTTTGTTACTCTTTTCCTGTTTCCGGCAAAAACAGCTCGGCTGCTTTTGCATGACTGAAACAGATGCCGTATCAGTTCAATCTCTCCCAGTCCTTTTAAAACACAGCTGACTTCATATCCGGCCCTTTCAAATTCCCTTTTCCAGGATTCTTCGTCTCCTGCCATATCATTGTTTGCATGGTCTCCTGCCACGATCATAAGCGGCTGAAGTACAACCTTCTTATAGGATCCTTTTTTCACTTCCCTGAGTACATCTTCAATAGACGGCTCCGCTTCTACAGTCCCTATATAATAATTCGTAAACCCCTTTTGCAGGAGAATACTCTGAAGCTTTTATATACCTGATTAGCTTCTGCCTCTGTACCGTGTCCCATAAAGCAAACAGCTGTCTCACCATCATCATATTCCTTTGTATCTTCGGTAATAGCGCGGATCACTGTTTCAAAATCTTCCTCTGATGTCAAAAGCGGCTCTCCCACAGCCATGTATTCAAATAATGCCCTGTACTCCGATGCTTC
>SCPP01000697.1_pt1 | contig 14588 bp, 26 predicted proteins | sample 6106811 | NCBI WGS metagenome assembly SCPP01 (sample SAMN10720449, study PRJNA508395) | human gut metagenome | isolation source: Participant 2 stool, 15 month | host: Homo sapiens | collected 2018
CAGGCGGCATGGTACAGGATGATGTCATTTGTGTACATTGCAGCCTCATCGGAGGTTGTAGATCGAAAGGATGAACGGCAGGGAAAAGGATCACGATCAGGTTGGACGCGATCAGGCACAGATACTCGACGCGCATCATATGTTTGGTATAGTACTTCACCTGCTCAAAATCGCCGGCGCCGACGCACTGGGCGCAGACTGTGAGGAGTGCGAATCCGAAGGACATTCCCGGCAGGATCGCGAAGTTTGCGATATTGTTGCTGACTGCGTTTGCCGCGAGTGATGCAGTTCGAGACCGGAGACAAGACTCAGCACGGCGATCTTTCCGAGCTGGAACATACTGTTTCCAGACCGTTCGGGATCCCAATGTAGAGGATCTTTTTCAGCACATCCCATTTGATCTTAAACGGATACGGGTGCAGGATGTGGAGCGCATGTTCCTGGTTATTTAACAGGACAAGAATTACTACGCACGCCACGCCGCGGGATACGACCGTCGGGATCGCAACACCCTCAACGCCGCAGTGAAATCCGAAGATCAGGAGCGCGTTTCCGAACACGTTGATAGAGTTCATGAGAAGCGAAGTCTTCATCGCGATGTTGGAGTTTCCCATTGCACGGAAGATTGCGGCTCCGGCATTGTACTATGATCATCGGGATCGAGGCGAGAACGATCAGAAGATACGTGCGGCTGTCCTTCATGACTTCCGGTTCGATCTTCCGAAGACATGGTACAGGATCACGTTCTGCCCGAGGTATCCAAGGATCATGATGAAGATCGAGAACAGGAACGTAAAGTCGAAGAGCTGGGCAGTTGCCTCACATCCGGTTTTCGGATCTTTCTGCCGAGATACTGGCCGGAGATGACGGCGCCGCCGGCGAGCCGAGAGAAGATATTGATGATGAGCAGCATGACCGTGTCGACTAAGGAAACTCCGCAGACGGCAGCTTCCCCGACACGCCACCATGATCGAGTCGGAAAGTCCCACGGCCTGAAGAAACTGATCTACGATCAGCGGGATGATCAGGCGCACCAGGTCTTTCCGGCTGAAAAGATGGTTATTCATATGTAGATACATCCTCCTGAAAATAAATGAAATTGCAGAACATGGAGATCTTTCTATGTAAAGAAAAATATAATACACGTTTTAACATATTTTAAGTTATGCAATTAGAAAAGTTCTGATTTTAAGCGGAAGATGGGGAAAATATTGTGACTGTTCAGCAGACGGAGCAATGTATGTAAGAAAATACATCGCATGAGCAGGAAAAGCGTCCAGCATTTTGGGTACAGCGTGTAAAATACAAGGTGGAGAGCGAAAGCATGGAAAAGTGGGGCGGTTTTCTGGTGAAAAATGTGGACACAGGGCGGACTGACAATATGTTAGCGGGAGCATGGAGGACTCTCGGCGGGCTCCAAAGCACATCATTTTGTAAAAACTAACAAAAATCTTCCTGTTTTTAAGAGATTTATAAGAGGAAGTCCCTTTAAAATATAAGTCACTTATGCTATAATGGTCCCTAGTATAGGGCGTAGTGCCCAAAAACAGATGAGAAAAGGAGAGCATATGAAAGGAATCATACTTGCCGGCGGAAGCGGCACAAGACTGTATCCGCTCACTAAGGTAACTTCCAAACAGCTTTTACCAATTTATGATAAACCAATGATCTATTATCCGTTATCCGTGCTGATGAATGCGGGATTCGCGATATCCTCATCATCTCCACCCCGCAGGATACCCCGAGATTTGAGGCGCTCTTAGGAGACGGAAAGCAGTTCGGCGTAAATTTATCCTATGCAGTACAGCCGAGCCCGGACGGACTTGCTCAGGCGTTCATCATCGGCGAGAAGTTCATTGACGGAGATTCCGTAGCGATGATCCTCGGCGACAATATCTTCCACGGCCAGGGCTTAAAGAAGCGCCTGCGCGCGGCAGCAGCCAAGGAGAAGGGCGCTACCGTATTCGGTTATTATGTAGATGATCCGGAGCGTTTCGGAATCGTAGAATTCGACTCCGAGGGAAAAGCCATCTCCATCGAAGAGAAACCGGAGAAACCGAAGTCCAATTACTGTGTAACCGGTCTTTACTTCTATGATAACCGCGTTGTCGAGTATGCCAAGAGCTTAAAACCGTCTGCCCGCGGCGAGCTGGAGATCACGGATTTAAACCGTATTTACCTGGAGAACGGCGAGCTGGATGTAACACTTTAGGACAGGGCTTTACATGGCTTGACACCGGTACCCACGAGTCCTTAGTCGAGGCGACAAACTTCTGTTAAGACCATCGAGACCCACCAGCACAGAAAGATCGCGTGTCTGGAAGAGATCGCCTACACGAATGGCTGGATCTCCAAGGAAGAAGTTATGGCCGCATACGAGATCTATAAGAAGAACCAGTACGGCCAGTACTTAAAGGATGTCATCGACGGAAAATATATCGACAAACTGCCGGGACACGCAGATAAGTAAAGTGAAAAGAAACAGCAGGATTTCAGCACACTTACATCCAAACACAAAGCGTTTGAGTGGAAGCTTCTGAACTGATACAGGAAAGGATGGAACATGAGCTGAGTATATTCCTGTATGGAAATTTTGCAGTCAGAATCATGTTCATGAAGGAGAAATAAACACATGAAAATCATCGTAACAGGCGGAGCCGGATTTATCGGCGGAAACTTCGTACATCATATGGTAAACAAATACCCGGATTATCAGATCGTAAACCTCGATCTCTTAACATATGCCGGAAACCTTGAGACATTAAAACCGGTTGAGGACAAACCAAACTACAAATTTGTAAAAGGTGATATCGCAGACCGCAAATTCGTATTCGACCTCTTCGAGAAAGAGAAACCGGATATCGTCGTAAACTTCGCAGCAGAGAGCCATGTAGACCGTTCCGTTGTAGATCCGGAGAGCTTTGTACGCACAAACGTTATGGGAACCACAACGCTGCTTGACGCATGCCGCACCTACGGAATCCAGCGTTATCATCAGGTATCCACAGACGAGGTTTACGGAGATCTTCCGCTGGATAGACCGGACCTGTTCTTTACAGAGAATACCCCGATCCACACCTCCAGCCCGTATTCTTCCTCCAAGGCAAGTGCAGACCTCTTTGTTCTCGCTTACCACAGAACATTTGGACTTCCGGTGACGATCTCCCGCTGCTCCAACAACTACGGCCCGTATCACTTCCCGGAGAAGCTGATTCCGCTGATGATCAGCCGCGCGCTGGCAGACGAGGAACTTCCGGTATACGGAAACGGCGAGAATGTCCGTGACTGGCTGCACGTATCCGACCACTGCGAGGCGATCGACCTGATCCTCCACAAGGGCCGTGTCGGTGAGGTTTACAACATCGGCGGACACAACGAGCGCACAAACCTTGAGGTTGTCAAGACGATCTTAAAGGCATTAAATAAGCCGGAGAGCCTGATCAAGTTCGTAACAGACCGTCCGGGTCATGATCGCCGTTATGCGATCGATCCGACCAAGATCGAGACGGAGCTTGGCTGGAAGCCGAAATACAATTTTGATACCGGTATTCAGCAGACAATCCAGTGGTATCTGGACAACGAGGACTGGTGGAAGCATATCTTAAGCGGAGAGTACAGCAACTACTTCGACAACATGTACGGCGACCGTCTTGGAAAAGATTTAAAGTAGTAAGATCATAAATCAGCCCTGCACCGAGGATTCTGGGGCAGGGCTGATTTTTTACGAAAGGAACAGACAGATATGAGAGTTTTAGTGACAGGCGTAAAAGGCCAGCTTGGTCATGACGTAGTAAACGAGATGGAAAAACGCGGGATCACCGATCGGAGTGGACCTCGCTGAGATGGATATCACCGATAAAGAGGCATGTGACCGCGTGATCACGAGGCCAATGTCGATGCAGTGATCCACTGCGCAGCTTACACTGCTGTCGATGCGGCTGAGGACAATGTGGACGTGTGCATGAAAGTCAACGCAGGCGGAACGAAAACATCGCGGAAGTCTGCAAAAAACTCGGCATCAAGATGATGTACATCAGCACCGACTATGTATTTAACGGCCAGGGTACCCGCCCGTGGGAGCCGGATGACGAGACATCCACTGAATGTCTATGGACAGTCAAATATGAGGGAGAGCTTGCAGTCGAGGAGCTGGTAGAGAAATTCTTTACGATCCGGATCGCATGGGTATTTGGTGTGAACGGAAAGAACTTCATCAAGACCATGCTTCGGATCGGAAAAGAGCGCGGAGCTGCGTCCGTTGTTGACGACCAGATCGGTTCTCCTACTTACACATACGACCTTGCAAGACTGCTTGTAGATATGATCCAGACCGATAAATACGGCAGATACCATGCAACAAACGAGGGACTCTGCTCCTGGTATGAGTTCGCCTGCGAGATCTTCCGCGCAGCAGGAATGGATGTCAAGGTGACACCGGTCCACTCCGATGAGTACCCGGCGGCAAAGGCAAAACGCCCGATGAACAGCCGTATGAGCAAGGAAAAACTCACAGAGAACGGCTTTGAGCGTCTTCCGGAGTGGAAGGATGCCGTTGCAAGATATCTGAAGGAAATTACCTGGTAGGAGGGATTAAATCCTCAAAATATTCATAATTCGCTCATTTTTGCGGAAAATGGCTGCTTATTCATGTTTGGGCGGGTCCCAAGGTCAAAATCTTCCTGCAGGCAAACTTGCATCGGATTTCTGACCTTTGACCCTGGTATCATCATAATCTGTATATAGATAGAAAACTGCGGACCTTATAGAGAACCGGGATATCAGACAACGGCAATATCCGGTTCTCTATAAGGTTCGCGGGTCATGGAGGATTGAGGAATGGGAAAATATTTTGGCACCGACGGCTTCCGCGGTGAAGCAAACGTGAATCTGACAGTAGAGCATGCATATAAAGTCGGAAGATTTCTTGGATGGTATTACGGAAAACAGGCAAAGGGAGACCGCTGCAGAGTCGTGATCGGAAAAGATACAAGACGTTCCAGCTATATGTTTGAGTATTCCCTGGCAGCAGGACTGACAGCGTCCTGAGCGGACACTTATCTCTTACATGTGACGACAACTCCGAGCGTGTCCCATGTGATCCGCACGGAAGATTTCGACTGCGGAATTATGATCTCCGCCAGCCACAACCCGTTCTATGACAACGGAATCAAAGTCATCAACGGAAACGGTGAAAACTCGAGGAGAGCGTCATCGAGGAGATCGAGAAGTACTTAGACGGTGAGATGGAAGAAATTCCGCTCGCTAAGAGAGAAAATATCGGAAGAACCCAGGATTTCGCGGCAGGAAGAAATCGTTACATCGGCTACCTGATCTCGATTGCGACAAGATCCTTTAAGGGCAAAAGGTCGGACTCGACTGCTCCAACGGAAGTGCCTCTTCCGTAGCGAAGAGCGTATTTGACGCTCTCGGTGCAGACACTTATGTGATCAACGACCAGCCGGACGGCCTCAACATCAACCGCGACTGTGGATCCACGCATATCGGAAATCTTCAGAAATTCGTGAAGGAAAAAGGCCTGGATGTCGGATTTGCCTACGACGGTGATGCAGACCGCTGCTTGGCGGTGGATGAGAACGGAAATGTCGTAGACGGCGACTTGATCCTCTACATCTGTGGAAAGTACATGAAGGAACAGGGACTTTACGCAACAACAAGATTGTCACGACGGTCATGTCAAACCTCGGTCTTTACAAAGCGCTGGACCGCGAGGGTATCGGCTATGAAGACAGCGGTCGGTGACAAGTATGTGTATGAGAACATGTCAAAGACCGGAAACTGTCTCGGCGGAGAGCAGTCCGGACACATCATCTTCAGCAAGCACGCGACGACCGGTGACGGTATTCTGACTTCCTTAAAGATCATGGAAGTCATGCTGGAGAAGAAGGAGACACGGAAAGCTTGCTTCTGAGGTTACGATCCTTCCGCAGCTTTTAAAGAATGTCCGTGTAGCAGACAAAGCGGCGGCGTTAAACGACCCGGATGTGCAGGCAGCAGGAAAGGCTGTTGATGAGGCACTTGGAAATGACGGAAGACTTCTCCTCCGTCAGAGCGGAACAGAGCCTGTAATCCGTGTTATGGTGGAAGCGGAGACACCGGAGATCTGCGAAAGTACGTGGATCAGGTGATCGATGTATTGAAGAAAAAGGTCATGTGACAGAAAGCTGATAGCTTGAAATATAAAATATGAACGATGAGGCAGGGAAGAAAATTCGCTGCCTCATTTTATATATAGGTGGTAGTGGATTTTGCCGATTCGGAATGCGAAGCATCGGCAAAATCCTGTTACATGCGCGGGCAAGGAGTGCCCGTGTACTGTAACCCTTCATATCTCCTATATCTAAATGTTATGGCATAGATTCTTGCGATTCCTTTTTACAGTGATATAATGAAAAAACGGAAATGGATGGTCGAAAATGCGTCCGTCGATTGAATTTCACAAAAAGGACTGATGAAAATGGGGTTAGACCTAAAAGCGTAACATTGTTTATAATTGAGAAGTACAGCGTGGTTTACCGACTCCGTGGGCTGCGACTATGAAGCTGGAGGAAACTGCAGTGCCTAGAAAGACTGCATGATTACAAAAATTCATGAAATGCAGGAATGAAAATGACTTTATCAGAAAAGCGGAGGAAAGAAACTATGATGAATTATAAGAGATATCAGAGTACCGGTCATGAATTACCCGGAGAGTGGCCGAATAAAGAGATTGAGAAAGCGCCGATCTGGTGCAGCGTTGACCTGCGCGACGGCAACCAGGCACTGGTTGAGCCGATGGTCGTAGAGGAGAAGATCGAGATGTTCAATATGCTGGTGCAGATGGGCTTCAAGGAGATCGAGATCGGTTTCCCGGCCGCTTCCCAGATCGAATTTGACTTTTAAGACAGCTCGTTGAACGCAGGCTGATCCGGACGATGACGGTCCAGGTTCTGACCCAGTGCCGCGAGCACCTGATCAAGAGAACCTTCGAGTCCATTCAGGGAATCCCGAAGGCAGTTGTGCATATTTACAACTCTACATCCACCTTACAGCGTGATGTTGTATTCCATATGGACCGTGAGGAGATCAAGCAGATCGCAATCGACGGTGTCGATATGGTAAAAGTACATGAGAGATTACGACGGAAAAGTGATCCTGGAGTATTCCCCGGAGAGCTTTACCGGAACAGAGATGGACTATGCGCTTGATATCTGCAACGCGGTCCAGAGAGCATGGGGACCGACACCGGACAATAAGATCATCATCAACCTTCCGGCAACGGTTGAGATGACGACTCCGAACGTGTACGCGGACCAGATCGAGTGGATGAGCAAACATCTGGAGAACCGCGAGAGCATCGTTTTAAGTGTTCATCCGCATAATGACCGCGGAACAGGCGTTGCTGCGGCAGAACTTGCAATGCTTGCAGGCGCTGACCGCGTTGAGGGAACCCTGTTCGGAAACGGTGAGCGTACCGGCAACGTGGATATCCTGACCATCGCCTACAATATGTTCTCTCAGAATCGATCCGGAGCTTGAGATCGGCGATATCAAGAAGATCGCGGAAGTATACGAGCGCTGCACAAAGATGCATATCGATCCGCGTCATCCGTACGCTGGAAAGCTGGTATTTACCGCATTCTCCGGCTCCCATCAGGATGCCATCAACAAGGGAATGCATGCGCTTATGGAAAGAAAGAGCGAGATCTGGCAGGTTCCGTACCTTCCGATCGATCCGTCCGATATCGGCAGACAGTATGAGCCGATCGTCCGCATCAACAGCCAGTCCGGCAAGGGCGGTGTTGCTTTCGTTATGGACAGCTTCTTTGGATTCAAGCTTCCGCGCGGCATGCACAAGGAGTTCGCGGATGTGATCCAGAAGATATCCGAGCAGCAGGGTGAGGTTGCTCCGGAGCAGATCATGGAAGAGTTCCGCATCGAGTATCTCGACCGCAAGGAACCGTACCACCCGCAAGTGTAAGATCACAGATTTCGAGTCCGGAGACCAGTTCACAACCGTTGCTGTTGTTACCTACTCTGACCACGGCGAGACAAAACAGTTTGAAGGTGTCGGAAACGGCCCGATCGATGCTGTGAAACGCGGACTGGAGGAGGGGCTTGGTATCTCTATCAAGGTTCTCGATTACAGCGAGCATGCGCTGACATCAGTTCCGGGGCACAGGCGGCTTCCTATATCCACCTGATGGATCAGAAGACCGGAAAGGTGACATACGGTGTCGGCATCAGCTCAACATCACGAGAGCATCCTTAAGAGGTATCTTCAGTGCAGTTAACCGTCTGTTTGGAGATGCAGAGTAAAATAAAAATGTCGGATATACGTTCAGTGCTGCGGTAAGACATAGGGAGAAACTGCAGTGTCCGGCGGCAAATCATAAAAATTTTAAATGCGGCAGAAATGGGAATGCAATCCTGTTTTGCCGCATTTTGCGTCATATTTTAATGAAATGTAAGGAAAAGAGAAGAGTTTTTAGGAAGTTTTCTGTATAATACAAGTACAAACAAAAAACGAAAGATATCTAACGGAGATATCGAAAACAAATAGCCACCGTGGGAACGATGAAAAGGAAACCGGTGGGAAAGTGAAAAGTATATTCCGGAAACGGAAATATTTAGAAGAGGAGGGTTCTATGAAGAAGAGATATTTTGCAGGTGCAGCAGTTGCAGCGATGATTTTAACCGCAGGAATGGCGACGACTTCCTTTGCGGACTGGTCACAGCAGAATGGAAAATGGTATTACTACAATGACAACAACGGACGCCTCGTTCGGGGACTGGGTATGCTCCAAAGATGCATGGTATTATATGGATTATAATGGAGTGATGCAGACAAACAGCCTGATCGATGATACCTATTATGTAAATGAGAATGGTGTCATGATCACAAACACATGGAAGTACATCAACAACAGCCGCTGGAACGAAAGCGGATGGAGATATTTCGAGCAAACGGAAAGGCGTACACAAACGGCTGGAAACAGATCAATGACGTGTGGTACCACTTTACGGACTCCGTTTTGGATATCGGCTGGGTGGAGATCGATGGTAAGATCTATCATTTAGAAGATTCCGGAGCTATGACGACGGGCTGGAGAAAACTGGCGGACAGAGAGGATGACTGGGGTGAGTACTGGTACTACTTTAATTCCAGTGGAAGCTGATCTATGATGGTGAACTGAAGATCTCCGGTGAGACCTATATCTTTGACCACAGCGGAAGAATGCTGACTGGCTGGGTAAATGAGTCTGATTACACATCTACAGGACGTGACGACCTCTCAACAGCGATGTCAATGCCCTTCGCTACTTCCGCAGCGGCGGACAGCAGATGAACGGCTGGAGATATATGGCATCCCCGGATGACGCTGAGGAAAACTGGTACTACTTTAAAGATGGCCGCGCATATTCCACATCCTATAAAACAACGGAGGCCTGCGGATACGGAATAGCGAAGATCAAGGGAGAGACCTACTGCTTCGATAAGAAGGGTCGCATGAAGACAGGTCTTGTGGAGCTGAGTGATGGCAGAAAGTTCTACTTTGACAGCGACGGAAAGATGAAGACCGGACGGATCGTGGTCAATGACGATAACCATGACAACGAAGTATTCTACTTTACGACTTCAGGCAGTATCGGAAAGAGGCGACGGATTCACGGGTGTGAAGGACGGAAGTCTCTACGAGAACGGACGCCTGTGAGGCGGAAGAAGGAATGAAGTACGAGAAAGTCACCGTTGACGGAAAGACATATGTAGTCAATGAATCCGGTAAGGTAAAGACCAGCGGAACCGTGACAGACGCGGATGGCGTGAAATATAAGATCACGAAGGATCAGAACGGCGGATATCATGTGGAAGTTTCCTGGTAGGAATGAATACAAAAAGCAATGAGCTTATGATGTAAAATTTCATAGAACCCCATAAAGAGAGATCCCGGCAGTTTGCTGTCGGGTCTCTTGCTGTTGTGCGTATTTTGTGAAAGGTGAATGATTTTACCTTCATATAAAACGAACAAACGTTTGCATATAAAAACGAAATGTGATATACTGGGCGTAACAGGAAATAAGTCCGTAACATACGAGAATATCCGGATTTTCTGACGAAACGTATACTCAGGAAATTCCGTGAGAATGATAAAGCAAAAGCAGACATGGCAAAGAGGAGAGACACAATGCCGAAGCAATATATAAAAATACGAGGTGCCAACGAGCACAACTTAAAAATATTTCCCTGGATATCCCAAGAAATGAGCTGGTAGTCCTGACTGGACTTTCGGGATCGGGAAAATCTTCCCTGGCATTTGATACGATCTACGCGGAGGGACAGAGACGCTATATGGAGTCTTTATCTTCCTACGCCCGCCAGTTCTTAGGCCAGATGGAAAACCGGATGTTGAGAGCATCGAGGGACTTTCCCGGCGATCTCAATCGACCAGAAATCCACGAACCGCAACCCGCGTTCCACCGTAGGAACTGTGACGGAGATCTACGATTATATGCGTCTTCTGTACGCGAGGATCGGTATCCCCACTGCCCGAAGTGCGGCAGGGAGATCCGAAACAGACCGTAGACCAGATGGTAGATCAGATTATGGCGCTTCCTGAGCGGACGAAGATCCAGCTTTTAGCGCCAATGGTCCGTGGAAGAAAAGGACGTCATGAGAAGGTTCTGGAACAGGCGAAACGCAGCGGTTATGTCCGTGTGATGATCGACGGAAATCTTCATGAGCTGTCAGAAGAGATATCGCTGGAGAAAAATATCAAGCATAATATTGAAATCGTCGTGGATCGTCTTGTCGTGAAGCCGGGGATCGAGAAGCGTCTGACGGACTCCATCGAGACTGTGATGAAGCTGTCTGACGGTCTGATGATCGTGGATGTAGCTGGCGGCGAGCCGATCAACTTCAGCCAGAGTTTTTCCTGCCCTGACTGCGGCATCAGCATGGAGGAGATTGAGCCGAGAAGCTTTTCTTCAACAACCCGTTCGGCGCCTGCCCGGACTGTTTCTGGTCTGGGATATAAGATGGAATTTGATGTGGATTTAATGATCCCGGATAAGTCCTTGAGTATCAACGAGGGAGCGATCGTCGTCCTCGGTTGGCAGTCCTGCGCGGGAAGCTTTCAAGGGCGATTTTAGATGCCCTGGCTGCGGAGTACCACTTTGATCTCGACACTCCATTTCAGGATTATCCGAAGGAGGTCCATGATATCCTGATCTACGGAACCGGCGGAAAGGAAGTAAAGGTCCACTATACGGGACAGCGTGGAACCGGCGTTTACGACGTGGTCTTTGAGGGCCTGATCGAGAACGTAAACCGCCGTTACCGGGAGACGTTCTCCCAGGCCAGCAAGGCAGAGTACGAGAGTTTTATGCGGATCACACCGTGTACCACCTGTCATGGACAGCGATTAAAGCAGTCTTCCCTGGCAGTGACGGTAGGTGGACTGAATATTTACGAGGCTACGAATATGTCCATCGTAAAATTCAGGGAGTTTATCGATGATCTGAAGCTATCTGAAATGCAGAAGATGATCGGTGAACAGATTTTAAAGGAAATCCGGCGAGGATCAGCTTCCTGATCGATGTGGACTGGATTATTTGTCCTTATCCCGGGCGACGGGTACCCTTTCCGGCGGCGAGGCACAGCGAATCCGTCTGGCGACCCAGATCGGCTCCGGACTTGTGGGGTTGCCTATATCCTTGATGAGCCGAGTATCGGACTGCACCAGAGAGATAACGATAAGCTGTTGAAAACGCTGGAACATCTTCGGGATCTCGGAAACAGTGTGATCGTCGTGGAACATGATGAAGATACGATGCTGGCAGCCGACTGCATTGTAGACATCGGGCCGGGGTGCCGGGGAACACGGCGGAAATGTGGTCGCTGTGGGAACGGCAGCCCAGATCATGAAGTGTAAAGAATCAATCACCGGTGCGTATTTAAGCGGTCGGATCAAAATTCCGGTGCCGAAGGAGAGAAGAAGCCCACGGGTGGATCAAAATCCGCGGTGCGAAGGAGAATAACCTGAAAAATATCGATGTGGATGTGCCGCTTGGCATCATGACCTGCGTGACCGGAGTCTCCGGATCGGGAAAGAGTTCCCTGATCAACGAGATCCTCTATAAGGCGCTGGCGAAAAGCTGAACCGTGCCCGGACGATCCTGGAGATCATGACGGAATCGACGGCGTGGAGCAGCTCGATAAGGTTATCGACATTGACCAGTCACCGATCGGAAGAACACCGCGTTCGAATCCGGCAACCTACACCGGTGTGTTTGACCTGATCCGTGATTTATTCGCGGCGACTACCGACGCAAAGGCGAAGGGATACAACAAGGGCCGTTTCAGTTTCAATGTGAAGGGCGGACGATGCGAGGCCTGCGGCGGCGACGGTATCCTGAAGATCGAAATGCACTTCCTGCCGGATGTCTATGTGCCGTGTGAGGTCTGCGGAGGAAAGCGCTACAACCGTGAGACACTGGAAGTCAAATACAAAGGAAAGAGCATCTACGATGTGCTGAACATGACGGTAGAAGAGGCCATGAAGTTCTTTGAGAATGTGCCGTCTATCGCGAGAAAGATCGCGACATTGAACGATGTGGGACTTTCCTATATCCGTCTCGGACAGCCCTCGACGGAGTTTCCGGCGGCGAGGCACAGCGTATCAAGCTGGCCACGGAGCTTTCCAGACGCGGAACCGGAAAAACGATCTACATTCTCGACGAGCCGACGACGGGACTTCATTTTGCGGATGTCCACAAACTGGTGGAGATCTTAAGAAAGCTTTCCGAAGGTGGAAATACCGTCGTTGTTATCGAACATAATCTGGATGTCATCAAGACGGCGGACTATATCATTGATATCGGACCGGAGGGCGGAGACCGCGGTGGTACAGTGATCGCCAAGGGAACCCCGGAAGAGATCGTGAAGGTTCCGAGTCCTATACGGGGCAGTATGTCAAGAGGTATCTTGAGAACGGAGATACCGGTTCAGACGAGTAAAGGTTACTTTCATGGGTAGGAATTTTCTGAACTGAAAATTCCGTATGATACCAGGTTATGACCGCGGATTTTGCCGATTCGGAATGCGAAGCATCGGTAAAATCCTGTTACCGTGCGCGGCATGGAGTGCCCGTGTACGGTAACGAGTAAAGAAATGAAAGTTTTGAATCATCACTTGGAATACTTCCGGCGGTATGTTATACTAAAATAATAAGAAAATCATAATTGCCCGACAGTAATTTCTATTACAGTTCAGCCGTACGCTGGTTTGTCTGAACTGAATTTCCTGCTATCGGGTAGTTATGTAAAACAGGGATCACACAGGAGGAATAAGCCCATGCTGTTAGTAAAAATGCAAAGTTTACGCACCGGAATATCTCGGAGTGAAGGATATCCTGATCGCCGGAGGAAGGATCGAAAGAATCGCGGATCATCTGCCGGAATATGAGGGATGTGAAGTAATCGACGGAACCGGAAAGATCGTGACCGGGTATTATCGACCGCCACGTCCATGACCGGAGGCGGTGGAGAGGGAAGCTTCCACACTCAGGCACCGCAGGTCCAGCTGTCCAGCCTGATCAAGGGTGGTGTGACAACTGTACTTGACTTTTGGGAACTGACGGAATCAGCAGAAGTGTGGAGAATCTTTAGCAAAGGTAAAAGCGTTAAAAGAAGAGGGAATTTCCGCCTATGCGATCTGCGGAGCCTATGGTTATCCGAGTAACGACCGTGACCGGAAGTGTCAGCAAGGACATTATGTTTATCGATGAGATCCTTGAGGAAGCTTGCGATCTCCGATCACCGTGCGCCGAATATCACGACAGAGGAACTGATCCGTCTGGCCAGTGATGTCCGCACCGCAGGAATGCTGAGTGGAAAACCTGGATTTATCTGCCTTCATGGGCGGAGACAAGAGAGCATTGAAACCGGTATTTGAGGCATTAGAGCGCACCTCGATCCCGCCGAAAACATTTCAGCCGACTCACGTGGGCCGCGACGCGAACAGAGGATGCGTTTAAGTTCGCGAAGATGGGCGGAACGATCGACCTCACCTGTGGGGAATCTGAAAGCAAGTTCCACTCTGTTGCAGATGCTGTCAAAGCGAAAGAAGAAGGCGTTCCAATGGAGAAGGTGACCACCATGAGCTCCGACGGACAGGAAGCTGGTCTAACTATGACGCAGAAGGAAAACTTGTGGAGATCGGTGTTTCCGATGTGGATACGATCTACCGTCAGATCGTCTACATGGCAAAAGAAGAAAATATGGATTTTGAGGAACTTCTGGCTCTCGGAACTAAGAATCCGGCGATGGCTCTGGAATTATATCCGAAAAAGGTGCTGTGAAGGAAGAAAGTGATGCCGATATCCTGATCATGAATGAAGATCTCTCTCTGATACGGTGATCGCTATGGGCGTGCCTATGATGAGACGGAAAAATCCTTAAAAGGGAACGTATGAAAAATAATGTTGTTGCCTGCGCGAGGTGCAAATGTGCCTGATTATGTACAGGAACCTTCATAGTTACTTTTCATGGGTAGGAATTTTCTGAACTAAAAATTCCGTACAATACAGTGGT
>SCPP01000685.1_pt1 | contig 14583 bp, 23 predicted proteins | sample 6106811 | NCBI WGS metagenome assembly SCPP01 (sample SAMN10720449, study PRJNA508395) | human gut metagenome | isolation source: Participant 2 stool, 15 month | host: Homo sapiens | collected 2018
TGAGAGACGAAATAAATAAACACATATTAGAACAAATCCCATAACTGTTTGTTTATTAATAAAATCAATAAAAACGTAATATAAAACATACAGCTATGACTTTAAGTAGAAAATTATCCGATGCTCTGAACGAACAGATACTGGCAGAGATGTGGTCTTCAATCTCTATCTGTCCATGTACATTCATTTTGCTCAAATAGGTTTGGACGGTTGCGCCCATTGGATGAAAAAACAATCGGAAGAGAACTTGAGCATGCCTATAAAATGATTGATTATTCTGTAAAACGTGGACGGAGTGAAACTGGAACAGATCAATGTTGTTCCGACAGCTTTCGGCACACCGCTGGAAGTATTCGAACATGTTTACCAGCATGAGGTTCACGTTTCCGAGTTAATCGACAAACTGGTGGACATCGCACATGCGACAGGCGACACAAGATTTCCCTTTGGGGTTTTGTACGTGAACAGGTAGAAGAAGAGGCAACCGCCAAAACATCGTTGAAAAACTAAAACTCTACGGTGAACATCATGTGGCAATCATGGATCATCATTTGGGTAAAGAATAATTGGTTCAGATATTATCAGGTTTGAATGTTACTTTTCTCTTGAAGAAAAGTAACCAAAAGATCAAGGCTGCACCTGCCTCGCTACTGCGCATCCTCCGTTCGCTGTCGTCTGTGAACTCGCTGCGCTCAAACAGCACAGCCTCCGGGCGCTTCTACGGATGCTTCGTTTAACGCTCACCAGATGAGGCCTTTCATAGAACGGCGTTCTCCTAAGATTGCCGATACTACCTGTTAAATCCAAAGTTTTGTTCTATAAGTACCGGTATCGGCCATCTTAAGAGGAAGCACAGCTTCCTAGGAAACCTAAGCGGATGAACGTCCGCGAAGGGGAAGACGAAGCGGTTAAAAATCCGTTGTTTGAGCGGAGCGAGTTTCGGATTTTCGAGTGGAGTCTTTCACCGGAGCAGTGAAGCCGGTTAAGCCTTGATCTTTGACTACTTTCCATCAAAGGGAAAAGTAGGTTCAATTATTTCTATATTTACTCTACTACCTTCATTATCGCCTTTCCCCAATATTCCCCCAATACGGCTGCCCCTTTTTCGTTCGGATGGAATAGAACGTACCGGCATTACCTTCTTCCGGTATTAAATCCGTGAGATAATTGGCCTTGAAATAGTCGAATGCCTCCGTATCTCCCATAAACACCTGGCCGGGAAAACGTTTGGCATACTCTTCGACCAACGATTGCAATACCGGATAATAACTTTGTAGACGGTTTAAACCTTCTTTCAGATACATGGCGCCGTTATATGTATTCGGACTGTACCATACCGGACGATGCAAAACGATTTTACAACTGGGATACAACGCTAGTAACTGGTTGATAATAGCTTTCATGTTTTCTTCATATTTTTCAGGAGAGGCCGGTGCACCGTTCGGGATGTAATCACTATCGTTCGTCCCCAACATGATGGAAAGACAAAGAGTCGCCCAAGTCGTCGTCGCAAACTTATCGGCAGCCGCTTTCGCCTTCAGGAAAAGTGTTTCCGTTGTCGGCAGATAATCGGTAGTCGTACAGCACTCCCTGATTGGAGTATTTGACAGAAGTGACCGACGGTTGTTTTGTCAAGTATAAAGCGGCTTTTACCGGAGGAGCGTCATGTGACGGAGTAGCGATTAACGCTCCCTGGGTAATACTGTTTCCTATAAATACGATGTTCATATTCTTTTACTTTCCGCCTTCATAAAAGGACTGCTTATCGCCAGTCCCAACAACAGGCAGGCTATTTTCGCGATCTGTTTCATATTCGTTTAGCTGAGTTAATTTATTCGTTTGCGAGGTAAAATAAATCAACTATTTCGGGATGTTTTGCAGCCAAACTTTTGCTCCCTCGATTCACGTAAAGGATACTCTTCCATTATATCCATCAGTTCGCTCAGCTGCTCATTGGTAAACCTGAAGTTTTTAAAGCCGCAACGTAAGGGTGAGTTTCGAAAAGCCTTTAGTAGCAACGGCTTCGATATGTTCTGCATTACCGAACACACCTTTACTGTCTTCAGAAATTTCAGGTCATAACGGGAAAACATCCAGTGAGGCGTCCAGCCTGTCACGACAATCCAGTCGTTATGTTCAACCGATTTTTGCAGGAACGCCGTCATGGTAGGCCCGCTGGAAGGCATCAATGCCAGTTGTAATCCGTATTCATCAACGGCCTTTTCCGTCAGGTTCATCAGACTGGCACCGATATCGATTCCGATAATTTCATTTTGAAACGTTCTTTGTGCGCATTCAGTTCTTCTATCGTATTGATCGTTACATAAGACGGAACAGCCAGTCCTAAACGGGCTTTTCAAACGGAACACCAATCGTTTCCAGACGGTCGCCATATTTTTCATATAGTCGACATGCGTATCCGGAGCCACGCATCCAGAAACAGATCGACTTTACCGGCTGCGACGGAGGTAAAGATCGAGCGATCGGCATTCTTCGAAAGTCACTTTATATCCCTGTTCCTCCAGCATTGCCTTTGCCAGGTAACTCATGGCGATGCCTTCCGACCAGTTCACATAGCCGATCGAAATCTCCTTCGGGTCTTTGGCACGACTGCAACCGGCAGGAACATGAGCACAGCCAGGAGCAGGATCAGGTTGATAAGTATAAATAATCTTCTCATACAATTTTTTTTACAGTTAATCACGCAGGTTTATTTCTTACGAACAAACCCCTGAGTTATACGATCCAGTACAATGGCCAGGATTACAACGGCAATACCGCCTTCAAACCCGAGACCGATCTTCATCTGGGTAATACCTTTCAATACGATCTCCCCAAACCTCCGGCAGAGATCATTGCGGCAATCACCACCATAGACAATGCCATCATAATCGTTTGATTCACTCCCGTCATAATCGTCGGCAACGCCAACGGCAGCTGTACTTTGAAAGTAGCTGGCGGGAAGTCGTGAATGAGCGTGTCGCCTCAACGATATCCTCCGGAACCTGCCGTATTCCTAAATCCGTCAAACGGACAACCGGCGGCGTGGCAAAATATCACCGTGGCAAAGCACCCGGCACAGGTCAGCCGAAGAACAAGACAGCCGGGATCAGGTAAACAAAGCCGGCATTGTCTGCATCAGGTCCATAACCGGACGAATTATTTTGGCGGCAATGCGGTTTTGAGCCGTCCATATCCCAAGCGGGACACCAGGATGAGGGCGATTACGGTAGACGATAAAACCAATGCTACGGTCTGCATCGTTTGTTCCCAGAATCCCATCCGTAGATCAGGAAAAGTCCAGCAACGTAAGCACAGCTGTCCCTTTACCGGCTTTATACCAGGCCGAGTACCGTTAAGGCCGGAATCATAATGTAAAGGTATCCATAACAATCCATGCTGAAGGTCTCGATGAAACCACCGATAATATTATTGATGACATCAAAAATGTGCCCAGTGCTCCGTCATCCAGTTGATGACGATTTCTATATATTTCCCGATATTAATCATAAATCTATTGCGTTTTGAATTATTTCTTCTATTTCTTTCTGATCTTTCCCGGTCATCTCAATGATGATAGCGGAAGGAGACAACACCCACCAACCGATTTTCCTCATTGACAACAGGTAAAGCCTGCCGCACTTTCGAATTAAAGGAAGCATATCTTCCACCGTAGTATTTTCAAGGACAGAAGGTACTTCTGTCTGTACGATAGAACTGACATCCTTGCTTCCCTCTTTCCGCAATTTCAATACATCTTTATATTGTATCTCACCGATAAACTGATCGTCATTCCCGATAACAGGCAGTGCATACAATCGTCTTTCACGCATTTTACGAAAGATCGCTTCCTGACCGTCTCTTTTAATCCTTACAACGATCGGTTGTTTAAGCATTATCGATGAAGCTGTTACGATGCGTCCCCGATCCACACTTTCTGTAAAACGTGTTACGTAAGCATTCGCCGGATCAGTCAGTATCTCTTCCGGAGTACCGACCTGCGACTTCGCCATCTTTCATGATGAATACGGTCCCCAGCTTAATCGCCTCGTCCAGGTCATGCGTAATAAAAACGATCGTCCTCTTCATCTTCTCCTGCAAAAGCAGTAATTCATCCTGCATCTGTTCACGGATCAACGGCTCCAATGCAGAAAAAGCCTCATCCATCAAAAGGACTTCCGGATTATTAGCCAGTGCACGGGCCAGGCCGACACGTTGCTGCATACCACCGGACAGTTCATCGACCCGCTGATTTTCGTAACCTTTCAGACCGACCAGTTCGATACTCTCCTGTGCTTTCTTCTCCGCTCTTCTTTAGGAACACCTTGCAATTCAGACCGAACGAAACATTACTTAATACCGTACGGTGAGGTAATAACCCGAAATGCTGAAAAACCATTGCCAGTTCTTTCCGGCGTATCTGTAATAATTCCTTATCAGACGAACGTGTTATGTCGATCCGTTCACACGGATCTCTCCATTGTCGGTTCATTCAGCCGGTTTATGCAACGCAACAAAGTAGACTTTCCACTACCGGACAATCCCATGATAACAAACATCTCCTTCTTCAATTTCCAGGTTTGCGTTACGGACTGCGACTGTACATCCGGTTTCTTTCAAAATCTCCTGTTTACTTTTACCTTTCAGTATCATCTTTTTCGCCCTGTTCTTCTCAGAACCGAGGATAGATAAGTTTTATTTCTATCTTCGTCATATATCTAATTATTTTGATTTCATGCCCGGTGGTTATAGTCGGATCTGCTTTTTCAGACAAGAGTAATCTGGTACGGACGCACATAATGAATCCGGAATAACTTTTGACAATAAACTTTATATGCTAATTTTTACACCCTGGTGGTAAACGGAATCAGTACCGTTACATTATTACAACAAGTAAACCTTGATTTAGTTCATTTAAGGCTAAAACATCTCGTGTCGGACAAATATTACCGGACAATAAAACGGCTTTCGCCATTTCTCTAAAACTTCTAAAGTTCAGTGAAAATCAATAAGATGAATTACATCTGAAAATATCATATATTTTGTAAGAAGAAACTTCCGTCAAATGCCGCTCCGCAGAATACCGGAGAAAAAGTTTATAAACTGTAGCCTGGAAAAATCAAAGAAGCGTGGATACTGTCAATATATAGACATTGAGGCTCTCGACAGGCCCAACAATATGTATAACAGTACCACGCTCTTATCTATATACACGAACAACTTTACAATTATCTCATTGTGTATAAACAGAAGAACATTTGCATTTACAGTACTATTACTTGTTGGGTGAAATTGTCGAGATTTCGATGTCAAATAATATTAAAAACGCTTATGTCTAACTTATAAAATGCTCATGAAGCAACACCTTGCATTTCATGTGCGGAACAAAGATACACAGAAGATTTAAATAATCAATTTTTCATCTAAAAATATACATGTATGCAATAGAAATACATGTAACCATTGTTATTTGATCAGTAAGTATTTTGTTTTCGAGGCCTCATAAATGTTTTGAGGACGCCAAAACAGATTACTACCGGTAAAAAGAATAGGATTACCTAAAACAACCAGTAAACTAATTCGGTAATTCGGAGAAACATGTACATTTGCATTTTAAAGTATAAAATTAAATCTGTATCACAATGAAGACGCAATTATGCCAAAAGCTTGTAGTTCTCTTTCTCATAAGTGTATTTGTCAGCGGTTGTAACATCGGGACAAAAAGACGACGGATAACGATGTGACATTCGATTCGATCAGTGTGGACAAAACATATCACCTCCTGGAAAATCCGGAAAATCCGAATTGTAATCTTCAGATAAACTTCACCTATCCGGCAAAATACGACAATAAAGATATCCTGAAAAAGATACAACAGCAATTTGTATTCTTACTTCGGAGATGGTTACGAAAACTTATCCCCCGAAGAAGCAACTGCCAAATATACCGAAGATTACCTGAACAACTACAAAGATTTAGAAGACGAATATAAAGCAGAGTAGCAAAGCCGATGAAACTCCGGTCGGACATGGTTCTCCTATTTTGAAATGTCGTCCGATGATATAGCCTACAATAAAATGACATCCTAAGTTGCACTGTTAACTTTGAAAATTACACAGGTGGTGCTCATGGCGCCCATTCTTTCACGAATCATGTCATAGATATGAAAACAGGCAACCTGATCAAGGAAGACGACATCTTTATCGAAGGTTTTCAGGAAGACCTGGCGCAAATCCTTATAGACCGGATTGCCAAACAAAATACCGTGGAAATCCAAAGAACTGGAGAATATAGATTCTTCAGTATCGACGAAATTTTTCCGAACGGAAACTTCCTGATTGACGACAATGGCATTACCTATACATTTAATGAATATGAGATAGCCGCCTATGTAGTCGGTGCAACGAATGTACATCTTCCTTACGAAGAAATACAATATCTGCTCAAAAAGAAAGTCCGATTGCACATCTGGCATTTTAAACATAATCTATGGAACTGATAAAAACTTATTTTCCGGAGCTGAACGAAACGCAACTTGCACAATACGAAGCTCTGTACGATTTATATACTGACTGGAATTCAAAGATCAACGTGATATCACGCAAAGATATCGAGAATCTTTATCCTCATCATGTCCTTCATTCGCTGGGGTTAACAAAATGATGAAGTTTAAGGATGGTTCATCTGTTATGGATATCGGTACCGGCGGAGGATTTCCCGGTATTCCGTTGGCTATATTCTTTCCGAAAGTACAATTCCATCTGGTTGACAGTATCGGAAAGATCAAGTCGGACAAGCCGTGGCGGAAGCTATCGGTTTGAAGAACGTAACATTCCGTCACTGCCGGGCAGAAGAGGAAAAACAGCTTTTCGATTTTGTTGTCAGCCGGGCAGTCATGCCATTGGGAGACCTGGTCAAAATATCCCGCAAAAATGTAAAGAAAGAACAGCAGAACGCATTGCCCAACGGATTGATATGTCTGAAGGCGGTGAGTTGCAACACGAAATACAGGCTTTTCAGAAACAGGCAATCGTTGTTGAACTGGGCGATCACTTCAAAGAAGAATTTTTCAAACTAAAAAGTAGTATACGTACCGTTATGATTACAATAAAGGCTTTTTGAATTCAATTATTTCCAGGAAAACACATTCGTGTTGTATGATGACACCAAAGAAGCTGTCATCATCGACTGCGGTTGTCTTCGCCCGTCGGAAGAAAAGAGCTGAGCGATTTCATTACAGAGAATAAACTGACAGTGAAACATCTGCTTTGTACGCATTTACACCTGGACCATATCTTCGGGAATCCGTTTATATATAAAACGTATGGTTTATCCCCGCAGGCACACCGGCTCGATGTGGAACAACTCCCTGCACCCGACAAACAGGCACAGGCATTCGGACTACCGGGACATTTCAAGAAATCCCGGTACAGAAACAGCTGGTCGGCAATGAAGTGATCAAATTCGGACATTCGGAATTATTGGTCCGACAGTTCCCGGACATTCTCCCGGCAGTGTGGCTTTCTACAATAAAAGAACGGTTTTGCCATTGTTGGAGACGCGTTGTTTGCAGGAAGCATCGGCCGTACGGATTTATGGGGTGGTAATCAGGAAGTACTGATCGCAGCCATCAACGACAAATTGCTGTCATTGCCGGATGAAACGGTTATTTATCCCGGACACGGCCGGAAAAAAGAGTTATCAACGAAAAAATAAACAATCCTTATTTATAAACACATTAAATACTATGGACACAAATAAATTTGTAAACCGCCGTCGGCATTGCAGAGGAAGATATCCCGGCTATGCTTGAAGCTATCGGTGTTAAATCGGTTGACGAACTGATTGACCAGACAATCCCGGCCAATATTCGTCTGAAAGAACCTCTGAATCTTCCGGAGCCAATGACTGAGCGGAGTTTGCAGAACATATCGCCGAACTGGCATCAGAATGAAGTTTTACGTCATACATCGGAATGGGGTGGTATGATACTATCTGTCCTGCTCCTATCCAGCGTAATGTCTTCGAAAATCCGGTTTGGTACACCTCATACACACACCATATCAGGCTGAGGTATCGCAGGGACGCCTGGAAGCACTGTTGTACTTCCAGACTGTAATCAGTGAGCTGACCGCTCTACCGCTAACCAACTGTTCTTTGTTGGATGAAGCGACTGCTGCTGCCGAAGCTGCAACCATGTTCTACGGAAGCCGGAGCCGTGCACAAGCAAAAGCCGGAGCTAATACGCTATTTGTTGATGAGAATGTATTTGAATCAACTTTGGCCGTAATCAAAACACGCATGATTCCACAAAGGTATCAACGTGGTAATCGGAAATTATAATACATTCGCCTTTACACCGGATGTATTCGGAGCTATCGTACAGTTCCCGAACGCGGATGGTTCGATTGAAGATTATAAAAATTTATTGCAAAAGCGAACGCCAACGAAACCCGTGTAGCCGTAGCCGCCGACTTGATGAGCTTGGTATTGCTGACTCCTCCGGGAGAATGGGGAGCGTCGTATTCGGTAGCAGCCAGCGCTTCGGTATCCCGATGTTCTACGGTGGTCTTCTGCAGCTTATTTTGCAACAAAAGACGAATACAAACGTGCTATTCGGGACGTATCATCGGTATCTCCAAGGACGCTTACGGCCATCCGGCTTATCGCTTGGCCTTGCAGACCCGCGAACAGCATATCAAACGTGAAAAGCAACTTCAAATATCTGTACCGCACAGGCTTTACTGGCAACAATGGCCGGTTTCTATGCCGTATATCACGGAGCAGAAGGTCTACGCAACATTGCCGGACGCATCCACGCTTCGGCCGGATTCCTGGCAGCCGAACTTGAAAAATTAGGTTACAGACAACTGAACAAGGATTATTTCGATACCTTGAAGATCGAATTGCCGGCTCATGTTTCTGTAAATGCACTGCGTGAAATCGCTTTGGAATGCAAGGTCAATCTTCGTTATTTCGAAGCCGGACAAGTAGGCATCAGTATTGACGAAACTACACAACCGACCGATATTGGAGTGCTGCTATACATCTTCGCCGGTGCCGCCGGTAAAGACTATATGCTGGAAGAAGCCATCCCGGAAAAACTTATTTCGATCAGAAATTCGCCCGTACTTCTGACTTCCTTCAGGAAGATGTATTCAAAAATATCATACGGAAACCGAGCTGATGCGTTATATCACCCGTCTAGGACGCAAAGACGTATCATTGGCAACAGTCGATGATCTCCCTGGGATCATGTACGATGAAACTGAACGCTGCATCTGAAATGCTTCCGCTCAGCCGTGCTGAATTTATGAATATTCACCCGTACGCACCGGAAGAACAGGTAGAAGGCTATACGGAGTTGATTGAAACCTGTGCTGCTACCTGGCAGAGATCACCGGATTCAAAGGTGTTACATTACAACCGAACTCAGGTGCCGCCGGCGAATATACCGGACTTCGTGTCATCCGCGCTTATCTCGAAAGCATCGGACAGGGACATCGAAATATCGTATTGCTTCCGGCATCGGCCACGGAACTAATCCGGCCAGTGCTATCCAGTGCGGTTATACGACTGTTACTGTTAAATGCGACGAAAACGGTAATATCGACCTGGAAGACTTCCGCGCCAAGGCAGAAGCCAACAAAGACAACCTGGCTGCCAGCATGATCACTTATCCGTCTACCCACGGTATTTTTGAAGTAGACATCAAAGAAATGTGTGATATTGTTCATGCTTGTGGCGGACAGTTATATATGGTGCCAATATGAACGCTCAGGTAGGATTGACCAATCCGGAACTATCGGAGCTGATGTTTGTCACCTGAACCTGCACAAGACATTTGCTTCACCTCACGGTGGTGGTGGTCCGGGCGTTGGTCCGATCTGTGTTGCCGAACATCTGGTACCGTTCCTACCCTCTCATACGGTAGCCTGGGGAAGCGATTTGAATACGGTTTCGCTGCTCCCTATGGGTAGTGCAGGTATCCTTCCGATCACTTATGCTTATATCCGCATGCTTGGTACGGAAGGACTGGAAACTGTTACTAAAACTGCCATCCTGAATGCAAACTATCTGGCTTCTAAATTTAAAGACACTTACGGAATCGTCTATACCGGAGCCACAGGACGGGTTGGCCACGAATTGATTCTAGAATGCGCGGTGTAAAAGAACGTTCAGGCATCGACGAAGGTGATATCGCTAAACGTCTGATGGACTTCGGGTATCATGCACCTACGCTTCATTCCCGGTACGGAACTTTAATGGATTGAACCGACCGAAAGCGAAAGCAAAGCCGAACTCGACCGTTTTGCCGAAGTGATGGACTGCATCTGGAAAGAAATCAAGGAAGTGGAAGAAGGCAAAGCTTCTAAAGAAGATAACGTGCTCAAAAATGCTCCTCATCCGAGAATATGAAGTAACCGCCGATGAATGGAAGCATGAATATCCTCGTAGTAAAGCAGCCTTCCCACTGGAATGGTTGCATGACAGTAAATTCTGGATCAATGTGGCCCGTCGTAGATAATGCTTACGGCGACCGCAATCTGATCCCGACACTCTGTGCTTGTGAAATTTAATAACAACAAACTATCTGAATGAAAAGTATTTTTAGCTTTAGCAGCCGTTGCCCTTCTGGTAACGGCTTTGCAACAAACACCGGAAGCAAAATCAAAGTGTACGGCTGGCAAGGTGAAGGCGGTAATACAACCGAAGAGACCTTACAAGCCGATTTTAGTAAATAAATCATGGGCTAGATGGTATGTGCTACAACGCCGGACATGATTTGCAAAAATCCAGCGTGCCGCTAAAGTGGCTCACGCAAACGGTATGGAATACCATGCTTGGATACCGGCCATGTTACAGGGAGGCATGGACTCCACCTGTATGCTGTAAACCGCAAAGGCGAACCGGCTTACGAAGTACAAGCGTATGTTCCTTATTACAAATGTCTTTGCCCAAACCATGAAGGGACTGCCGAATTCCTGACCGATCTATACGGCAAAGTAGCCGATATTCCTGAAGTAGATTACGTTCATCTGGATTATATCCGTTATGTAGACGTTATCCTCGCCAAAGGTCTTTGGGAAAAATACGGTCTGGTTATGAACGAAGAATATCCGACTGCCGATTATTGCTATTGCAACAAATGTGTAGCCGATTTCAAGGCTGCTACCGGTATCGATATTAAATCTGTTGAAGATCCTTCAAATGCAAAGAATGGGCTCAGTTCCGTTGCGACCTGATCACTAAGCTGGTAGATCGCATTGCAGATACAGTCCATGCTAAAGGTAAAAAGATCAGTGCAGCCGTATTCCCGGTCCTGACTCTCACGCTAAATGGATGGTTCGTCAAGAATGGAATAAATGGAATATCGACGCTTTCTTCCCGATGAATTATAACGATTTCTATCTGGAGGACGCTGCCTGGGTAGGCGAGGTGACGAAGGAAGAAGTAAACTCTGTGAACGGAGAAAAACCCGTTTTCAGTGGTTTATTCATCTGCCACGATTGGCAAAACAAAGCTAACATCAAAGATCCGGAAGGACACGGTCTGATCCCTTCTGAAATAGAAGAAGCAGTACGCGGATCGATGGAAAGCGGTGCAGCCGGTGTTGCCCTGTTCACCCCGGTAACATGACCGACGAACATTGGAAAGCTTTCGACAAAGCGATTCATCAAACTTACACTGTAAAGAAATAAAGACACACAAGATGTAAATAAACGCAGGTATACGCAGCTCTAATTTTTCATCTGCATATCCCTGCGTTTTACATTTCATTCTAATTCTAAAACAAATAACTATCGCATGAACACAACGACAAAGAAAGAGAAAATCAAATTCAGTAAAGCGTTTTGGGTAGCCAATACCGTCGAACTATTTGAACGTGCCGCCTACTATGGCGTATTTATCGTAATAACACTCTACCTCAGCCGCATCCTCGGATTCAACGACATACAAGCGGCAACTATCGCCGGAACATTCTCCGCATTCCTCTACTCTCCCGACTTTGCCGGTGCACTGGCCGATAAGATCGGATTCCGCAACCATGCTATTGGCCTTCTTTGCTGACCATCGGTTATGCCGGGTTGGGGCTTTATCCTACCTGGCTCCAGTCAGCCGGACTGGTTGAATGGGACAACAACAACATTTACCGGATTGCTCGAAAGTAATCTCCGTTATGGAATTATCCCGATCATGATACTGATCGTTATCGGAGGATCATTCATCAAAAGTGTAATTTCCGAACTGTAGCCAAACAACTCCCGAAACCCTGTGCAAAGGTTTCTCCATTTTCTATGCAATGGTAAATATAGGGCCTTCTCCGGCAAAACTATTGTAAAACCGTTGCGCGAAGCATTAGGGAACGAGGGGTTGATCACTCTCAACTATTTTTCCGCTTCAATGACATTCCTGGCTCTTATAGCGATCTGGTTTTTCTATAAAAGCAGCCAACATTCAGGGTGAAGGAAAACTTTCGGACAAATATGGACGGCACTGATCAAAGTCTGTAAACAAACGGTCGCCTGATCATATTGATCTTTATTATTTCCGGTTTCTGGATGGTTCAGCACCAGCTGTATGCAACCATGCCTAAAATATGTTTTACGTTTGGCTGGCGAAGGAGCTTCTCCTTCCTGGTATGCCAACGTGAATCCGCTGGTTGTAGTATTGACCGTAAACTTAGTTACCCAGTTAATGCGAAAGAAAACCGCACTTACCTCTATGACATTCGGTATGTTCATCATGCCGATCTCGCTCTTTGCATGGCTTCGGGAAATATGCTGATAGCAACACAACTATCCTCGGCATCCGGTAGCTTTCATGATGGTAGTCGGATTGTCTTCCAGGGACTAGCGGAAACATTTATCTCCCTGTTTCTTTGAATATTTCTCATTGTATATTTCAAAGGCGAAGAAGGATTATACCTCGGTTTCAGCCACCTTCACCCTTCCGTCATTCTATACTCGATTCGGCTTATCAGGCTTCCTGTTAAGCAAATACTGTCCGGAACCGACACTGTTCGCCACACATGAAGAGGGTAGCCGCCAGCATGTATGCCCATTATATATGGTATTATTTCGGGGCGATCGCGCTAGTTTCGGCCGTTGCTCTGATTATATATGGGCTGGTAGTAAAGAAACTGGATGCAACCCGCTGTTAAAACCTAGATAGAGCAAAAAGAAGGATATTTTTCTCATTTTCAGAGAATAATTTCTTCTTTTATTAGGTTATCTACTTTCTATTTATTTAGCAATTGCTGAATTGCTGTTTGAATCCTTTCTGCTTTTTGATATAGAGATTTGGTGAAAAAGTGCTTCTATTTCATATGATTGCAAAGTATTCTCCAAAACGATCTGAAGCCACATATTTTCAACCGAAGTTATTAATTGCCTCGTCGCTAAACGGTTATCTATATCACTTTCCGGATCTACACAAAGAACGAACAGCTTACCCTTTCTAACCTTTGCCTCGAAAGCAATACCCAGTTTCTGATTTGTTTCATACGAATCTATACTTTGAATAATAGGAGTTATATTATTCAAAGCAGTCAAATCCATAGCCGTTGCATGATTCAGAATATCCCACCATTGCCAGTCGGCATATTCATTTGTCGGAAAATCTGTAAAAACCGGATGGTTGGCATTAATCAAAACCCACAATCATCGGATTCCAATTAAACATGATCGGGTTCCAAAATGACTGGCAAAATGAGTTTTACGCCCCGCATTTTTCCGGAATCAGTAATACATTATTTCCATCTTCAAGCATCTTCAAAGTTTCTTCATTCCATTTACGTGTATAGACAAAATTCGTTTGTTTTTCCGTTTGTTGCGGATATACCCAAATATTCCATTCATTTTTACTCCTCCCATTCCTGCTTTCAATGTTAGTTGACAAGCATGAGTTATTCCATCCAAATCAATATCAATCGTACCTAAAAGAGTCAACAGTATAAGGCTGGATATTTTTATTGTCCAAAGTGCCTTTGCTTATTATTTTCCCATCTTCATCTATCAGGCTCCAGTTTAGCTTTTCCTTTTTAAGAACATCTTTACCAAAATGATATATATCCATTTTACTTTCAATTGTTCACCTGAAAGAAAAGGTTTCTGTAAACGGCCAGCAAAACAGTCGGTGCACATGACTCACGAAATTTCTCGGAGAAACTAAACCTTTACTTTCCCAAAAGCATCCAGGATTCCTACAAAAGCACTCCCTTGCCCCGGAAAATCAGCAAGGCCTAACAATTGAAAACCTCCCGAAGTACGGGTACGAAGTAAAGATTCATTCACTTCTTTATACTGCTTAATACGGTATGTGCACCTGTAGCTTTGAAGAAATCATTTTGCCTGATGTAACATTCCATTTTTGGTTAACCTTTCTCCTAAACACTTCTAAATTACGCTTCGAGTACACCCGTATATTTCCTGATCTCATCAAATTGGGATACATACAACGCTGCCCGGTTTCATGTGCTATAACAGGTACATCAATGTCTGACTCTTTGTTGCGATCCCAATCGGTAGACGGAGTCCCTTCATAAACATGATCCATCCTTTGGGTAACATGTGACACATA
>SCPP01000731.1_pt1 | contig 14576 bp, 28 predicted proteins | sample 6106811 | NCBI WGS metagenome assembly SCPP01 (sample SAMN10720449, study PRJNA508395) | human gut metagenome | isolation source: Participant 2 stool, 15 month | host: Homo sapiens | collected 2018
TCCGCCTCTTCAAAAGTAGATATTACCACAGGTGCAATTACCATTTACAATACGGTCTCCGGATTTACAATAAAGCTTTATCAGAGCTGTTTTTAACCCCACCATCATTTCTCCGCGATAATCGGCGTCTACTACGCCTACACAATTGGCAGGTGTAATATTATAGGTACGCCCAACGCTTCTGCCATATACAAAAGCAGCATATCCCGACGGGACTTCATGGCGAGACCGGTGCCAATCATAACCGTATGATTCGGTTCAATAGTTACAGGCTCCGTCAAACAAGCACAAAGGTCGGCCCCTGCTGAATCAGATGTTGCTCTATGAGCAAAACTGCCTGCTCACGTAATTTTTACTTTAATATTCACAATAAAACTCCTTATTCAGAGTCTTTTTCTTCTGCGTTTGCTTTTGCAGCAAGCGCCTGAGCTTTTTGCTGCGGTCTTTCCAATACGTAGTGGTCAACCAGTCTTGTACATGCTCACCGTTACCGGCCATTACAACCAACATAATCCATAAACCGGACAATGTCCATTGTTTTTCCGGACATCATGAACCAATATAAGTTTGCAATGCTATGTTCAAAACCGCTTTGAATAAACAAAGGTACACAGAAGAAAATACCCAAATACCCCATAATATTAATGCCGCCCTTGCCTTTCCTCTTCTAAAACAAGCAACCGCAATATACATTAGAATACCACACTAAATACCTAAGAGGAAGAGACTGAGCAAATTGTCTCCTTCTCTGGAAGCAGCCGAAGAAGAAGCGGCTTCAATTAATTTATTGGCATGTCGTGTTTGCTGCAAAATAGAGACTGAAATTAACATACCTACAAAGTTGCCTACCAACCCAATGCAACATAACGTAAATAAGATCCCGTACGTTCTGTTGCCAAATAGCCGATTCTTCCGGTATATAGATTTAAATCAAATTCGCTTACAATAAATAAGCCAAAGCAGAATAAAACGACGCAACAAGTTTATTATCCATCATCAAATATACGGTTGCTCCAAAACTGATGATAAAACCAGCCGCAATACCTCTGCCAAATTCATTTGCAATTTTTCTTGCCAAATTCATACATTCCACCTAGATTCTTTCTTGAATTTTTGCTTTGGTCGACAAAATTTGCCGATTGTCAATTGTACCGTAACAAATGAGTAAAATAAAAAGTGACTTTTGTTTTCAAAAGCCACTCATATGGCTCTGTCTTTTTGCTGCGCGTTTACGCTTTTAAAAGTGAAACGTGTTTACATACTCTTCAAAGACAGAGTTGTTTCGGTCCAAATTGCATGTGCAAATTTTATCACGAAAATTCTATAATTGCAATAGGAATGGTAATAAAATTTGTATATAAATTCAACCAAAACTGTTTAATTTTTGATATTTTTGCATAAACAATTCATTAAAATGCTAAAAATATAGAAATTTTAGATTTTTATTTCATATACTTTTTAGTCTAATTTTATGCTAAAACAAATCTAATTTCAAGAAAAATACTCAAGTTTATTCTGCCCTATTTTTCAGAACAGCAATGAGTAATTCTCGCAATACCTTACGCCATTGCAGTAGAACTACAGCTTTGGTCATATATTGGACTGAGTTCATTAACATCAAAACCGACAATATTCAAACGAGACACCTGGATTATCGCTTCAAGTAGTTCCTGAAATGAAACTATCCGGCTTCCGGGGTACCAGTACCCGGAAAGACAGATGGATCAATACATCAAGATCTAATGTGAAATAAACAGGTTTTCCTTTTAACTGATCTACAACTTCTTTCAAACCATGAAAATTAAATTTATTTGTGAATACATGGTCTTTTGCCCAAACAAATTCCGAACGATCTCCGGAACGAATACCAAATTGAAATATTTTTCCGTCGCCAACCAAATCCACACGGTGCAGTACTGTGGCATGAGAAAAACGCTCCTCCAAATAATCCTCACGTAAATCGGCATGTGCATCAAAATGAATAATGTGAACATCAGGGTATTGCTTTACTACCGCACGCATTGCTCCCAATGTAACAAGATGCTCACCGCCAATCATGCAAGGAATTTTGGTATCTTTTAAAATTTCAGCGGTATGCTCTTCAATTTGATCAAGAACGTTGCGTATTTCCGAAGGCAATTCCAAATCACCGGAATCAAAATAGCAAAATCTTCCAAATCTCCATCCTGATATGGACTATAAGTTTCAATACCAAAGGATTCGCTTCGCATTGCTTTGCTGGCAAAGCGGGTTCCCGGACGAAAGGTTGTAGAATCAAACGGAGCGCCAAACAATACAATTTTGGATTCTTCATAAGAGTTGTCACAGCCAATAAAGGTTTCTATATTCGGTTTCATAGGTCACGCTCCAATAACTCATTGATATAAGTGGGCAGTGCAAAACAGCCACGATGTAAATCCGTATTATAATAGCGAGTATAAATTCCCAATTGATTCCAGTCATCTGCCTTTAAATCTGCTACCGGGTCATATTTTTTAGATGCAAAACCAAACAGCCAGTGACCCGATGGATAGGTTGGAATATGCGCTTGATATACCTTACAAATTGGAAATAGATTGACAATACGGCAATGCGCACGCTGCATGGACTGAGCAAAAGAAGTATAATATGCATTTTCATGCTGATTGACCAAAATACCATCTTCCGTCAGTGCTTTGAAGCAGTTCCCATAAAACTCCTTGGTAAATAACCCTTCCCTGGACCGAATGGGTCTGTGGAATCTACGATAATTAAATCATATTCATTTTCTTTGGAGCGAATATATCGCAAGCCATCTTCAAAATAAAGATGAACCCTTGGGTCATTCAACTTACAAGCTGTTTGCGGTAAAACTCTTTACACACATCAACAACCATTTTATCAATTTCCACCATATCAATATGTTCAATGGATGAATAACGAGTTAATTCACGTACAGTACCGCCGTCACCTGCACCAATTACCAATACCTTTTAATATTCAGATTGGTAGCCATGGCCACATGTACAATCATTTCATGGTAAATAAACTCGTCTTTTTCTGTCAGCATCATGTAGCCGTCCAAAGTAAAAAGCGACCGAATTCATTTGATTCCAAAATATCTATTTTTGAAAGGGCTTTGCACAGAATATAGCTGTCTTAACACTTTAATAGAAATTTTGCTTCTTTGGAATGTTACATCCGTATACCACAAATCCAAACCTTTTGCTTCCACTAGTGTTCACCTACCACATTAATGTTTTCTATATGGATATCTTCCGTACCTGTTAAAAACATCCTTTTTCTTTGCATATGCAATATAATCCAGAATTTCTTGTGTAATACGCTCTCCGGAGCCAAAATTGGAATTCAGGAGGATAACACATAACAAACTCACTGCAAATTTGTCCTGCGCTTTGTTCAATTGGCATAGCATGCTTTGCTGCATAAAACGCCTCTTGAGGTGTCATAACAACTTCAGGATTGATATATTCATGGTCGTACATACCGGCTTTATCTTTTTGATAAATACGCTTAATTTCTGCCATTGCAGAGATAAGACGTTCCATTACAAACATATTATCTCCTACAGAAATAATAGCAAGTATATTACCAATATCTCCAAATTCAATTTGAATATCATATTCATCTCTCAGCAAATCATACACTTCTATGCCTGCAAGACCAATATCCCTTGTATGAACGGAAAGTTTTGTTGTATCAAAATCAAAAATGGCGTCACCATCAATCAATTCGGACGAAAATGCGTAAAATCCACCCAGTTTATTGATTTCTTCCCGTGCATATTGCGCCAATTCTTTTACTCTTGCAAAGATTTCTTTGCCATGCAGCGCTAAATTACGTCTGGATAGATCCAAGGAAGAAAGTAATAAATAAGAGCCGCTTGTAGTCTGCGTTAAATTGATAATTTGGCGTATATAGCCTTGATGCAAGTCAGGATGATTACTGAGTAAAACGAACTCTGGGTCAACGAACCTCCTGTTTTATGCATACTAACAGCTGCCATATCTGCACCGGCTGCCATAGCCGATACCGGAAGATTTTCACCAAAATAGAAATGGGTACCATGGGCTTCGTCCACCAACACTTTCATTCCATGCTGATGACCAACTTTGTAATCGTTCTTAGGTCTGAACAAATACCGTAATAAGTTGGATTATTGACTAACACCGCTTTCGCATCCGGATTTTGCTCAATGGCTTTTTCACATCTGTCACTGACATTCCCAGTGGAATACCCAACTGTTTATTGATGCTGGGATTGACATAAACAGGAACTGCACCGCTTATAATTAGTGCATTAATGGCACTGCGGTGTACATTACGCGGCATAATAATTTTATCGCCGCGTTTACATACTCATAATCATACTTTGCACAGCAGAAGTAGTACCGTTAACCATAAAAAGGCATGCTGCGCGCCAAAGCACGAGCTGCCAATTCTTCTGCTTCTTTAATTACAGAAACCGGATGGCATAAATTATCTAACGGTTTCATAGAATTCACATCCACCGTTAAACATTTCTCACCTAAAAACTTTGTTAATTCCGGATTTCCCTTTCCTCTTTTGTCCCGGTACGTCAAACGGAACAATACGCATAGATTTATAGCGCTCTAACGCCTCAAAAATAGGGGCTCTGCTTTGGTCCGATAAGTTCATAGCACAATCCTCCTACTTATATACATTGGTTCCACTGAATATCTCAATCATCTCTGCGCAGGCGGTCAGTAATTGCCAAACGTTCTTTTGGAGATAATTCATAAACATCTGTATTAAACAGATAATTCTGTAATTCGATTTCTTTTATCAACAATTTTGTATGAAATAAATTTGCCTGATATACATTAATATCAATTGCAACATACTTTTGTAGTGTTTCCGTGGCGATATAATCTTGAATGGAAGTAATATCATGGTCAATAAATAATTTATGACCATGATTGTCACGTGTAAATCCACGCACACGGTAATCGGCAGTAATAATATCGGAATCAAAACTACCAATTAAATAGTCAAAGCATTTAGCGGAGAAATTTCTCCGCAGTTGCAACATCAATATCTACACGAAATGTAGATATTGAGTTATCCGATGATATTCCGGATACGTATGCACCGTAACATGACTTTTGTCAAGGTGTGCCAAAACAGTATCACGTGAAGCAAGGTGCCCATGGTTGCAAGACTTGTCCATCATCTCTTCAGGCATATCGTTTTCACTGATTAAAGTGTTACGCTTGCCCCTGGGGCTCATAATCTTGTTTACCGATATTCAGCACATGTGCACCGATAATCTCAGTAACATCACACAAAATTCTGGTTAATCTTTCAGAATTGTATTGCTCATCAATGTAAGCAACATAATCTTTTGGGCTCGCTCACTTTTTGCATAGCATAGATGTTAAAGCTAAGTGTTTTGGTGAGGTTGTTAAAGCCGTATAAAGTCAGCTTATTCTCCAACCCAAACATCACTACCTTTCAATGAAATACCTCAACCATGATAATATATGAAAATAATAAAAAGTCAATATACATAGGAAGCTTCTCTATTACTACGGTTATTTTAACATATTTTTAATTTAACTGATGTTTTCTTTTAAAATCTTTTATTTTCTTACGTTTTCATGTATTTTAAAAGATAAGATCTGATATTTATAAAGTACTGCCTATCATAAACAGATACCGGAAAATGTGTTAAATTTTACATATAACTATAGATAAAAGTTAAAAAGAAAGAACAGTATTTTTATATTAGAGTTACTATATAACATATTTAACACATTTTCCTTACCTATTTCGAACTACCATCTTCCATCTAATAAGCGGTCATATACTGTTTTCATAAACCCTATCCATAACAGCTTGCTGTTATTTGTCATGCCTATCATAAATAATAAAGTAGTATCATTCTTAAAATATAAATCAAACGTATAGTATAAAGTGATATAATTAGACTCTATTTTTATCATATATAAAAAGAAAGAATCTCTTCTTTATGAGTGACTCTTTCTTTATACAATGTAATCAAGATGTATTTCTAGCTATCAGTTAATACAACACAGTATCGTCCTACTAATATTTGTAATGCTCCCTTAATAAAGCAATTTCTTTCGCATAGCCATCCAATTCATTTGGTGTTTCCAAGCAAAATGGCAAGTGACATAATTTGGGATGATTGATAATCGATACAATTGCCTCCAAACCAATAGAACCTTCACCTATTTTTTCATGTCTGTCTTTATGACTGCAAATGGATTCTTACTGTCGTTTAAATGAATGGCATGCAAACGATCTAGTCCAATAATATGGTCAAACTCCTCAATTACACCATCTAAGTTATTGACAATATCATAACCCGCATCATAAACATGGCAAGTATCTAAGCAAACCCCTATTTTGTCTTTCAATGTAACACCATCGATAATTTGACGCAATTCTTCAAAACGGCTTCCTACTTCACTGCCTTTTCCTGACATCGTTTCCAACAGAACAGTTGTTTTGCTCAGGTTTTAAAATAATATTCAGTACTTCAATAATTTGACGAATTCCTTCCTCTATTCCTTGCCCTACATGGCTGCCCGGATGAAAATTGTAAAACTGATTAGGCAAGTAGTCCAAACGCATTAAATCATCCTGCATTGTTTCTAAGGCAAACTCTCTGGTTCGTTCTGTTGCGGAACAAGGGTTCAACGTATATGGTGCATGAGCAACTATATGTTTTATTTCATGTTCATCCATTAATTTCAGCAATGCATTAATATCATCCACATCTAATGCTTTTACCTTACTTCCGCGTGGATTTCTCGTAAAAAACTGAAATGTAGTTGCGTGAATGGACAATGCTTCCTTCCCCATATGCAAAAGCCTTTTGAGGAAGATAAATGACATCCATTTGAAGCATAATTGAAATCTCCTAATATCTTATTTCTTTTTGTTTTAACAGTGTTTCTTTTCTAAATTCAATAAATATCGTTTCATATCAAGTCCGCTGGCGTAACCTACTAAATCTCCATTGGAGCCGATTACTCTATGGCAAGGAATGATAATGCTGATTGATTCCGATGGTTTGCCATACCTACTGCACGACAAGCTTTTGGGTTGCCAATTACTTTGGCCATTTGTTGATAACTCCATGTTTCACCATAAGGAATAGTTTGTAATGTATTCCATACTTTTGCTGAAACGGAGTTCCCTTGGGTGCTAAAGGCAATTGAAAGTTTGCCGTTCTCCTGAAAATACTCCTTCAATTGTTGGTGAGCATTTTGAATGAGAGGAGGTTTTTTCATATGAAATAATTTGATTTGGTTGTAGTATTCCTACTTCAACAATTGTATCGTCCTCTTGAACAATATAGAGCATACCCAAATCAGTTTGGTAATGATATTGTACCTTCATATGATCACCTTCTGTGTGCATTATAACATAAAGAAAATTGTGTTGCAATTTTCAACAGATAACCCTTAAAGCACTCTTTTAGCAGTCAAAATTTTAAATATTGAAAGATATTCCTCTCAATGTTGGTTTGAATGCTGTTATAAGTTGTTACAACATTCCTGTAAGAATTTAAACTTTTATCTTATATTTATAATTTCACTATCGTTCTCTAAAAACAGTGTTGTGATAACTATAATGAATTCTAATAATTTGGGAAAAAATTTTATGTATATTTTAAAAAAATTTTATAAAAAATAAAATTGATGCTAATTCATATATAATTCTAAAAGCAATCGAAAACTCATAAAAAATTATAATCTTTAATAAGAAATAGATTACAATCTATTTCTGCCTTCGTAAACTAATTATCTATAAATTCCATTTGCTTTCATAATTTTAAAATGAATATTTCTGAACATCGAAATGTTTATTTATCATGCAAATATCCAAATCTAGTTCGAATAGAAACAAGCCGTGACAAATCATATTACAAAATTGCACATCAATAATTCTGCCTGACCTGATACAACAATAAAACGAACTGTATTCAATATAATAATATACATCAAATCCAGTTTGGCGGACTTACACAACAAAATAGATACCACAAATAAATACAAATACAAAACCAAAATAAAATTTCCAACGCAGCTTTGTGTATTAAATTTCTCATCTGGACTTACGTTACAAAAGATATCCTTTTGGGAATAAGGTAGAACTGTAAAGCAAGTGACCGATTTTATAAAAAAATCGGAACGAGCATAACTCGTTCCGATTTGAGCTACTAGCCGGACTTGAACCGGCGGCCTGCTGATTACTAATCAGCTGCTCTACCAACTGAGCCATAGTAGCATAAAAGAAGAGATATGCCTTCTTTATCATATTTAACCTTTAGAAATTAACATTTCCATTAATTGATAACCTTGTTCTACATATACACCGGTAGATTCTGCAGTTTTCTCATTATATGCAAAACTCCGCTTTGTTGCGGTGCATTACTTCTATAAAGAGCAAATGGAACCGGATCGGATGTATGTGTTCTTAAATTTAACGGAGTAGGGTGATCAGGCAATACCATAATGCTAAAATCTTCTCCTGCTTCTCTCATAGCATTCATGATTGGAGCAATAATTTTTTCATCAATTAATTAAATGGAACGTACTTTGTTCTTAATATCATGTTGATGGCCACTCATCCGGTGCCTCTAAATGTACGTAAACAAAATCACTTCCATTTTCAGTGCGTTAATGGCTTGCGCTTTGCCCTCAAAGTTTGTATGGATAGTACCGGTCGCACCTTCTACGTCAATGCTATTTAAACCTGCAACAAATTCCAATTCCTTTTATTAAGTCCACCGCAGAAACCACGCTGCCTTTTACGTGGTATTTTTCCTCAAACGGTGTTAAATTCGGTTTTCTGCCTTCTCCCCAAAACCACACAGAAGATACCGGAGGCAATCCACGTTCTATCCGACTCTTATTAACTGGATGATCTTTCAAAGCTCTCTGAACGCTTCATCATTTTCAACAACAATTCTGAGTTTTGACCCCTAGGTAAATAATCACGAATATTTTTATCAAAAATATGAGGCGGGTTGTCTGTGCACCGTCTTGTGCGTCTTTCAATACCAAGCAATGACGATAGCTAATACCCGATATAAAGTCAAACATTCCTTATGAAATTGCTCATTTAACTCACGAATAATTTGTGAGGATTCCTCTGTCGTAATTTCTCCGGCACTGTAATTTACCATGGTGCTATCTTCGTAGTTTTCATTATCTGACAAGGTAACTGTATTACAGCGATATGTAACATCTGTTAAAGACAGATCAATATCCATACTAACTGCTTCTAAAGGAGAACGTCCTGTAATATACTTTTGATCATATCCCATTGCAGAAAGATTTGCAGTATCACTTCCGGGGCATTCCTTGCGGCACAGTTTTAGCCAGTCCATATATACCATTCTCTGCAATAAAATCCATGTTCGGATGCTTCGCACAATCCAATGGCGTTTTATCTCCCAATTCTTTTACCGGCAAATCGGCCATACCATCGCCTAATATCGTACAATATATTTCATTTTCTCTCCCCATCCGTGTATAACTATCCTATTATATTGTATTATACGAGAATATGCGAATATAGTCAAGTAATTTAATGTAACATTATTTGTAACTCAGACAAAAACATGTAAAATGACTATATGGTGAATAAAAATCACATAAAATTCAAGGAAAATTTCACCATTCTATAATGGAAGAAGAAAGATTTCAGGAAGGAGGAGTAAATGGCCAGCATAAAAATCGGTAAAAATTACGTATGCTAAGAGAAAAGTTTGGCTATACACAGCAGCATATGGCTAATATTCTAAATGTTGATCGTTCTACTTACTCCTATTATGAAACTGAAAAACCTCACCTGATATCGCAACATTAATTACATTATCCAATGTATTTTGCGTAGGCATTGAGGAATTATTGGGACAAGAAAATTCAACTGCTCACCAATTACATGATGCAAAATACGCTCCTACTACATCAAAAGCAAAGACATTACTTCTAATGACAGTTTTATTTATAATCTATCGGGAGATGAAAAGCAATTCATTGCATTTTATCGTGCAATTTCTCCGACAACGAAAGTGTTGTTTTACAGCTGATGAAAGAAGACCTTACCCGCCAACGCTTCCTAAAAAAAAAAGAGCTCAACATAATGAAATCATTATGTTGAGCTCTTCTTTCTTGGCATCATAAAAATAAGTGAAAACTACTTACCCCATATATATGCTGTTAATAGAAAGCCTTTGAACTATTACTAAATTTATGATAGAATAATATCTGGAGGTGATTTTATGGATTTTGATGCATTAACCGGCGGTGTAGAACCGGGCGGATTGAGATTAAAAATGACATACGTCTTTTAATTTGTTACCTGCTTTCCAGTATTAATGCTCCACTCTCCAAACAAGATATTGTACAAATTATGCAGGAAAATAGCCTGGCTAATTATTTTGAAGTGATGGATTCTGAAATGATTCAAAATGGTACCATTGATACCGTATCTTTTAACCAATTAAACGAAAAGAAGACTGTGTAATATGTAATGATATTACACGCAACATAGCCACAACAACTCGACAGTACCCTTCCCATATCTGTCAGAGATTGTGCAGTATCAGCCGCATTCAAATTATTAGCAAAAGCAAAACGGGAAAAAGAAACCACGTTGACATTATTGAAACAAAACAAGGTTATCAAGTGGAATGCCATATTTCCGGCGGAGAAATGGATTTAATGTCTTTTAAAATATATGTTCCGGACATATATCAAGCCCGCATGGTAAAAGAAAAATTCCATGAAAATCCTCAGCGTATTTACAGCATTCTATTAGCTAGCGTAACAGACGATAAAGAATTACTCACTGAATTATTTCAATAATCACTCTTTATAGAGTAAAATATAAAGCAGATACTTTATATAAAGTATCTGCTTTATTTATTAATCCAAGATAGTTTTTGCAAGCTTTTCGCAAAGATCATATAGTTCTTGGGAAGTTTTGCCTAATAATTTGACAGAGGTGTCTCCACTCTGAATAATGGACGCGCCACCCGTTACATTAGAGTGTTATCAATAATTTCTCGAATTAAATCAAGATTAGAGGCTTTGTCTTGCATATTAAAGAACAATAGGTTAGCCATATGAGTATAACCTTCATATACGCCAATATTGTTCATCTCGCCTTCGGAGGATCGAACATGGTATTATCATTATAAATCAACTTACCTGCCTTACGAACTGTGATAAGAGAATTATAATACCTGTATTCAAATGTTTCACCGTAAGCAACTCTACCACTAGTTAAAATTTCCATTAAAATTAACTTAGAAGTATCGTCTGCAAGTTCAGCATGAATTGTGCTGTCAAATCCGGAATCATAAAACGGAATAGTAGGTAGCGGACTGTACTTAAACAGCGCATTTTACCAACTTTAATGGTGCAGTCTCTACGAGCATTGCCGCCATCCATTTTATGAAGTTTTTCATAGGATTGAGAAGTTAGCTCCATACTTGCATTGTCACGGATATCAAAATTAAGTTCTTGAGTATCACCTTTTAAGATACCAGCTGAAGCAGTTTGCATCATAACAGTCATGTAATTCTTGTTAAGATGAAACGGTTTCATAATTTTAAAAGGGAAGTGAAATAAATATCACTAACGTAATTTTGCCCGTCCTTAACATCAGCAGTTACGTTTAAAACACAAGTCTTAGCATAATTGTTTTCGATGTGTTTTCCATATCTTTCTCCTGAATTATTTTAAATCTTCAAGTAAAACGTCAGATTTAATCCAATTGATGATTTGATCTACGCCCTCGTGGCTTCTAACATTAGCAAAATAAAAGGTTTTCGCCTCTCATTTTTGGAGTCTCTTTCCATTACTTCAAGACTTGCGTTTACATAAGGAGCCAATTCGATTTTATTGATAACCAATAAATCAGAACGAGTAATACCTGACCACCTTTACGTGGAATTTTATCGCCTTCAGCAACGTCAATAACAAAGATGGTAGCATCAACTAGCTCTGGGCTAAATGTTGCAGACAGGTTATCTCCGCCGCTTTCGATGAAAAGAAGTTCAATATCAGGGAATTTATCTACTAACTCATCTACTGCTTCCAAGTTCATGGATGCATCTTCACGGATAGCGGTATGTGGGCAGCCACCAGTTTCAACACCAGTGATTCTGTCTCTTGGCATAACACTGTTCTTTGCAAGGAACTGGGCGTCTTCTTTTGTGTAGATATCATTTGTGATGACACCAATGCTGTAAGAGCTAGCCATTTCGCGAGTTACTGCTTCAATAAGGGCAGTTTTACCGGAACCAACTGGACCGGCAACACCAATTTTTTTAAGCCATAGTTTATTTCTCCTAAAATCCATTAAGACATATAAAGTCTGCTGTATAGAGTTTCATGCTGCATGCAGCGAACATCAAAACCAGGTGTTGAACGACAAAGTTCGCGTTCTGTCAATGACTCAAGACGGTCTAAAACTTCAGTAAAGGTTTTGTGACAGTCTTTTAGAATTTGTTGTCCCTGGGTCTGACTTAGAGGAATCGTTTTAACACAGCTAACAACCTTACCGGAAGTATTTGTGTATAAGAAGGATTCCATGGCACGTCTCATATCAATACCAACAGCAGCGCAAAATACGCCATATGCAATAGCATATGTTGGTTGTTTACTTTTTCAACATAACGTGCAAATACATCAGAGATGTAATCTACGTTCATGCTAATAACGGTTTTACAAATCTAGAGCCAAGTTTCTGTGCAGCAGCACGAATCTCAACCGGAGACTTGCTTGCCTCAACAATCTCTTCCAACTCTGCAATTTTATCTAACTTATCTTCTTTTGTATATTCATAAGCAAGACGAGCAGGAAGTAACTCAGAGTATAAGAAGCTATTTTTAATACTGCTTTTCATAAAAGCCAATGCAGTTTCCCACTATTAACAATATCCTTTGAATATAAGTTTCTAAACCGTAAGAGTGAGAATAACCGCCGATTGGAAACAACGCGTCATTAACTTGTAACAGAATAAATAGTTGATTTTCGTTCATGCTTTTCTCTCCGCAGTTATTTAGCGACAAGAAATACCGCCATCATTTTGTCGCTGAAAAATGATGGCGGATTTAACTTCATTGATTAATGCGTATGTGCGTTAATTGAGGAAGAAATTTTCTTCTTAAAGTCGAATTTAACTGTTTTGCGTTCAACTTTAACGCCTAGTTTTTCCATCAGCGCTTTTATTGGAAGGTCTAGTGGAGTAATAAACTGGTAGTCACCTTCTCCTCGAAAAGTGTAGCGTGTTTGTTTCCAATTTCGTAACACACTTTAGCAACCATGCGAACATCACCGTTGTCCACTGTCATAACTAAAGCCTCACAAGCAGGAATGTTTACAGCAATAACAGTATCGCCATCAACACCAAGCACGTCATCCTGATTTAAACCTCTGGTTAAAATCTCATTTCCTAGTGAGATACCAAGGTCACGACCTTCTTGAGTTTTTTCTTATGTAATTTTTTGAAAGCTTCGTGCCATTCAATATTTACATAATCAACCTTCAAGTTTTAAATTGCTCATCACTTAAAGTTCCCAATATTTGTTCACATAACATATTAAATTCTCCTAACACAGCAATGATGAACTCTAGCTATGAACGCTAGTAAATGGTCCAGTTATGCCTATGATAAATACCCTCATATCAACTATAATGGCGTATAATATTTCAATTATACGCTACTAATTATTTGGAAAACAACTACTATGTAGTTGAGTTATTGTGGTTAGTAAACCACATAACTACACTACGCCATTAATCTTAAGTTTAAAACTTAAAAATTAGAATAGTAGTAAAGTTGTGTCAATGGTAGTTCTTTAGCAACATCAGATGTTAGTAGAACGCCATCAGCTTTAACTACATATGTTTCTGATCAACTGTCAACTCTGGAGTTGCATCGTTGAATTTAAGATCTTTTACCGATATCACGGCAGCCTTTAACAGCTACAAGTTTCTTTGTAGACCCAATTTCTCTTGATGCCGTTATCTAGAGAAGCTTGAGATACGAAAGTAATGCATGTATCGTATTTAGCTGCACCGTGTGCACCAAACATGTGTTTGTAGATGATTGGTTGTACAGTTGGGATAGAAGCGTTAGCGTCACCATTCTGGAAGCAGTTACAGCGCCACCTTTGATGATGATCTCAGGTTTTACGCCGAAGAATTCTGGTTTCCATACAACTAAGTCAGCAAATTTGCACCAACTTCTACAGAACCAATAACGTGAGAAATACCTTGAGCAATAGCTGGGTTGATTGTGTATTTAGATACATATCTCTTTACACGGAAGTTATCATTACCTTCAGCATCTTCTGGCAATTTACCACGTTGTTGTTTCATTTTGTGAGCTGCTTGCCATGTTCTTGTAATAACCTCAGCAGGACGACCCATAGCTTGAGAGTCAGAAGACATGATAGCGAATACAACCTATTATCATGTAGAACGTCTTCAGCAGCAAATTGTTTCTGGACGAATTCTGAGTCAAAGCAACGTCTTCAGGAATTCTGTTATCCAAGTGGTG
>SCPP01000330.1_pt1 | contig 14575 bp, 26 predicted proteins | sample 6106811 | NCBI WGS metagenome assembly SCPP01 (sample SAMN10720449, study PRJNA508395) | human gut metagenome | isolation source: Participant 2 stool, 15 month | host: Homo sapiens | collected 2018
CCTCTCTAGTTTATTTCCACTAGTTTTAAGATTAACTTATTTTTTTCCATTTTGCTAACCCCAAATGAGTTTACAAAATCAAAATATATGGTAAAATAAGAAATATGTAGAAAAGATGCATATGAATGAACAAACATGCTGTTTTAGCGGGCATAGACATTTGCCGAAAAGATATACTACACATACATAATCTACTGGTAAAACATATTTTAAAATTAATTCATATTGGCGTGAATACGTTTATTTGCTTGGGATTCGATACACTTGCAGCATTGGCAGTATTAAAGATACGCTCTATTTATCCCCATATCCAGCTAATACTCGCATTACCGTCTCCGCAACAAACAAACGGGTGGAAAGAAAACGATATTGCAGTATATCAAACCATTTTAAAACAAGCCAACCACATTGTTTACATGTCTCAGAAACACCACAGCGGATGTATGCATATGCGTAATCATTACATGGTTGATAACAGCTTATACTGTGTTTGTTATCTGGTAAATCAAACTGGAGGCACTGCCACACTGTACAATATGCCAAAAGAAATAGGCACATTTTAATATTGCCAATGAACCATAATTTATTTAAAATAACACTATAAGTATCAGAAAAGGCAGCCATGTAATGGCTGCCTTTTAAACAATAGCTTTTCTAATATCCGCATAAAAATGGCAAAACAAATTGTTTTGCCATTTTCATTATTCCTATCCTGACTTTCCTTTAAAATATGCTCAACAATATGTGCAGGTACCTCTTCATATTTTACAAAAGAAAACAGATAATTGCCTCTGCCATGGGTATTCTGACGGATATAAGTAGAAAAGTCATGCATTTCAGCAACAGGCACTTCCGCGTTAATTGTTTGATAACCTGTATTGGCAGGATGCATTCCTAAAACTCTACCACGGCGTTTATTAATTTCTCCCATTACATCGCCCATATTTTCATCGGGAACAGTTGCCATTAAATTACCTACTGGCTATAACAATACCGGAGAAGCATTTGGCATACCGGCTTTATAAGCAGCGGTTGCAGCCATTTTAAAAGCCATTTCAGAGGAATCTACAGGATGATATGAGCCGTCATACAAAGTCGCCTTCAACCCTACTACCGGATATCCTGCAAGAACACCTTTTGCATACTTTCGCGCAAACCTTTCTCTACCGCAGGGAAAAGCCTTTTGAACAGCACCACCTACAACACGTTCTTCAAATTCCAAACCTTCACTGTCACTTGGTTCAAACTCAATCCAAACATCGCCAAACTGACCGTGTCCGCCGGTTTGTTTTTATGTTTTCCTTGTGCTTGCACTTTTTCGTATTGTTTCACGGTAAGCAACTTTTGGTTTTTCAGTGTTACATCCAAACCAAATTTACTTTTAATTTTGAAACTACAACATCTAAATGCTGTTCACCTAATCCTGAAAGAATCATTTGATGTGTTTCTGCGTTATTGACAAACTTTAACGTAGGATCTTCTTCAAGTAAGCGTAAAACACCTTGCGCTACTTTATCTTCTTCTCCCTTCTGCTTTGGCAAAATTGCCATAGATAATACTGGCTCCGGATACGTCACACCTTCCAAAACAACTTTTCTGGTTGGAGAACACAATGTATCTCCTGTATTGGTGTGCTGTAATTTTGGAATTGCTCCAATATCTCCCGCACAAATACATTTTGTCTCCTTTTTTTACCGCACATATAATACATTTTAATCATGCGCTCCTGCGCTCCTGTACGCATATTAATCACAGGAGAATCTGCAGTTAACTTACCCGCAACAACTTTTACAAATGTTAGTTTTCCTATAAAGGATCCACGACTGTTTTAAAGACAACCGCTGCTGTGGCAGCATCTTCATTACTGCAATTTCTACAGGATTGCCTTCAATGTCTACCCTATTTCGGAACCATAATCAGCAACAGTAGGTGCCAACCAAATAAGACCGTTGAGTAATTGGTCTACACCATCAGTTAATTGAGCGTCACCACAAAACAGGATAAATTTTACCTTCTTTTACACCTTTGCTAATACCTAAAATCACTTCTTCCGGTGTGAATTTTTCACCGGAAAAGTATTTTCAAACATTTCATCGCTTGTTTCTGCAACAGCCTCATAGATAGCGGTGCGCAAACCGTCCAATCGTGTTCCCCATATCAGGCATAGGTACGTCCTTCATAGCACCATTTTCGTAACGATGCGCTTTATATTCCAACAAATTTATGTAACAATCTACTTTTCCGTCTACTATGAAAGGAACAACCAACGGACAAACAGCAGGTCCGAAATATGTTTTAAATCCTGAAATACTTTATAAAAGTCAGCGCTTTCATCACAAAGACCATTAACAAACTTTTGCCAAGTCATTCTGACTTGCCGCCGCAACTGCCTTTTCCGTACCAACACTAACACCGCTTTTGGCAGATACTGCAATTAACCTTGTATCTGCGGCACGTACTGCTTCGCATACGCTTCCTCAAAATCAAATAATCCCGGGGTGTCAATTAAATTAATTTTATAATTTTTCCATTCCACAGGTGCAACTGCCGTAGTAACGGATGTTTTCGTTTGATTTCTTCCGGATCAAAATCTAATGTGGCAGTACCCTCAGAAACTCTTCCCAAACGTTCCAATCCACCGGACAAAATAGCATTGCTTCTGCGACTGTAGTTTTACCGGAGCTGCTGTGACCTGCCAATGCAATATTTAAAATTTGCTTTGCATGATATTGTTTCAACAATAAGACTCCTTTCTTTAGGTAAACATTACAATTAATTTCAATAATATATTACGATTATATACCGATTGTACATATAATACAACAGTTTGATAGAAGTTCTACACTATTCATAAAAGTAAATAAAATTTATGTATATAAATTTGCTAAAAGCAAATTCTTCTGAATATAGAAACATCATACAATAGAACCCAACATATTTTTGTCGAATTTTACCATAGAAAAAAGCTGTGATGTTCGTTTACATCACAGCTTTTGCACTATATATTAAGGACGTCTTATTTTGGGAAGAACCAACAGTACAACTAGCCAAAATACTTCATAAATTACCATTGCAAGTGTACTGATTTGCTTTAGACCTGAAAAACATACTAAGAAGGCCACCAGTACAAATCCTAAAATAATAGAAACATTTTGTAACAAACGAACAATAGAAATATTGCTTTTTTCTCGGACACATGCAGTAATCACGCGCATCATGCAAGTTGCTTTTCCTTTTGTTGCAAACATTGCATTACTTGTTTCTTCGACTTTATTTGTTAATTCGTTATAGGTATGTACCAACGGTCCTGAAAGTACCGTAATCGCATGAATATCAATACCAAATTGCTGAGAAATGAATTCAGCAGTAACAGAAGGATCTGTTGTTTTACAATGATGCCGATTCCGTTTTGGCCATACGCTGCATTTCTTGTTTTTCTCGCTGCTTACGTGATAAGCAAGCACAAATGCACCTACCACTTCATTACCTGCTGCCAGATATACCAATTGATGTCCATGCTCTTTATCAATTGGTACAGCTGGAACATTTACGCTGTAATGATTCATTAAATCGCGGTTTCCCACCAGAATACGGCGACCGGATACCCAACCGACAACCCCGCATTCATCTTCATAAGCTACATTTTCTACATGAGGTAAAATATCTTCATGATTTTTAACCACCTCTAAGAACACTTCACTTAAAGGTCCGCCAACTTGAGCCATTAATGAGGCAGCGTCTAACAATACTTTATCAATTCTTTGTTCTCCAAATGTTTTAATACCCTTCAGCTCAACGGTACCTTTAGGGAACAAGTCATCCGCTTCAATCATAATGGCATTGGTATCTGCAAATTTATCTACTGCTTCATAACCGACCAACATACCGCCATTTTTCTGGCTAGTTTACATAGACGGGAAACAGGTAAATGAACACACAGCATATTTGCCATAGGAACACAAATACACATAGAAGCTGCAAATGCAGTAAATCCTGTACCTACATTTTGCTGATAATCATACTTACAATGAACAGTACCAGAGATGAAATAAACCCTAACGGTGCAATGACTTGAGAAGTCAGCTCACTGCAATCTTGCGCATAAGAATTCCTCAGGAAATGCTGAAGAATTTAGATTTTTCTGATAGGCAACAACAGGGATACCGGCAACACAATCTTTAGCCATCTGAGCTGCTATTTCAGCATTTTCAACTAATTCAACCGTATTTTTGTCTGCACTAGAAACAACAAAACTGAAGTTTTGTTTAATACGGCGTACCATGGTAAGTTTACCAAGTGTATTCAGTAATAATCCCCTGTAATTAACGCAGAATAAATGTGCACTCTCCGGCAGCCAAGGCATCCTGCATAAACAACAGTACAACAGATTGAATTGCAATTACAACTGTTGCTATTGCAATGGCAGAATCAGCATTGGCGCGAAGCTTGACTAACGCTTTTAGTCCATTAAAACTGTGGTCGCACATGCGCCGATTGCAATTGCCAAAATACCAAACTGGTAGCCGCATATGCAACTGGACTGATATCAGCACCAAAAATATGATATTCTGCAAAACCAAAGATAAGCAACACTGCTGTACAAATACCCGTTACCACCGAACGCAGGAATAAGGTGCGAATATTTTACGCAACTCACTCCCAATAGAGCGTGCATCTTCGTTCGAAGTAAAATCTTCTAATTCCGGTTGTTCTTCTTGTACTTCTTCCGGAATCATTTCCTCTTCATCTTCGATATCGGTAAACAGATTGATTTTTCTTTTCTGAATATACGCTTTTTCTTTGGGAACATATTCCGAACTGGCTCCATATGATTTAAGTCAATTGCAGGCTGTTGTTTTTCGCTTTGATATACTGTAAATTGACAATTTTCGTATTTTGCCCAGTAGACGATGTTTCGTTATCTTTCACTTCGGAAGCTTCTGGTTTTGCTCAACAACATCTGTTTTACATCGGAATCTGCCGGTGCAGAAACATTTGATTCCTGCATTTCAATATGCTCTATATTGGAAACCTCATCCGGCTGTCCCACATTGGTCTTATCGATAATTTGGAAGCGAGAAGTACGAATGATTCTGGGGCCGGCAAGTTTGCGGGCAGACTCTTTGAGAATCCTTGTTTTGTTGTGGTTTGGATTTCTCATTTTGCACGGAATCCTGTGTATGTACTTCCTTCGTTTGAGTTTCTTTCTCTTGCGCCGCTTTTAGTTCTTCCGAAACTGCTGCTTGCTCTTTTGTACCATGGTTTCAGAATGAAGCAATTGAGTAAATTGTTTGCTTCTTGTGCTAAAACGTCACCAATACCTTGGATGGAAAATGTGCGAACAGGTCTTTTATGAAATACATATTGTACCGGCTTAGTTACTAAGTCTATGTCTTTTCTTCTACAACTTCAGCAGCCGCTACCGTTTGCTGTTTCTCTTGGGATAGCTCTTCTGTTCAGCATTTTGAGGAGCTGCCTCTGTTTCAGCACTCTCCTTCAGCGATTCAGAATCCTGTAATTCCGCTTTTAGTTGTTGGGACAATTCTGGTTGTGCAATCTCTTCCGTTTGTCCTGACGGTATGTCGGCAGACAACTGCTCTGCTTGGATTGTCTCATTCTGAACAGCATCCGGTGTTTTCCCTGCCACCCCGGAATTTTCTATTGGTTGCTCCATTTTCTGTACTGTTTCCGCCTGTTCTCCAAGTAACGGCTCCTTAATTACTTCCGATTGTATCTCAGCAGACAGATGTCCTTGAGATGATTCCTCTCGCATCGGTTCAGAAACAACTTCAATGGATTGCTCCTCAGAAGTCACAGGTGATTCTTCGACAATTTCTGCAGTTTGGACATTCTGATGCGCGTGCTTTCTTTGAAGTCTCATGCACAGGCGCAGAATAAGATACAAAATCAGGAACATCCAGTTCATCCTCTTGTTCCACTTCAGTAACAGAATCCATGGATGCAGCAATCGGTTCCTGCATCTTTTCCTGCGCTATCTCAACAGGCTCGGAAATCTCTTTTGTTTCTCTTCTTCTGCAATTTCTGCATTCACAGTATCCTGTGTACGTTCTTTGGCAACCAAGCCAAATATAGATTCCGTATGTAACGGAGGTTCTACCTCCACAACTGTTTCTTTGCCAAAACATCATCAATCAATTGCCGTAACTCGGCATTTTGCTTTCAGCCTGCAAGTCTTCTTCATACAGTTGATGTTCAATCACTTCATCATTCTGCTTTGCTGATGTGGCAGGATTCTCCTGTGTGCGGAATGTATCACTAACCAATTCTTCCATTTTTTTCAGGAGATTCCGATTCCGGAATCTTTAAGTCGGAATAAACCGGTGTTGTTTCTTTCGACTCCTCATAAAGAGAAAATACATCTTCTACTTCTTCTTCGGCTTCCTGCGCAGCTCTTTTTACGCTCCTGTCGTTGGCGGTGCAACTGACGGAACTTTTCTTCAAATTCAGGGCTGGTATCAGGTCCGTTATCTTCAAATAAATGTGCAAACGTTGAAGTTGGGGATGATACTTGTAAAGGACCTCCTGAATAGCCTTCTTTATTTAACTCTTCACGACGCTGCGCCTTTTACCTCTTCAACAGTTTTAATTTTAATCCAAAATAAATATCATCTTCACCGGCAGTTACCTCTTGACGGTGTTTTACCAAAACGTTTTTTCTTTTGATACCAACATCTTTTGATCTATGACATCTCTGCCCGGCCGTTGGGCAGGCTGCTGAGGTATTTCCGGTGAGATTGCGGGCGGATTCATCTCAGGGTATTTTACCACAGGTTTTGGCTTAGGAACAGGCTCTGCAGGTTTTTCGTCTGTTTATACATATTGCCAACAGGTCTTGCCTGTGCCAGTGGAATATCTTGATCATCCAGTTCTTCTGTTGCATTGCCACGCATCTTGCGTGCCTCTGCTAAAATTTCATCTACAAATTCACTGTCTGAGCCCTGAGGAGCATTATATTTATCTTTACCCATTTATTTCATCGCTCCTAATCAGTTTCTTAATATCTTCTAACTTAAATTATCACAAAAATACGTCAATATTATACCATAAGAACAATTTCGCCGCAATTTTTCAACGCGAATTCTTACAGCTTTGCATTTACCAAACTTTACAACTATTTTCTGAAGTAAAGTTGTTATAACATAACAACTTGTCACACAGTATTAGCACATAAATATGAAAATATTCCTCTAACCGCCAAAATTCAGACACATAAAGACTTTATTTCCACTCTTATTTTACTACTGTTTCAAGGTCATTTTAGCATAAATATGTGACAAACATATGACGGACAAAATATTTTAATTTGCTTTGATTCCTTGTCTTTGGCGCGCAATTTCATAACAAAGCACACCGCAAGCTACAGATGCATTCAATGAGTTAATATGTCCAACCATAGGCAATGTTACAGTAAAATCTGCTTTTCTTTTACCAAACGGCTAACACCGCTGCCCTCAGAACCAATTACAAGTCCAACAGGGCCCTTATAATCCACAGTACACCATGTTTCACCTTTCATGTCTGTTGTATAAATCCAAAGACCTTTCTCCTTTAATAAATCAACGGTTGCGGCCATATTAGTTACACGTACGACCGGCACATACTCTACCGCACCTGCAGAAGACTTTCCAACCGCATAAGTCAATCCGACTGCACGACGTTTTGGTATGATTACACCATGTGCCCCCGTGCATTCGGCAGTTCTCAAAATAGCACCTAAGTTATGAGGGTCTTCCAATTCATCAGCCAATATGATAAAAGGAGCTTCTCCCCTTGATTGTGCCAATTGAAAAATATCCTCCAAACTGGCATATTCCTTGATTGACGCTACTGCTACAACACCCTGATGATTGGCATTTCCGCACATAAAATCTAATTTTTACATCCGCTTCTTTAATAGTGATGTCTTTTGTTTGGCTTTTGCAATCAGCGCTGTTAAGGAACCTGTTTTTGTCCGCGAACAACATATAAACTATCAATAGTTCTTCCTGAACGCAACGCTTCATTTACGGCATTTCTGCCTGCGATAATATCCTCACCTTTTGTTCCTGTATTTTTTTCAAATTCACTTTTGTTTTATCTATCATAATTCACAATACTCCTTATTTGCATTGTGTTTTATTATAGCATTAAAAATTGCTACGCAATTTTAACTGATAAATAGAACACATCTATTTTCAACAATTAAATATAAAAAATTTTTAACATGGAAAATGTGTGAGATTTCCATAATTACAAAATTGTAATAACACTAAATATCTTATATCTATATAACTCAAAAACGCACTGCATTTCCGTACCAATACTATACTTTTATTCACTGTATGAATCTGCCGTTAAAGTAAGAAAAACAACCAGCCATAATTCCGGCACCTACTAGCGCTGCAGCCAAAAAACGCAAAGCAGTCATCCATTTTTTATTCTTTAGTTTGATACGTGAAGGAGCATCCATTGTACGCAGAACACGCTTAGCCTCTTTCTCTAACAACGTACGTTGTGCATTGGAAAATTCCGGTTTTACCACTAGATATGCCTTTTCATAATAAATGTTCCCTGTATCTGGTACCTCTATAATCTGTCTGCTTATTCCTCTTACCATATTGTTACTTCCTTTTTTTTAATGTCGAATTTTCTATTCTATTTTTGGCATTTTATTTTTATTTATACCATTATTTCCTATTTTGTATTTTCTAGCAAATTATTCTTAAATTTTTATTGGTTATTGTAAAATGATAATTTAATCATTCGTAAAATTTTTATACCATATTTAAAAAGAATTTTTAGATAACTTTTTTTTTTTACTTGACTACTATTTTGTTATACTTTGTAATCAATTTGTAACACTTTATAGTTTACATAATATATGTTGACAACCTTGTTAGTTCTGTTGAAAACTCTGTGGAAAATGTTAATAACTGTGAAAATAGCTATTCTTAAATATTTAAACAATTCTATTTTATCAAATATTATGTAAACCGAAAATGGTAGTATTTTGTAAAATAAAAACATCTAGTATAACATTGCGAAAAAATAAATCTTTCTACAAAATTCTCAATAAAAAATAATATGACGTTTGCACAAAGTATGCGTCTATTATTTTCCCTTTGCTGTATAGATAAAAATATGTTAGTATAGCAGTACCATATTAAATATTTCGACATTTTTCATAAGTTATTCAGAAAGGGCAGCTTTATGGAATACAACAAAAACACCGGCAGGTATTATGATACCGAAAAGCAATGAATTTGACCTGCTGCAAACACTGGACTGCGGACAATCCTTCCGTTGGGAACCATGTAACGGAAAATCCAACCGAATTGGCGGTATTGCATTTGGGCGATACCTAGAACTTGAAGAAGTAAACGATCATATTCTGTTCTGCGATACGGCAGAAGACGAATTTTACATATCTGGGTTCCATATTTTGACTTAGAGTTAGATTATAAAGCAATTAAAGATAATTTATCAAAACTGATCCTATTTTGTGCAAGCTGCGCAATATGCGCCGGAATCCGTATTTTACAACAAGACCTTGGGAGCAAGACTCTGTTGTTTTATTATTTCACAAAATAACAATATCCCCGTATTAAAGGAATTGTGTCACGCCTATGTGAACATTTTGGAGAAAAGATACGGGAGGTTTTGCATTTCCCACACCGGAAGTTCTTGCAAACTGTACTGTGGAAGATTTAGCACCGCTTCGCAGTGGTTTTCGAGCTAGTATATAGTGAACGCTGCAAAGTGCCTCAGGAATTATTATATTAGATGCAATGAAACAATGCCGCTGGAAGAGGTCCGCCAACAATTAATGACAATACAAGGAGTTGGTCCGAAAGTAGCGGAATGTGCAGCTTTATATGGATTACATCGCTTGGAAGCATTCCTATGGATGTTTGATGAAACGAGCAATGGCGATTTTGTTCCCAAATAAAACAGCGGCAGATTTCGGCCAATACGCCGGCATTGCCCAGCAATATATCTTTCACTATGCACGCACTTGTAAAACAGCAATTCCTTCCTAAATGATGTAATTTATAATAAAGTATTTTGAGTGTTACAATCAATCTGTAAGAAAATACTTTGCTGACCAAAAATTGATTTCGAATTTGTGAAACCCACGATTTTTTATTCAGTCATGGTAATATTCTACAAATGGTATGCCATTATGCAGAAATCTATGGTATACTATAAATATAAACATAAATTGACTAGGAGTGTGATTCCAGTGGCACTTGTAAATACCACAGAAATGTTTAAAAAGCATATGCAAACGGATATGCAATCGGAGCATTTAATGTAAATAATATGGAAATTGTACAAGGAATTACAGAGGCTTGCAGTGAGTTAAACGCACCTGTTATCCTTCAAGTTTCTGCAGGCGCACGTAGTACGCCAACCATACTCTATCGCTTAAATTGGTAGAAGCCGCAAAGGAAAACCCACATATTCCAATGGCACTTCACCTTGACCACGGTGACACCTTTGAACTATGTAAAGATTGTGTTGACGGCGGTTTTACCTCTGTTATGATTGACGGCTCACCACGACTACGAAGACAATGTAGCGCTTACCCGCAAAGTAGTTGAGTATGCACATGCACGGTACTGTTGAAGGTGAACTTGGACGTTTGGCAGGTATTGAAGATGATGTAAATGTAAGCGACGAAGATGCATCTATACCAACCCTGCACAAGTTCAAGACTTTGTTGAGCGTACAGGTGTTGATCCTTAGCTATTGCCATAGGAACCAGCCATGGCGCATATAAATTTAAACCTGACAAAACCACAATTACGCTTTGACATTTTACAGGAAGTATCAGAGCGTTTACCAGGTTTTCCAATTGTATTGCACGGCGCTTCTTCCGTAGTCCCTGAATTTGTAGAAATGATCAACGCAAATGGCGGAAATATGCCGGGAGCAATTGGTATTCCGGAAGATATGCTGCGTGAAGCTGCTAAAATGGCAGTTTGTAAAATTAACATTGATTCCGACTTACGTTTGGCAATGACAGGCACTATTCGAAAATATCTCAGCGAACATCCTGAACACTTTGACCCATCGTCAATATCTCGGTCCTGCACGTACCGCAATTAAAGAAATGGTTGCACATAAAATTAAAATGTGTTGGCTGTGACGGTCAGGCATAATTATATAAAGCGGTATCTGACATAGATACCCTGCTTTTTCTGCTCTTTATGCTTCTTCTGCTGCCTTGCTGCAACTTGAAATCCACTTACAAAACCATCTCTATGACAGCTTTTAGCATATCTGCGAATAGCCTCTACATACGCAACCACTGCCTGCTTAGTTTTTCGTCTCCGTGACGAAAAATTTCATCCCGAAGTTCTTCACATTCATCTTTACGCTTTAAAGTTATTTCACTTAATCAATGAGCCGCTTTCCATCAAATTATCGTACAATACTTCTGTCAAATTCACAAACAATCCCGTCCTTTTCTTCCAATCAATCCTATACTTTTATTTTACAACAAAACTATATAAAACGCTACGCATTTTACATCTATTTACTTTTAAAATCTAGACACACTTTCTATTCCATAGTAAAATAAATGGAAATAACCAATCAGGAGGTTTTGGTATGCAATTCCACACAGTATTATTTGACTTTGACTATACACTTGCAGATACCAGCGTTGGTATTATCAACAGCTTTCATTATGCTTTGACCGTTTAAATATCGAACGAAAAGAAGAATCATCCATTAAGAAAACAATTGGAATGCCTTTAAAAACTGCATTTACTGCTTTAACCGGTCTGCAAGATCCTCGTTTACAGGAACAATTTCGTCGTTATTTTGTAACCAGTTCCAATGCAATTATGACTAAGAATACAATTCTATTTGACGACACCATCGATGTATTGAAAAATTAAAACAAGTCGGCTGTCAAATTGCTATTGTATCGAATAAATATCGTTTTCGCATCAACGAAAGCATTGAAAAAATTTCAATTGCATAACTATATTGACGCTGTCATCGGATACGAAGATGTATCCATAGCCAAACCCTTCCTGAAGGATGCTTAAAAGCAATGGAACAATTTCATTCAAAACCTGAGAACACGGTGTATATCGGAGACAGCATCATTGATGCAAAACAGCGCAAAGCGCGGAATTGCACTGATTGCGGTTACAACAGGACAGATACAGCTGAGGATTTGAAAACATATCCTCATTTAAAAATCTGCAGCTGTTTGACGGAAGCTGCAGATACCATATGTGGATAAAAAGAGGTACTATTATGATATCATATTATGTCATTGACGCTTTTCCAAGCAATTGTTTCATGGAAATCCTGCAGGTGTATGCATATTGAAACCCCGCTGGAACAAATCATGCAGCAAATTGCATTCGAAAATAATTTAGCTGAAACCGCATTTGTTTTTCAGGAAGGAAAACTCTTACGACTGCGTTGGTTTACACCAAAATCTGAAATTGATTTGTGCGGACACGCCACATTGGCAGCAGCTTTTGTTTGATGAATGAGGTAAACCTGATTGCAACGCTATATCCTTTGAAACAATGAGCGGAACATTAACTGTAAACAGAAAGAACGATATTTATACAATGGATTTTCCCAGTCGTATGCCGAAACCGATTACGATGCCCATGGGTTTGGAAACCGCTTTGGGCTGTCCCGTTTTAGAAACGCATCTGTCTCGAGATTTGATTGTTGTGGTAGAAAGCGAAGATACGGTACAAAAGATACAGCCTGATATCAGAAAACTAAGGGCCATAAAGATGTTGTTGGCATTGCAGTAACTGCCAAAGGAACCTCTTGTGATTTCGTATCACGCTTTTTGCGCCAAACGTTGGTGTGGCAGAAGACCCTGTAACCGGTTCTTTCATAGTTCTCTCATCCCTTTCTGGTCTGAAAGACTGCAAAAGAAGCAAATGATTGCAAAACAACTTTCTCCCAGAGGCGGCACTTTATATTGCGAAAACTTGAGAAATCGTGTAAACATTGGCGGTGCTGCTGTTTATTCCAAGGCAACTCTTTATATCTAAATCAGTTAAAAAAAAGCTACTCACAATAAATGAGCAGCTTTTTATTTTAATTATTTAATTGACTCATATACTGCAACTGCACAAGCAACGGTTGCACTCAACCATTGTTATTGCCCATACCCATAAGTCCCATCATTTCAACGTGAGCAGGAACAGAAGAAGAACCTGCAAACTGAGCGTCTCCATGCATACGACCCATAGAGTCTGTCAAACCGTAAGAAGCAGGACCAGCAGCCATGTTATCAGGATGTAAAGTACGTCCTGTACCACCGCCGGAAGCAACAGAAAAATAACGTTTGTTATTTTCAATTGCCCATTTCTTATAGGTACCTGCAACCAAATGTTGGAAACGAGTAGGGTTAGTAGAGTTACCAGTGATTGATACATCTACACCCTCGTGTTTCATAATTGCTACGCCTTCCAATACATCGTCTGCGCCATAGCATTTTACAAGTGCACGTTCTCCATCTGAAAAGCACGTTCACTTACTACATTTAATTCTCCTGTTTTAAAGTTATACTCTGTTTCCACACAAGTAAAACCATTGATTCTTGAGATGATTTTAGCAGCATCTTTTCCTAAACCATTTAGAATTACGCGCAAAGGTTTTTCTTGCTTTATTTGCAGTTCTTGCTATACCGATTGCACCCTCAGCAGCCGCAAATGACTCGTGACCTGCCAAAAATGCAAAACACTCTGTTTCTTCTCTCAGTAACATAGCGCCCAGATTACCATGACCCAAGCAACATTTCTTTGTTCTGCAACAGAACCCGGAACACAAAACGCTTCCAATCCGATACCGATTGCTTCTGCAGCCTCGGAAGCGGAAGTAACGCCTTTTTCAACGCAATTGCACTGCCCAAAGTATATGCCCAACTTGCATTCTCAAATGCAATGGGTTGATCCTCTTTACAATTTTATATGGGTCGAACCTCTGTCTTGACAAAGAGTGCGCGCCTCTTCGAGACTGGCAAGGCCATACTCGGCAAGACACTGTTCTATTTTGGCAATTCTTTCTTTGCCTTCAAACATGACATCGTTAGCCATAGATTTTGTCCTCCTTATGATGGTCCTTTTATTCTTCACGTGGGTCAATATATTTTGCCGCACCGTCGTAACGACCATATTGACCCATATTTTTCTCATATGCTTCATTTGGTGTTACGCCATGACGAATATCTTCCAGCATTTTTCCAAGTTTTACAAAGCGATAGCCAATTACCTCGTCATTTTCATCCAATGCCAAAGAGGTTACATAGCCTTCCGCCATTTCCATATAGCGTACGCCTTTTGCTTTGGTACTGTACATGGTACCCACCTGACTGCGCAATCTTTTCAAGGTCTTCAAGACCTGCGTACCGGCAAAACCATCTTCTGAAAAGCAGTTTGGCTTCTGCCATACAAGCTGTTGGAACAATTCGCGCATAGCAACGTTAATTGCATCGCAAACAAGGTCTGTATTTAAGCATTCCAATAAAGTTTTACCGGAAGAATTTCCGCAGCCATTGCAGCAGAATGTGTCATACCGGAAC
>SCPP01001565.1_pt1 | contig 14553 bp, 17 predicted proteins | sample 6106811 | NCBI WGS metagenome assembly SCPP01 (sample SAMN10720449, study PRJNA508395) | human gut metagenome | isolation source: Participant 2 stool, 15 month | host: Homo sapiens | collected 2018
TGATTAATGACAATACTCCGTTGGAACAGAAGACCAAAATGAATATCATTGAGTTGGAGGGAAATAACATTATGAACATTCTGGCCCGTAGCGTGCTTGAAATGTACCGTTTTGACCCGCAGGCGGATGATACTTCGCGTGATAACCTGATGCGTCAGAGTATTGACTTGATATCAAGTTCCCGACCATTATTGCATACGCTTATAACATGTTGCGCCATGCCACGTATGGTCGTTCGTTGCATATCCGTCATCCGCGTGAAAACTGTCTATCGCAGAAAACTTCCTGTATATGTTAAAAGGATTATACGGAACTTGATGCGCGCACGCTTGATTTGCTTGGTACTTCAGGCTGAACACGGTGGTAATAACTCTACTTTACCGTCCGTGTAGTTTCGTCCAGCCGTACGGATACTTATTCGGCCATAGCCGCAGGTATCGGCTCGTTGAAAGGTCCGCTTCATGGAGGGCAAATATCAAGTGGCGGATATGTTCCATCATTTGCAGGAAAATATCAAGGATTGGACCAATGTGGACGAAATTGATACCTTTACCCGTATGTTGAATAAGGAAGCGTATGATAAGTCCGGTCTGATTTATGGTATCGGCCATGCGGTCTATACGATATCCGATCCTCGTGCTGTTGAAAGAATTGGCTCGTGATTTGGCAAAGAAAAGGTAAGGAAGAAGAATTTGCTTTCTGGAATTGTTGGAAGAACGTGCCATCGCTATGTTCGGAAAGATTAAGAATAACGGCAAGACGGTGTCCAGTAATATCGATTTCTATTCAGGTTTCGTATATGAAATGATTGGTCTGCCACAGGAAATATTTACACCTTTGTTTGCGATGGCTCGTATCGTGGGGTGGTGCGCACACCGCAATGAGGAGCTGAATTTTGAAGGAAAACGCATTATTCGTCCGGCATACAAGAATGTGTTGGAAGAACTGGAATATGTGCCTTTGAAACAGAGATAACGGTTTAGAGGCACCTCGGTTGGCGATAAGCTTTGGTATTATTGTTTTAGCTTGGCGGCAATGAGGTCTGTATTGTTGTAAAGAAAAGTAAGATATCTTCGTGGACAAAGTAAGATATGTTTCCGAGCAAAGTAACACCACGTACATGTTCCACGAAGATATCTTACTTTTTTCAGTGAGATATGGTCGTTCATAATACTCTATATAGAGTACCTTGAAAAATCCTTCAAATCTTTCAGCCTGCTCGCAAATGCCCTGCCCGTCGGCTTTTCGGCTGAAGAATTGGGCTCGGGAATCCTTCAGCCGGGATTGGAATCCTTCAGCCGGACCGGTGTTCTTCCAGTTCTTAGGGAATTGGTTTTTCTGAAGGATATTTTCCGGCTGAAACATTTCACAATGCATATCCTTCAGCCGGAATGCCGACGGGCAGGGCGTTTGCGGAATGGCTGAAAGATCTGAAGTAAAAATAAGGCGTTTCGGCATGTAGATGCCGTTATGGGAAAAAACAACAGGTCAAATTTTAAAAAGCTCTTGTTCTTTCAATGAAAACGTCTTGTTCTTTTCTGAAAAGAACAAAGCCTTTAAAAAAAAGAACAAGACGTTTGAAAGGTTAGTAACGTGTATGCCGGAAGGTTAATAACGTGTGGGATGATACGTTACTATTGAATATTTTACAATTATAATTCATTATATTGCATACTATACATATCAAAACCGTCAGCCCAATAATTGCGTTTGATTTCATTCAGTGTGAATCCTTGCTTTTCATAGAATTTATATGCTAATTGCGAGGTTCGGACTGTTATTTTTTTGATACTGGGAATAGCCTTTAAAACCTCAATTCTGTATCTTAAAAGCTTTTTACCTAAAGATTTGCCTTGATAGTCGGGATGCATAATATCCCAACTTATTTTTCCAATGGTTCTTTTTTCTGCGAAATTTATCCCGCCGCATCCAACCACTTTCCCGTCAACGAGCAAGACATAATAGAGCTCTATTCCTTTATCCAAATAATTGCTCAAATCATTAACCTCCTCTTTTGCAAAGAAGTTGGGTGTGTTTAATTTAATTAAATTCATTACAACTTCTTTATCTGTCGTCAAATATTCTCTAATTACAATTGAATTATCTTGTGTCATAGAACTTTCGTTTGAAATTTATTGGTAAAGATAGTGATAAAAACGAGAGTTAGAGCGGATAGGTTCAAGAAGGTTGAAAATAAAGGTTTTAGCGAGAATTTGACTGCAAAGATGAACCCAAGCGAAACCCTTCTCAAAGCCAATTGAAACCGGAGTTGCGTTACCATCCCGTTACTCTGTTCCGAATGGTAAAGGCGGTTTTGGGAGGATTTCAAAACGCTGAATTACAGGCACGATTCGGGAATCTTCGACTGTAAAAACGGTCGGATTTTCGGATTTTGGGCTTGCTGCCGTGAAAAAAGTCTGTTTTCCGCCTCGATTGCACTGATTCGCTGCGGTCTGCATTTCGTCGAACAGCTCTACAAGTAATAATTTTGTTTCATTAAAAATCGTAGAGTTATGAGATCGACATTCAAAGTTTTGTTTTATCTGAAATGCAATGCCCCGAAAAAGGACGGGCTTATTCCCGTCATGTGCCGTATCACGATAAACGGCAAAATAGCCCAGTTCAGTTGCAAGCTGGACGTGGAGGAGAAGTCGTGGAACGTGGAGTTAGGCCGTGTCTCCGGCCGCAGCATCGCTGCACAGGAGACCAACCGTATGCTGGATAAAATCCGTGTAGGTATCAACCAAGCCTACCAGAAGATCGCCGACCGGGATAATTATGTTACCGCCGAGAAAGTGCGCAACGCCTATCTCGGTTTGGGGATGAACCATGAAACACTACTGGCGGTATTCCGTCAGCACAACGAGGATTACGGGAAGCAGGTGGGCAAGCTCAAAAGCCCGCGCAGCTATTGGAAATACTGCACCATGTACAAACACCTCTCGGAGTTCGTCGAAAAGCGGTATAAGGTCAGCGACATCGCGTTCAAAGAGCTTACTCCGGCATTTATCACGGACTTCGAGTTGTTCCTGCGGGTAGAAAAGAATCACTGCAACAACACGGTCTGGTCTTATATGATGCCGTTCCGGAAAATAATCTATATGGCCGTCAATAACGGTTTGTTGCAGCGCGACCCGTTCTTCGCGTACAGCATCACGAAGGAGGAGACCAAACGGGGTTTTCTGACCCAAGAGGAAATCACACTCCTGATCAACGGCACATTCAAAAAGAAAAGCTACGAGCTGATCCGCGATCTGTTCATCTTCTGCACCTTTACGGGTTTGAGCTGGACGGATATGGCGAACCTGACGAAAGCCAACCTGCGCACCTCGTTCGACGGGCATCTGTGGATCGACACGAACTGCCAGAAAACAGGCGTCGAAACGAATATCCGGTTGTTGGACGTTGCCAGACACATCATCGAGAAATACGACGGCATGGCCGAAAGGGACAAACTGCGCCAGTTCCTGTTACGCCAACTGCAAGAACGGCATCAAAGCAATAGCGAAGAAGTGCGGTATCGAAAAGAACGTCACGTGGCATCAAAGCAGGCATATTGAATTGCCTTTGTCGCTGAATTTGAATAGATTGCAAAGATTAGTTTCTTGATAGGTAACGATTTGGAAACGAGTGAAGTTCTGTATTTTACCTCGTCTTGCATTAAATCAAAAGAACGCCTTTTGCAATGCAAAGATAGTGATTAGAATTGATTTACAATAAACTTCATCCTGCAAAATCGCAGATTCCTGTGCATTTTATTGTTCAAATACTGCTAACTTCACTAAAAATGAGTAACTTTGCAAACTAACAAGTATTGGTTTTGCCATGGTTATAAGAACGATAAAATTGACATCACTATTTGTCAATACGGAAAATTATAGATTTGAGCCTTTATCATCACAAAAAGAAGCAATAGATAAGATGATAGAGGATCAAGGGGATAAATTATATTCTCTTGTGGACGATATTGTAACCAATGGTCTTAGCCCCGTCGATTTGATTATTGTAACACCCAACGAAGACAGCAATAAGTATGTTGTACTTGAAGGAAATAGGCGAATAACGTCATTAAAACTATTAAATAATCCGACACTAATAGATGACAAATACTCTCCTTTAAGGAAGAAATTTCAGAAATTACAAAAAGAAAAACCTAATGCTATTTCTGAATTGAAGAATATTGCTTGTGCTGTTTTTGAAACCCCTACTGAAGCTGATATATGGATAAAACGTAAACACTCTGGAGAACTTAATGGTATCGGAACTGTCACTTGGAACGCTCAACAAAAGCAAAGATTCGAGGAGAAGACAGAAGGAAAATCATCAATTCCATTGCAAATTATCACTTTGCTGAAATCACAAGAAGAGGTTTCTGATACGATTAAGGATTCATTATCTAAATTAAACATTACCAACTTGCAACGTTTGATGTCGGATCCATATGTTAGAGAACACCTTGGCTTGGAAATTAACAATGGAATTTTAGTTTCAAAGGTTAAAGTGTCCGAAGTCATTAAGGGGCTTTTAAAAGTTGTTACAGACATTCTGAATCCGGAATTCAAAGTTTCTGATATCTATAACAGAGAAAAAAGAAAGCAATATATTGATAATTTTGACAAGAGTCAAAAGCCAGATTTGTCTAATGAAGCATCTGAACAATGGAGTGTTCAAGATATTGAAAACAATAAAGAACAAGCATCAAGAAATAGCGAGAAACAAGAAATAAAAGGGGATAAAAACAGGAAAACAAGAAACAGAGGAGCTTTAGTGCCCAAGTCTTTGAATTTACATATCAGTAACCCGAAAATTAATAAAATTTTCGAGGAGCTAAAACATGTTCAGGTCAAGACATGCCCCAATGCATCTTCAGTCCTTTTAAGAGTATTTTTAGAACTATCTGTTGATGCCTATTTGGAGAAATTTGATTTAGTAAGAAACAATGCTATTACAGCTTGTTCTTCTGGTGAAAGTTTGCAAGGGAAAGTTGGTAAAGTCTTAAATCATATGACCCAATTAGGAACAATGAGTAATGACTTATCAAAGGGCATAAGGTCTGAAATAAATGATAAAAATTCAGTTCTTTCAATCGAATCATTGAATGCATATGTTCATAACGAGTTTTTCTACCCTAAAGCAGATAATTTGATTACTGGATGGGACAACATAGAAAGTTTTTTTATCCAATTGTGGGAATCAATAAAAAATAAAGAATAATATTATGGAATTTCTATCACCTTTAAGATACCCTGGCGGTAAGGCTAAAGTTGCTGATTTCGTACAATGCTTAATCAAAGAAAACGCATTGCTCGATGGCACTTATGTTGAACCATATGTTGGAGGTGGTTCCGTTGCATTATCTTTGCTCTTTAATGAATATGTCAGCGACATACATATAAATGATAAGGATATATCTATTTATGCCTTTTGGTATAGTGCCTTAAATAACGTGGATGCTCTCTGCAAGATGATAAAGGATACTCCTTTAAATGTTGAAACTTGGTTTAAACAAAAAGAAATTCAATCCAATAAAGAGAATTCTGACTTGTTAGAATTAGGCTTTTCTACATTCTTCTTGAATAGGACTAATCGCTCAGGAATCTTGAAAGCAGGAGTCATTGGCGGTTATGACCAAACTGGAAATTATAAGATTGATGCAAGATTCAACAAAGAAGATTTGATAAAAAGGATTCAACGTATAGCAGATTATGCAGATAGAATCCATTTAACAAATGAAGATGCTGTTTCTTTAGTACAACGGTTAAAAAATGAATTACCGTATAATACGTTATTTTATTTAGACCCACCATACTATGTAAAAGGTAAAGGACTTTATCTGAATTACTATAATGATACAGATCATCAAAATATAGCTAACACTATAAGTGAGATTGCAAATTGTAAGTGGATTGTCTCTTATGATAATGTACCATTCATAACCAGCCTATATTCAAAATATAGACAGCAATGTTTTGAATTGAATTATAGTGCGAGTAATTCCGGGAAAGGTAAAGAGATAATGGTATTTTGCGATGGCATAGTTATCCCCAAACACAAACTATTTAACCATTCTACAAAGTGAAAATAACGCACATTCATATCGAAAGATTTCGAGGATTTCAAAATGAAGATTTTGAAGTAGGCTCTTTGTTAACAGCAATTGCAGGGCAAAACGGAACTCAAAAGTCAACATTACTTGGTATTATAACACAAACTTTCACTCTTAAGACAGAAGATTCTATGAGAGTTGAAAAGCCCTTGTGTGGTGGTAGTTATATTTCCGCATTCAAAGATAAGTTTAGGTTATCACCTACTTTTGATAAACCAAAAGGTCATGAATGGACTATTTCCTTTGATGCAGGAATGGATGATTTTACTGTTGAAAGTATCAAACGAACAGGAGATCCTAATGTCCGTTTTTGGAAAAAAGGAGCTAGGCAAGAAGGAGATGGATACATTTCCTTCCCCACAATCTTTTTAAGTCTAAAGCGATTAGTTCCAGTGGCAGAGGAAGCTAAAATCATTACAGATGATACATTATTAACGCAAGAAGAACTAAATGAGTTTAAGCAATTGCATAATAAAATTCTAATAGCACAAACTCCCATTTCTTCCGCAACAACAATCACATCAAAAAACAAGCAATCTATAGGTGTATCTACAGAACTATACGATTGGAATCAAAACTCTATGGGGCAAGATAATTTAGGTAAAATTATCTTGGCGTTATTTTCTTTTAAAAGATTACATGACAAATATCCCCGACAATACAAAGGCGGTATTTTGGCCATTGATGAGATGGATGCAACAATGTATCCCGCATCCCAAGTAGAGTTGTTAAAGGTTTTGCGCAAATATGCATCTAAGTTGAATTTGCAAATTTTATTTACAACTCATTCAATGTCTCTTCTTAAGGCAATGGATGATTTAGTTCAAGAAGTAACTAAAAAAGAAGAAACAGCCAATCAAGCAAAGATCCTTTACCTTAAGAAGGTTGATGATAAGATTGCAATTAAACAGGGCGTGAACTTCAAAGGCATTCAATTGGATTTAAATGTTGTTGCAGAAGGAAATAATCGCAAGAAAAATAGAATTACAGCATATACGGAAGACAAGGAAAATATCTTATTTGTAAAAGCTATTTTAAAGAGCAAGGCTTTTGTGTTGGATTTTGTGGATGTAACATTACCATGTTCAACATTAATGGAACTTGTAACCAAAAGAGTGCCTGCTTTTATATATCCATATTCTATTGTTATATTAGATGGGGATGTTAGAATGAATAAAAATGATCTCAGGAAAATCAACAATGCAGATAACATTTTGATTTTACCGGGAAATAAGTCTCCAGAAAGACTATTGGCCTCTTATTTGTATAATCTATCTGATGTAGACCCATTATGGTCTAAGATTGCAGATGGGTACACAAAACAATTCTGTTTCCGAGAGTATTCCATGGAACAAATAAATGCAGGAGGTGAACTGGGGCGCCAAAATGCAAAAATGGTTTAATAGCCAATTAGAATATTGGGGGCGAAACGGTTGTAAAGTCCTTAATCCTTTTTTAAGTTCAATTTCTGAGGAGGCACAAGAGTTTAGAACAAATTTTGACAATATGATTAAACAGTATATCCATGACTAAACTTTCGGTGTCCACAATGAAGTGTGGACACCGAAAGTTTAGTCATGAAATTGCTTGATATAAAATCTAGGTACATTTTATGTATCTTATCCTAACTCTTTTTTCTGTGTCTAAGTCTGGGTACAATAAAAAAGCATGTCCAGTTTGCTAATGGCGTTACGAGCTTCCTGTATATGTCTGATGCTGAAATGCAACGTGATGGTACTTTGATGATTGGCGGGGGAGGGAAGTCGGAAATCAATGGAAAACCTGTAGAAAATAGTACATACCTCTCTAAGTAAAGTCTTCTCTGCGATAAAAATCGTATCCTTTTCTTGCAAAAAATCTCTTAATTGTTGCTTTCCTCTGATTTTTCCCTTAAATTTGTTAGTGACTTACTAAATTTAATACAGGGAGGAACGAGTATGGGACAACAGACTTTTGAATTTTTGCTATTGGCAATGTCCGCACTTGCGGTGATTGTATTTGTAGCCCTCTATTATGTACGTGCCGGTTATGGTATGTTCCACACCCCGAAATGGGGACTTTCAGTGAACAATAAATTAGGTTGGGTACTGATGGAAGCGCCTGTATTCCTTGTAATGCTTTATCTGTGGTGGAATAGCAGCGTGCGTTTTGATGCCGCTCCTTTCCTCTTTTTTCTTCTTTTTGAATTACATTATTTCCAGCGCTCTTTTATCTTCCCTTTCCTGATGAAAGGAAAGAGCCGGATGCCCCTTGCCATTATGTTGATGGGAGTGGTCTTTAATGTCCTGAACGGACTGATGCAGGGCGAATGGTTGTTCTATCTGGCTCCGGAAGGACTCTATACAGATGCCTGGCTCGGCACTCCTTCTTTTTGGCTTGGGGTTATTTTGTTCTTTATAGGGATGGGCATTAATCTACATTCCGACAGTGTGATCCGCCATTTACGTAAACCGGGCGATACACGCCATTATTTGCCGCAGAAGGGAATGTACCGATATGTCACTTCGGGCAACTATTTTGGCGAGTTGGTGGAATGGATAGGGTTTGCTGTACTCACTTGTTCGCCCGCTGCATGGGTGTTTGTGCTGTGGACGTTTGCTAATCTGGCTCCACGTGCCAATTCCATCCGTAACCGTTATCGGGAAGAGTTTGGTAAGGATGCGGTAGGAAAAAAGAAAAGAATGATTCCTTTTATTTATTGAATTTGAATAGTATATCGTTTCTGTTTCAGGAAATGATGAAAGCGAAACATAACATATGAATGATGAACTCTAAATTATTTACTCCCGCTTCTATCGGACCGCTGACTTTGCGTAACCGTACGATTCGTTCGGCTGCTTTTGAGAGTATGTGTCCGGGCAATGCTCCGTCCCGGCAATTGAAGGATTATCACTGCTCGGTGGCGGCAGGTGGAGTGGGAATGACTACTATTGCTTATGCAGCAGTTACACAGAGTGGCCTTTCTTTCGACAGGCAATTGTGGATGCGCCCTGAAATTATACCGGGATTAAGGGAAATAACCGATGCGGTTCATAAAGAAGGGGCTGCCGTAAGCATTCAGTTGGGACATTGTGGAAATATGTCGCACAAAAGTATGGGGTAACACCGGAGCTTCTTCCGGTTTTAATCTTTATTCGCCTACTTTCGTGCGTGGCTTGCGCAAGGAGGAACTGCCGCAGATGGCAAAGGCATACGGTCAGTCGGTCAACTGGGCGCGTGAGGCCGGATTTGACGCGGTGGAGATACATGCGGGGCATGGCTATCTTATCAGTCAGTTTCTTTCACCTTACACCAATCATCGTAAAGACGAGTTCGGCGGCTCGTTGGAGAATCGTATGCGCTTTATGGATATGGTGATGGAGGAAGTGATGCGTGCCGCAGGTAATGACATGGCCGTTCTGGTAAAAACCAATATGCGTGACGGTTTTAAAGGAGGAATGGAAATAGATGAAGCTGTGCAGGTAGCGAAACGGTTGGTACAGGACGGGGCTCATGCGTTGGTGCTGAGTGGAGGTTTTGTAAGCAAAGCGCCTATGTATGTCATGCGGGGAGCGATGCCTATAAAAAGTATGACACATTATATGAACTGTTGGTGGCTGAAATATGGGGTGCGTATGGTAGGCAAATGGATGATTCCGACAGTACCTTTCAAAGAGGCTTATTTTTTGGAAGATGCATTGAGATTCAGAACAGAAATAAAGGAAATTCCGTTAGTATATGTGGGGGGGCTGGTATCTCGTGAAAAGATAGATGAGGTATTGATGATGGTTTTGAATTTGTACAGATGGGAAGGGCGCTGAATGAACCTGGTTTTGTGAATCGGTTGCGCACTGAAGAAAAGGCGCGTTGCAATTGCGGTCATAGTAATTATTGCATTGCGAGAATGTATACTATTGATATGGCATGCCACAAACATTTGGAAGAGAAATTGCCCCTTTGCTTGGAACGTGAAATAGAAAAATTAGAGAACCAATGAGTAAATTAGCCATAATAACCGGTGCCGATGGAGGAATGGGAACCGAAATAACCCGTGCGGTAGCACAGGCCGGTTATCATGTAATTATGTTGTGCTACACTCTTTCAAAGGAGAGGAGCGTAAGAACCAGTTGATTTTGGAAACAGGCAATAAAGAGATAGAAGTCAGACAGGTTGACCTCTTCATGGCTTCTGTGACTAATATCGCAGAAGATTTGTTGGGGCGGAAAACATATCGACTTACTGATGAACAATGCGGGAACCATGAGTTCCGGAGGTTTGATTACAACGGAGGATGGTTTGGAATATACGGTAGCCGTGAACTATGTGGCCCCTTTTTTACTGACCTTGAAATTATTACCTCTGATGGGGCAGGGAACCCGGATTGTGAACATGGTTTCTTGTACGTATTCCATAGGGAAGATTACTCCTGAATTTTTTGTTCGTGGAAAGAGAGGAAGTTTTTGGCGTATCCCTGTTTACAGCAATACAAAGTTGGCTTTGTGGCTTTTTACCCGTGAACTTTCTGAAAGGTTGAAAGCAGAGGGAATCACCGTCAATGCTGCCGATCCCGGTATTGTTTCTACCAATATCATCCGTATGGATATGTGGTTTGATCCGTTGACCGACATACTGTTCCGTCCTTGTATCCGTACTCCGAAGCAAGGAGTACGCGACAGCTGTCAGTTTGTTTTGGATGAGCGATGGAAAGAAGTTACAGGACAGATGTTTGCTTTCAAGCCTAAAAGTAAAGGATAATATGAATCATCCGCAGGCAAGACAGCTTTGGGCGGATACGAAAGCATATTTGGAGAAACTGAAATTGGAGGAGCCAATTGGCTGAGAATTTTAAATACATAAAAGCCGTATCGTTACTCAAAAGTAGAGTGGATACGGCTTTATGGTCGGTGAAGAGTGTCTGGTTTCGGATTGCAGTGTAGTTGAGGTTATTCTTTCTTGGCTGCTTGTTCTGCCAGCATCTGTTCACGGCTTTTACTTTGGGTTACAATATAAACTCCCGTGAATACCAGTGCCACAGCTATTCCTTTGGCAACACCGAAGGTTCCCATTCCTAACAAGATAGAGACACGTTCCTACAATAGGGCATAGTTGTACATACTGATGACAGTAGGGCGCAATGTTTTCTGTCCGATCATCATCAGAATATAGGCAAGGAATGTTCCACCTACAATGACATAGGCTACACAGGCCCATGTGGAAGTGGAAATTTCGTGAAAATGTATGGTCGAGACCTCATGATAGGAAAATGGAATAAAGCAGATGGCTGCATAGGTAAACATCCATTTCATTAAAGTAAATATGTTGTATCTGCTGATCAGTCCTTTGAAAATAGCCAGATAGAATGAGAAACTGATTTGTGCCAACAGGCAAAGCAAATCTCCCGGAATACTTCCGCCTTTTCCATCTGTTGAGCCCTGGCTGCTCAGTATGAGTGTTAAAGCTCCGATGGCACCTAAAAATGCCAATCACTTTTTTCCCTGTAACCGGTTCTTTCAGATAAATGGCAGCGACAATCATAGTGGCGATAGGGGCTGTGGTTGTTACAATGGAAGCATCGATGGGGGAAGTCAGTGATAGTCCGAAAGTAAAACATCCCTGATTCAGGACGATACCCAACAATCCTGCAAAGAACAACATCATCAAGTCGTGCGGCTTTACTTGTTCTTTAGGAGCGAAAATAGAAGCTATCCAAAAACAGATAGCACCTCCTGTCATTCGAAATGTAGCGAGGGAAAGGCCTGAAATACCGTTTTCTAACGCCGTTTTACCAATTGGGGACATCAATCCCCACATTATGGCAGCGCCTAGCAATGCCAAATGTCCTTTGTACTTTTGAATAGCCATTCTTTTTACCTTAAATAACAGTGCAAATGTAGGAGGTTTTTTTTATATTTTCTATCTTTGCTTACAAGTAAATCTATCAAAAATGAAAAAACAAGCTGATTATATAAAACGTATCGAGATAAAGCGGCTTTGGGGCCGTAAAGATATCTCATGGGAACTGCGTCCGGATGTCAATATTCTGAGCGGAGTGAATGGTATCGGCAAGAGCACTATCCTGAACAGATCTGTGAATAGCCTGACGGCTTTGGAAGGTGGAGCATTGAGTAACGGTTCGGCTCCCGGGTACATTTTGTCTTCTCCGGAAGATGCTACCCAGATACACTTTGATGTAATCCGTAGTTTTGACCGTCCGTTGATTCATTCGGAACTTCTCGAAAAGATGGCGGATAAGAATGTTAAGACAGAATTGGATTGGCAACTTTATCAGTTGCAACGGCGTTATCTGGATTATCAGGTAAATATCGGTAACCGCATCATCGAGTGCCTAACTCTCCGATGGTCCTGACGGTCAGCTTGTGCCGAGATTGTCTTCATTCCAAGACAAAATTCCAGAATCTGATGGATGACTTGTTTGATTGCCGAAATCGCCGCGGGTCTTGTTTATGGATGAGCCTGAAGTATCCTTGCATGTGGAATGGCAGCAACGCCTTATTTCATTGATACGGCAATTGAACTCTAATGTACAGATTGTATTGACAACTCATTCGCCTGCTGTGATTATGGATGGCTGGCTGGATGCAGTGACCGAGGTGAGTGATATTACAAAATAAACAATTTCTAACGACGATACTATGGGGAAAAGATTGTCCGAGAATCTGTCCTCCTTATATATTGGTGCGGCCAACAAATTGAAGCCTAAATGTTCGCGACGCAAGATTATTGCATACGTTGAGAGTTATGATGATATTTCATTCTGGCGTACCTTGTTAGGTGAATACGAAAATGAAACTCGTTATTTCGAAGTGATGCTTCCTTCGAAAACCACTTTGGCTAAAGGTAAGAAGTCTGTGCTGATGAATGAACTGGGACCTCGGTTGGGACAAAATATGATAGCTTGTGTAGATAGTGATTATGATTATCTGTTGGGGGCTACCCATACCTCACGTTATATAATAAATAACAAATATGTTTTCATACCTATGCATATGCAATAGAAAACTATCAGTGTTATGCTGAAGCATTGCATGAGGTTTGTGTCATGGCAACGTTGAATGATCATCCATTGGTGGATTTTGTCGCTTTTATGCGTATGTATTCTCAAATAGCTTATCCGTTGTTCATCTGGTCGGTGTGGTTTTATAGAAAACATAATCTTTCCGAATTCTCTTTGCTTGATTTCTGTTCGTATGTAAAATTAGATAGGGTCAGTGTCTATCATCTTGAACGGAGTTTAGAGAGTATGAGCCGCAGGGTGAGGCGTAAATTATTGAGCTGGAACGCCGCCATCCGAAAGCCTTGGAGGAAATAGATGAAGGGGAATTTGCCAAATTGGGAGTGAATGAGGACAATACCTATATGTTTATTCAAGGACATCACATTATGGATAGTGTAGTGATGAGATTGTTAGTACCTGTCTGCAATGTGTTACGCCGTGAACGTGAAACGGAGATTAAAGAACTGGCAGAGCATAATATGCAGTTTCATAATGAACTGACCAGCTATCAGCGCCGGCAGTTGGGAGTAGACATTGTACTCCGCAAACATACCAGCTATAAGTTATCACCTCTTTATAAAAAATTGGAAGCAGATATAGAACGTTTCTTGAAACATATCTGAATCGGTTATTTCTTATGGGAGGCAAGTGCTTTGGCTATGAAATGATCTAGTGATTTACCCGGTCCTGCTATATACAATAATATGAATACTACCAGATAAATAAAGGCTAATTCTTTAACGGCGAAAGGATCAGAACCATGAACAACAAAGAATGCGATACACATGGTGAAGATCATCGGAAGCATTGCCAAGCGATAAAGGAATCCGAAAATGAAAGCCATCGAACAAACCATTTCACCAAAAATAGCCAGTACCAGTGAAAGTTGGCTGCCTATTCCTAAAGGATCGGGAAAACTGCCGGACATGACATCGTAGTTGGCCCATTTCTGTACACCGTGCGACATGAGTAAAATACCAAACAGGATTCGTAAAGCTAATATCAGAAGTGACATAGCAGTGCCATCGGGCTTGGATGGAAATAAGAATTTATAAATGACTGACATAATACGTTTTTATTTATTTTTTTGTTTATACTATATTTATATAAACGTAACAAAAGGGTGAAATGTTCAAATCATTCACTGTTTGTTTCTTTGGAGATGGTTGATTCGCTCATATTAATTTTTTATTGTAGAAAAACTCTTGAAACGAATGTCAGGACTTCGTGCAAAAGGAATAAAAAAAGAACAATTATAATAAATATTAGTTCTATATGGTATAATGTTTGTCGTACCTTAGGTAACGATAAAAGCTAACATACGAATATATGAAAACAATTAAATGTATTGGAGTGCTGACATCCGGAGGGGATGCTTCTGGCATGAATGCCGCTATCCGTGCGGTAACCCGGAGTGCAATTTGTAACGGATTTAAAGTGAAGGGTATTTATA
>SCPP01001623.1_pt1 | contig 14468 bp, 21 predicted proteins | sample 6106811 | NCBI WGS metagenome assembly SCPP01 (sample SAMN10720449, study PRJNA508395) | human gut metagenome | isolation source: Participant 2 stool, 15 month | host: Homo sapiens | collected 2018
TATTACAATAGATCCCCAAAACAAGGAGTAATTTTTGTTATGAGATTGGCTTCTACCCCACAATACAAGGCAAAAATACATAAAATTCTATTCTCTTCAGTTGATTGTGTAATCCAATTGGGAAATTGTATTTAAACAAATACCCCGACTCATCACGAGCCGGGGCAGTCCAATTTATAAATTTAAAGTCTTATGATGAAGATTGTCTGTTGCGCCAATGTTTTACTATCAGCACAACGACAAACAAAACAGTTACACAAACACAGGTAAAGCCTTTTTGTTTAAGCAAAGTGGATTCTTTTTTATCCTTTATGATTCTGACCGTTTTTCCTCATGGATATCGGAAGTGGTTTTGTCGGCTTTCACCTCCGTACAGTCTTTGGTTGCAGTTTCCTTCTTTCTATTCTTGCTGAAATCACCTTCTACGTGACCGTCAGCCAGTAACAAAACTTTCCTGGTCGGGCTGTCAGACGGTTTTCTTGTACCATAAATCCGAAAATTAATCACGTAGTTGCCATTGGTTGCAATCAGTTCATTCAAAGAGATGATAGAGCCATATACGATGTTGACCGACTTACGAGTGCTGTCCTTTCTACACTCTTGGCAGTACACTGGACTATACGCTTTTCCAACCAGTCAACCTGCTTCCGCTCGTTCTCATTCTCCACCGAATCGGCAGACGCATTCTCCTTCCGTGCGTTTTGCGGTTTACACAGAATATGAATCCCAGCGGACAGCTTCCAACCTTAAAGCCCCAGTTATAGCCAACCAGTCATTTAATTCCATTCTGCCTATTGTTTATCTGATTGATTATAAAATACACACTTAAAAATCCTATCCGCTTGCACCATCGCTGCCAAAACACTAAAATCCATTGTCACGATATGTCAATAAAAGACTCTGCAAAATAAGAATAAAAAACGATTTACCAAAGAAGAATATAAATATATTGAATCGGTCTGGAATGTAAAAAATTATATTACAGGCCAGCATCATTTTTTAGTTAATTTTGCACCAATTATTTAATAAATATCTGATAACATTAGTTTAAAAAGCGTTATGTTCGTCTTGTAAATCGGGATATATGGATTCTCCAAATGAGAAGGGATAGTATGATTTTTCTTACATCATAAAGTAAATCTGACGGCATCACACCTCATATCGGCGAGAACGGTAATTGGTGGATAGGTATGACTGATACAAAAATAAAGGCGCAAGGAGCCAAAGGGGACGATGCCATTGCCCCCCAAGTTCAAATCAACGCCACGACAAATGAATGGGAAATCTCAACGGATGGCGGCAAAAACTGGAAATCGACAGGGATTAAGGCGACCGGGGAGAAAGGCGACAGAGGTGATGCGGTATTTGCGGAAAACGGAGTGGACTACACAAGTGATCCTGATAATGTCATATTCACTCTGGCTGACGGAAAGACCAAGCTGACCGTACCACGTACCAAAATATTATCTGTCAAGTTCAAGGATGGTTGCGATATTTTCTCGGTAACTTCCGTTAGTAATACAATTGATATTGAATTTATTGGTTTGACAACAGAAAATTATAAGGCTTTGGTTGCGGAATTGAGAAGCGAGGACGGTACTACAGATATAGAGATTGTGCCCCGTGCTGAAAATAAGGATGTGGAAATTAAGGAACCTGTATTTACGGATGGGAAATGTACCGGAACGACAGTCAAAATCAACAAGAAAGGAATAAGTGGAGAAAAGGCCGTTCTGAAAGTGACTCTTATAGATAACAACGGGCAGGAAATTTCAGTTTCCCGTATCGTGAAATTCTTTGGTGCGGGTGCTCTTGATGAAGCCGCCCAGAACGGAGGTAGCTTTATATTGTCTGATGACATTATTCTGGAGAAACCGGTTGAGGTGGCAAAAGGGAAGGAACTTGTATTGATCTAAACGGTAAAACCATCTCTAATTTCTGAACGGATAAGCATCCGCGTGCATATATCCCTGGTTGATTGCCTCATTGACCAAGATACGGAGCTGTTTCATGTGCTTGGCTATCGTATTGTCCGCATTGCCCTTTTCCCTTAAGTATTGCTCAAAATCACGAAGGAATGTATAGGTAATATCCTTGAAGTCCAATCCGGAACGGAAGTCATTCAAGACCGCCAGTGTAGAGTGCAGGTTGTCCTTGGTGGACTGCTTCTTGTCCGAATTGTCAATGGCTGATTTGGCGAAAGTGGAGAAGCTGATATTCACGGCACTTTTCTTCTTGACAGCATCCTTCAGCAGTGAGAGTGTGGCAGGTATTCCGCGCTTCCAATACCCCAATTCTATGCCTTGCAGATACAGGATGTATTCATAGAGCATTGCGTTGAGTTCGTTAGATTGGTGGTGGTTAATGACTTGTGCCCCCTCACGGCTCCAGCACTCCGGTTTGAGGTAAACATTGGTCTTCAGGTAGATTTTCCTTTGGTTCAAATAGGCTTCAACCTGTACAAGAGCCGTGCCCTGCCTGTTAAGTGTGTTCTGGCGGTTATATACAAGACGGTATCTGATTTTATCCATTTTTCCGCAAAGGTGCGAAAAGATTAATGGAAGAAAGGTATCAATGTGGAACATTTCCACATCATCCCACACTATATGAGGATTTTTTCCATTTCACATATAATTAGTAAAATATTAACCAACTGATAATCAGATTAGTTATTCTTTTGGCATAAAAATTGTCCTATCATTATCGTAAAACAATAACCATTAAAAATATAAGATTATGAAAAAATCTTTTGTTGCAGTAGCATTGGTAATGGGATTAGGAACAACAGTGGCATTTGCCGAAAATTTGACCTCAGGTGTTGAAACAGTCATGGCAGTAAATGACTTCACCCCTATTGAAGTGAAAGACCTTCCGGCAGCGGTAACGGAAGCAATCGCCAAAAATTTTGCGGAATCAACCGTCAAGGAAGCGGCGGTGGAAGCGGCAGAGGATGGCAGCAAGACCTATCAGGTTGTTCTGACAGACAAGGAAGGAACTGAAAGTACGGTGTTCTTCAATGAAAAAGGTGAAATACTGAAATAATATATTTTGCGTCTCTTTGAATAAAGAATGAAGGTGTGTCGTAATACACGATGCGCCTTCTTTTTTTTCATTGACTATAAAAATCGACTCATTTTTTTAAGCTGCGATATTTTGAGGATTTCTTTGATTTATGCGTTCTCAACATCTAAATAGAACAACTGTAAGCTCATAAAACGGTCTAATCAGCCAATCCATACCTTCTTTAGTCATTTTTGCACACATCTTTTTTATATTGAAGGCAATGGCAAAGAAGGCAAAGTCCATGAAGACCTTATCCTTTCCAAAATGGCGGAAACGTTTGTAATTCATATTGTTTTTCATTTGTCCGAACACGGCTTCCGGTTCTATGCATCTCTGTCCTCTGTGTTTCAGCCCTTCCTCTGAGCAGAGCAACTCTTTGGCTTTTTGCTTGTATTTTCTGAGTCTGTGATTCAACTCTATCGTTCTGTTCCCCTTTGCTTTAAAACATCGGCATCTTAGCGGACAGCCTTCACATCTGATGGCTCTGTACCTGGCATTTTCGCTGACATATCCGGATGCTGTTTTCACATGTCTAGTCCCTATCCTTTGCATCTTCTGTCCCATGGGGCAGATACAAAAGTCTTGTTCTTCATTGTAGTAGAAGTTTTCGGCCTTGAACGGGTCCGGTTTGAATCTCGGCCGCTGTTCCATGTGGAAGTAGTTGTACTTGACATAGGCTTCCATACCGTTTTCTGACATGAAGCGGTAATTCTCCTCAGAACCGTAGCCGGAATCGGCAACCACCGTATGGGCCAGCCTGTCATATCTGCTTGAGAAGGATTGCAGGAAAGGTATCAGGGTCAGTGTATCCGTAGGGTTCGGGAAGAGTGCAAAGTCGGTAATGAACTGGTTCCCGGTGCCGATCTGGAGGTTGTAACCGGGCTTTGTCTGGCCGTTACGCATGGCATCCTCCTTCATTCTCATGAAAGTAGCGTCATTGTCCGTTTTGGAATAGGAATTCCTGTCCTGCAGCGTGTCCAGACGGTTGTCGTATTCCTGTAGCTTGTCCCTGTGCTCTTCCAACTCCTTCAGCTGTTTGCGTTTCTTTTTCAACGCAGTCTTTTCCTCTTTCGTGGAGGGTTCAGGAACCTGTTCGAGTGCTTGACGCAATTCTCCCGCCATTTCAGTCAGCATGACCGGAGTGAACTCAATCTCCTCATTGCTTTCCGATGAGTTCTCCTGGGCGATGACATTGTCTATCTGCCCTAGCAGGATATGTATCTTCTTCATCAGGCGTTCACGGTTCCGCTCAACCGTTTTCCGCCAGACGAAAGTATACTTATTGGCTTTGGACTCAATCTTTGTCCCGTCAATGTATTCCACATTCAAGCTGATGAAGCCTTTGGAAGAGAGAAGGAGTACGGTTTGGGTAAACACCTCGTTGATTTCATTCTTCACCCGGTTGCGGAAACGGTTGATGGTGATGAAATCCGGTTTCTCATATCCGGCAAGCCAGATATAATGGATGTCACGGTGAAGGAGCTTTTCGATTTTCCGGCAGGAGTAGATGTTGTTCATATAGGCATACAGAATGACCTTGAGCATCATCCTGATGGTAAGGGCTGCGCCCGCATTCCTTATACAACTTCCTGAAACTTTCAAGGGTCAGGCTCTCAACCAGAGCGTCAACCATCCGAACTGGATCATGCTCTGCAATATCCTCGTCAATTCTTGGAGGAAAAAGCACTGTTTGGTTGGGATTGTAAGGACGAAAATGTATCTTTGTCATAGTATAAAATGTTATGCTTAAAGATACAAAATCTTTAGGTAATAACAAAGCCCCTGCTTGTGAAAGTCGGGGCTTTGTGCATAAAAAAAGAAGGTGCGCATTTTGACACACCTTCATTCTTATAACAAAAAGATACATAAAAAGACGGGATTCACCAATCCTGCCTTTTCAATACAAACTGCTTTACTTATCAAGATGCCTTACAACATCCCAGTTTAATGAATCTAAAAATAAAAACACATTCAGTTATTTGTGATAGCAAAGCTATAACAAATATTTTAAAGAAAAATCTTATGCATAAAAAATGCACAGAATAAACTATATATAGACCAACATACAACACATTTAAAACAATATTGTAATACAGGGTCATTGACACAAACATTCTGAAAGAACAAAAGAAAGACGCATGACTGATAGCCAATCCGAAAGAGTATGTTATTGAGGTTGTCAAAAAAAAAAGCTAAAAGAAATTTAGTTAAAGTCCTATTACTGAAAACAACGTAACAGATTATTCCTTAAATTTGCTTATATATAAACTTTAAATATAATGACACATGAAAACGATTGCAATTCTAATTACTTTACTTTTAATAATTAATATAAACATTTATCAAGGTAATTCAACTGAAGTTTTAGCAAGTAACGAAAGCGGTATCTTTCAATATTAGGATCTAGAGAAGAAAAAATGTCTTAGCAATGGACATAAAAGTATATCGTTTCATTAACTCTCATGCAATGACTCAGATTATTTTTTTATCAAAAACCTTTTGTAATGATTTTATAAAATACATTTTTAATAATATTAATTCTAATCATGAAAAGTATTTCCATTTTACGCCTAACCGCAATCCTTTTGTGCAGCATGCACCTATTGGGATCCGCCTCACTTCAAGCCCAAATGAACAAATGGGTAAACTATAGCCCGGATTTGACCACCGTACTGAAAAATCCTGCCATGGGATGGATGATGTACGAAGAAGGCTGATCTTTTCAGGGAACACGCCACAATAAAAGCAACATCTATACTCCCGAAGTTTTTTGGAAACAGATGGAAGAATGCAAAGCAGCTGATTATTCCAATATTCTGTACATCAGAATGCTGTGGAAAGATTTGGAACCCGAGGAGGGCAAATATGCATGGATTTACAATGAACGGTATAAATGGTATATACAAAAAGCCAAAGACAAAGGGCTTAAACTGGCCTTCAGGGTGTTCTTTCATGGTGTAGACGGAGTACCGTCCTATGTGTACGAAGCCGGAGCCACAGAAAGCCCAATAGACGATGAAGGCAAAACCCAGCCTTATTATGATAATCCAGTATTCCTTGAAAAGCTGGACAAGTTCATAGAGGCTTTTGCAAAGGAATATGACAATCCGGATGAGGTAGATTATATTGATGCATATGGATTGGGAAGATGGGGAGGACATGGACTGGTACTCGAAAAGCAAGATAATCTGGAAAGCGTTATCCGACAGATAACCGAATCGTATGCAAGACACTTCAAAAAAGTGCTTACGGTAATGAATCTTTCGCAGAGCGACTACAGGTTTTCAAGCCGCTAGTATATGACAAGCTGGGGTTTCTTCCTCGCAGGGATGGTATAGGCAGTTTTTGGTTTTCTAATGAAGAACGTGCGATGGTGCATGACGAACTTTTCCCAAAAAGAGCTCTTATTGGTGAGGGATGCTGGTGGTTTAACGCACAAGATGGTGATAACTCAAAATACAAGCATTTCCAAGGAGACAAACGTTTTGCCATGAACGATTTCAAAGAAGCTTTACCGTTTCTGTGACTGATGCTTTGGACAGCCATTGTAACACGCTGGATTTGCGTATGCCTTTACAGTGCAAATTCTGGATAGAAGAGCTGCCGGACCAAGTTCAGCGTTTTATAACTTTAGGCGGTTATCGTCTTTATCCGGACTATATAAAGGTGGAGCAAGACCACAAAACGTTGACTTTGTTTCATTCATGGAAAAACTATGGTGTGGGTGTATTGCCTAATAATCATCCCAATTGGAATTATAAATATCAGGTTAGTTTTGTTTTGATGAATGAAAAAAAGGAAATTGTATTTCTTTATACAGAACCGGAAGCAGAACCTTCCGAATGGTTGAAGGGAATATCATACAATTATTTGAGTCGGTTTAATATTCCGGCAGAATTGCAGGGAAAGTATACCTTATGTGTCGGCTTGACTGACAAGACAAAAATAACGAAGCGGCTATTGATCTGGCTGTGTCTGGGAATTTAAAATAGGAAATGGATATTTGTGGTTGAACTGGAGTTGTAATGTGTGTACTTGGCATTTTGCACCAATTAATAAAGAAGCTTCTGACTGATTATCAAAAATAAGGACTTTCTCTATATCTGTACCCAGTAAATCCAATATGTTTAGGGATATTCTTTCAATAGTACAAAATTATACAACCTATTCAAGTTAAATTATTGCTAATCAGTTAGTTTTGTATCTTTGGATATCCCTCAAAAAAGAAAATTAAGAATATAAATTAGTGGAAAATAAAAGTGCAATTCTGATTATTGATGGATTGCACTTTTTACCTAAAGACATTGTTTCTTCACATATAATTTGAGATTATGAAAATAACGTTTTCATATTTCTCCTGTCTTTTCATTATCGGATGTACACATCAATCCAACCAAGGAAAATCGTTATAGAAAGCAGCAATGCAGATGCAATTCGTGTAAGTGCCGATACTTTAGCGTATGAATATACTGCATGGGCCTTTATAAACAAATCTGTTCCCATATTTCTCATTAGACATATACTGCTCAATCAATTTACATAATGATGTTCAAACCACCTGTATTCATCTTCCTCAAATAGTGCTAAAAAAGAGAATTCTGATAGCCAACTACCTGACTATCAGAATTCTCTTTGGAGCGGCAAACGGGATTCGAACCCGCGACCCTCAGCTTCGGAAGCTGACGCTCTACGAACTGAGCTACTGCCGCATCTCTAAAACGGAAACAAAAGTAATATATATTTTTCAACCGACCAAATATAAGCAAACAATATTTACTATAACCATCAAGATTTCTGCTCTCCTGTTTATATCGACAGCTTTATGCATATCCTGTGTATGGATAAACCGATCCTTATCTCCAATAAAAGGTTTATAGACTATCTCTCCAAAATAAACATGAGGACCTCCAAAACGGCAATTCAAGATACCTGCTAAAGCAGACTCCGGATAACCTGAATTAGGACTCGCATGCCGGTTACCATATTTACCTACAAATCTCAGCAAACCGGGACGCCCTGCACACAGCACCATTAAAAATGCAGTTAGACGAGCCGGAATATAGTTCGCCATATCATCAATATGTGCAGCGACACAACCAAACTGAAGATAATGTTCATTCCTATAGCCTATCATAGAGTCAAGCGTATTAACCATCTTATAAGCAAGCATACCGGGAACTCCCAAAGCAAATACCAGAATAATGGAGCAATAACCCCATCACTCAAATTCTCAGCCAATGTTTCCAGCGACCGTACGCACTTCCTGATCTGTCAGTTCCGAAGTATCACGCCCTACAATACGGGAAACCTGCTTTCTTCCTTCCTCCAAAGAATGATCCGCAGCCAAAAAAACCTGCCTTACTTCGTTGATAAGTGTAGTTCCTGCCAAACAATAGAAAACAAGCACAGCAGAGAATAATACCCAACCAACGGTTTAGCACAAACAGATAATGCAATACCAAAACAGATCCTGCATACACTAGCAAAATAAGCATAATGGCCGCCACCCCTCCTTTCAACATCCGATGTGTCCCACAGTTCCATCGTTTCTCACAAAAAGAGATCAGCTTCCCGAATCCTACCACTGGATGCGGCAATCCTATCGGATCCCCAAGCAATTTATCTAATATCCATCCTATCAACAACGGAAGAATTAATACATATATGTCCATTTCTTTATACTTTCTACCAGTTTGTCATTTTCTTCCGGAGTTTGTGTAGCAATACGGAAGAAGTGTTCATTCAGCCCTTCAAAATTGGATGCGTCACGAATAAGAATTCCTGCTCTGTTGCCAGATATTCTTTCAAAGCCGCCGCCTTTCCCATCCGCAATTGAACTAACATATAGTGAGTATCCGATGGCCAGATCTCCATTCCCCCTATTGAAAGTAAAGATTGAACTAATCTCTCTTTTTCCCTCAATAACAAAGAGATATCTATATCATATTGAGAAGAAGACAATAAATAATGCCCGGCCTCTATAGCCAACTGATTAACAGACCAAGGCATCCGCTGTGTCGGATTTCATGTAGCAGTTCTTTACATGCAGTGATATATCCTAAACGCAAGCCGGGCACGGCAAAACGTTTTGTCATGGAATGCAACAGAATAACATTCGGAAATTCCGCAGCCTCCTTGGCTGTAAGCAAAGTGTAAAGAATTCATACGACTGGTCCATGATAAAAATACGCGCGGATTTTGTTTTATACAGGCTGTCAAGACTTCCTTCTCCTAAGCTCTCCTGTGGGATTATTAGGATTACATAACCATATCAACCTCCCTATCCGGCAAACGGTTCAAATTATATATAGGAACCACTTTATGACCATGCAGACGACAAGCATCCGCATATTCGCTGAAAGTGGGCATCAAGATAGCCGAAATCTGATTCCTGAATGTCTGAGCTATTAAATAAATGGCTTCCGTAGCCCCATTGGTCACACAAACCTCTTCAGACGAAAGATGAAACCGTTCCGCTAAAACCTTTTCCAACGAATAAGGTTCCGGTTCGGGGTACGTACGGATACTTTCCATCTGCTGAAACAAATGTTGATGTAATCCGCTATGGTCTACATGATTATATACGTTTGAACTGAAATTTATCTTTATTGCTTTATACTTATAAGCATCATCACCATGTCCTTCAATCATTCCCACTCATTATTTGGTACAACAAAGGCAGATTAAGATGACTGCGTACATGCTCTGCCAATTTATCATATTGTTCTTCTTTATAAGTCCGGTAATCCAACACCGTATGACACTCCAGTTTTTCTGCGTATGGTTCCAGCAAATAATCTATAAATGCCTGATTATCCAATATTCCATGAATATAACTTCCCATACATTTTTGGTTTACAAAACAACCGTCCTCTCCACCGTCTTCCAGTTTATTCAAAGGAACTACAGCCTCCCCCGGAACCGGGCGGGTTTCTCCCATGTGTATTTCATATCCTTGGCAAGTTTCCGCATTCTCAAGAAAATGAAAATTCACCTGCCGCGTCACCTTCTCCCGCATCGTAGTAATGACGGGAAGCAGTCCAGTCCGGCAATTGACGGATCTCTCCCTCCACTCCTTCCGGATCGTGAATCTCAAGTCCCATCAATTGGTATCCCCCACAAATTCCCATTACAGTAACCCCTTCCCTATGCGCACGTAGGACAGCTTGCGCCACCCCGTTCCGTCTCAACTCATACAAGTCATCCAAAGTGCTTTTGCTGCCAGGAAGCAGAATAATATCAGCTTTGGCCAGATCTTCCGTATTATTGGTATAATAAAGGTGCACCCGTTCATCCCGTTCCAATCTGTTGAAATCTGTAAAGTTTGAGAGATGACGCAACAGAACAACTGCTATGTTTATTTTGCCTTCCACGGCTTGCATCCGTTTATAGTCAAGCCTATGGAATCCTCTTCCTCAATATGTATATTTCTATAATAAGGTATTATTCCCAAGACAGGAATACCACATAAATCCTCCATCATCTTCACACCAGACTCAAACAAACGGATATCCCCTCTGAATTTATTAATGATTACTCCTTTTATACGTTTCTTGTCCTCAGGAGTTTGTAACATGACCGAACCATAGACACTGGCAAATACTCCTCCCCGGTCAATATCAGCTACCAAAATCACATCCGCATCCGCATAACAGGCCATCGGCATATTCACCAAATCAGTATCCCGCAGATTTATTTCGGAAATACTCCTGCTCCCTCCATTACAATAGGGTTATAACGTGCGGCAAGACGGTCAAAGGCTGCGTTTACCTCCTGCCTCAGCTCTTCACGTCCCTCCTTGCGAAAATACTCAAAAGCGTTACGATTACCGATGGGACGACCGTTTAATACCACTTGCGAAGTATGATCGGAACTGGGTTTCAACAACAAAGGATTCATGTCCGTATGACAAGGGACTCCAGCAGCTTCGGCCTGTACAGCTTATTGCACGCCCTATTTCCAACCCTTCCGGTGGCATATGAATTCAGTGCCATATTCTGTGCCTTAAAAGGTGCCGGTCGATAACCGTCCTGTTTAAAAATGCGGCATAATGCAGCAGCGATGACACTTTTGCCAACATCACTGCCTGTTCCTGCCAACATAATCGGGTGTAAATTCTTTTTCATCACTCTTTCTTCTTTCTTTTATATGCAAAGGACTGCCACTTTTCTTCCGTCCAGTTCTGTTGTTGCATCTCATAACGGGCCATAACAAAAAACAAATCGGACAGCCGGTTGATAAACCGAAGAATTATCTCCGGTAACGGATCTTGTTTATGCAAAGTCCATAATCTCCGTTCAGCCCGGCGTGCCACCGTCCTAGCAAACTGCAGCTGCGCTGATACCGGCGTTCCTCCGGGAAGGATAAAGGAACTATTATCCTCCATCTGTTCCATCAATGTATCCATTGCTTCCTCACAAAAAGAGCATAAATCATCAGGCAAGATATTAGGATTCCCTTCACGGATAGTTGATGGTGTAGCCACATGGCTCATCACTGCCATCATGTTTTTCTGAATTGAAAAAAGCAAGGATTGCCATTCGTGCTCCTGAGGTAAAAACGAACGCACAATTCCTATAACAGCATTCAACTCATCAATACATCCATTAGCTTCAATGCGGATATCATCTTTAAAAACCCGCTCTCCACCATGAATTCCTGTCATGCCCTTATCTCCGGTTCGTGTATAAATACGTTTCATACTTTCCATAATTTCAAGATATCCGTTTCCCCCCAATATAGATGAGTATATCCGGCTATCACGTTTTTATATCTATAAAGCGGGGTACTCACTTCCATTCCTCTTGCCGTAAATTGTTTTGCTACAGAAGGCATAGCGTCAGGAGCAACAACATTGGAATAATGAAATTCATGCCCGCGAAGCTCCATCCCTTTATATTCTATACGACGATACCCTAGATGAAGTCTGGCACCCACCATGGTACAATCCAAAGGCAAAATACCCGTCATGGCATATGCAGTCCCTCCCTGGCGGGCTGTCAAGGAACGGGTGAGAAACATCATACCTCCACACTCGGCCAAAATTTTCCCCCCCTCCTCTGCATAAGTTCTTAATGCTTCCATTAACTTTTTGCGCCGATGTAGTTGACGGGCGAACAATTCCGGATATCCTCCGGGTAAATAAACCAAATCAGCATCCGGCAAATCACTACCATATACAGGACTGAAATAAGTAATGCTTCCTAGCGCAGACAAGCGGTCTATGTTTTCTCTATAGATAAAGTTGAAAGCCGGATCCCGCGCTATGGCTATCTTCATCTTTTTAGCAGAAGGAGTAAAACTTTCCACCCCTGTTTCTGAACTATAAGGCAATGTATACCGACACGGGAAATTACGATGACAAATACTCAGCAGCTTATCCAAATCCACATATTTTCCAACCAATTCCGCAGCCTGTTCTATCAAGGTGTTCATGGAACGTTTGGCTGTCAATGTCAAACCCAAGTGCCGGGATGGAATTTTCAACCCTTCTGTCATAGGCAGATATCCCAAACATTCCACTCCTGCATCAACACAAGCCTCACGTAAATAAGCGAAATGAGAAGGAGATGACACTTGATTGAAAACAATACCTGCAATCTTCACAGCCGGATTAAAATGCTTGAAACCATAAATTAACGGAGCCACAGAATAAGCTGTAGAACGCGCACTTACTATAAGCACTACAGGGATATTCAACAATCTGGCTATTTCAGCACTACTTCCTGCATTCTTTGATAACCGTCAAACAATCCCATCACTCCTTCGGTTACACATACATCGGCTCCATCTCCATATTTATTATACAGATGTTGTACATGGGTATTTGATGCCATCCAAGTATCCAAATTCACCGACTCATGGTCAGCAGCCAGCGTATGAAATTGTGTATCAATATAATCAGGACCACATTTAAAAGGCTGTACCCGCAGACCTCGTTTGTGCAATGCCCGCAGCAGCCCCATCGTAAAAGTCGTTTTTCCGCTTCCCGATGTAGCGGCCTATGAGTAATTGTGGCTTCATTCTTTAGTATTTCTTTAAAAACGGATACAAAGATAGTGCAAATTGCAAATTATCGAAATTAGAATAACAGATTAATTCATAATTCCGACATATCAAGTAAATATCCTTAGAAAGCAATTAAAGTTTTATGGTTTATCAATTAAATAAGCTACCTTTGCAGTCATTTTTGCCAGAATGACAGCTATACAACAATGATAAAATTGATACTATAAATAATTAAACTAGATAATGAATTATGGAACTTTTTAGAAATCTCTTTGAAGGGTACCCTAATTTATGGGGCGGCGGAGTAGCACATTCCGTACTTATTCTTTCACTGGTCATTGCTTTCGGCATCATGTTAGGAAAAATAAAAGTGGCAGGTATCTCATTGGGAGTAACCTGGATACTTTTTGTAGGAATTGTATTCGGTCATTTCAATCTGAACCTGGACGAACATCTGTTGCATTTCTTAAAGGAGTTCGGTCTGATATTATTTGTCTACTCAGTCGGACTACAAGTGGGTCCCGGTTTCTTCTCAGCATTCAAGAAAGGAGGGTTCACACTGAACCTGCTTGCCATGATGGTTGTATTTTTAGGTGTGACCATCACCATTATACTCCATTTCATAACAGGTGTCCCCATTACCACAATGGTAGGAATTCTTTCTGGAGCTGTAACCAATACCCCGGGACTAGGTGCCGCACAGCAAGCAAACAGTGATCTGAATGGTATAGACGCTCCCGAAATAGCACTGGGATATGCCGTAGCCTATCCATTGGGAGTAGTAGGGTGTATTCTCTCCCTGCTGGCATTGAAATATATCCTGCGCATCAACACAAAAACCGAAGAAGCCGATGCGGAACGGGGATTGGGGCATCTACAAGAACTGACTGTACGCCCTATCTCACTAGAAATACGCAATGAAGCCGTAGAAGGTAAAACAATAAAAGAAATCAAGCCATTGGTAAACCGTGATTTTGTGATTTCACGCATACGGCATTGTGACGGAGACAGACAAACAGAACTGGTGAACTCCACTACAGTATTTCACATACACGATGAGATTCTTGTTATCGCCAATCCGATAGATGTAGAAGCTATCACTGTCTTTTTTGGAAAACAAGTGAATGTGGAATGGGATTTCCAAAACAAACAACTTATCTCCAGAAAATTCTGATCACCAAGCCTGAATTGAACGGTAAGACATTGGCCCAACTAAAATCAGGAATAACTTCGAGCAAGCATTACCCGTGTAAACCGTTCGAGTTGTAGACCTTGTGGCCACTCCCAACCTGCAATTGCAAATGGGTGACCGGGTGAAGATTGTGGGTAGCGAACTAGCTGTAGCCCATGCCGAAAAGATTCTAGGTAATTCCATGAAACGTTTGAATCATCCCAAC
>SCPP01000786.1_pt1 | contig 14447 bp, 26 predicted proteins | sample 6106811 | NCBI WGS metagenome assembly SCPP01 (sample SAMN10720449, study PRJNA508395) | human gut metagenome | isolation source: Participant 2 stool, 15 month | host: Homo sapiens | collected 2018
CTGGGGGCTTCTCCACCCGAAGAAGGAGCCGGACGAACGCCCCGGATCCCCAATGACAGCCAGACCGTCTATCCCGTGCGCTACTCTGAGCCCGCGGCAGACGCCCTTTCAGGCTACGCCAGCGGTATGCCCGCTCCCGCCTTCTACCGGAAACTCTGGCAGCAGCTGCGGAGGAGGACGCAGGCCCGGAGCGGGCCTGGGACGCGTGGTCCTGGATACCATCGTGCGCTGCGGACGCCGCCTCCGGGCCGGAGGGGACCATATCCGCCTATGACGAGACGTGTGCCTTACAGCAGGCCCGGGGCCTTGCCGCTCTGCGCGGCAAGGCGGCCCCGGCCTCTATGAGCTGCAGGACAGCGTGTTGAGCGCCTTTGTGAAGGGGAGGCCAACCTCGCCGGATGCGAACCGCTGCGCCTCCTCCGGGAGATCAACACTGGGAACCGGGTGGGCAGCCTGTGCCGCGGCGATCTCGTCCCGCCGCTGGTCCAGGATTTTGTCCGGCAGTGCAAAAATACCGGCTCCGACAGGATTCCGCCGACCGGCAGGAGGTGACGCTGGAGCTCTTTACAAAGGGGCGGCACCGGGCGGAGAGCCGCTTTCTTCATCAGACCTCTTTCCTGGACTGCGGCTACGCCCGGCGGGTCAAGGGGCCCGACCTGCTTCGCGGGACCGGGCGGAACCTGATCCGGGAGCATTGGAGCTGCCAGTGGTCGGCAGGGTGGAGACCGCCCTGGTGGAGCGCTCCATCCTGGGGTCCACTGTGGCGGAGGCCGCCGGCCAGCTTCTGCGCAGGCGTCTCACCGGCACGGCGCAGGCGGCGGAGGGCGGCGCTCCTGGTCCAGGGCTTTCTGATGGGGATCGGCGATATTGCGGACTCCATGGCCCGGCAGGTTGATGAATTGCTTGTCACAGACGGGGATTTCTCCTCTCTGCGACGCCTGCGCCGCCCTCAGCCCCTGGAGGCGTGGCAGAGCCAGTACGATGAGGCGGGCAGCTATGATTACCCGCCATGCTCCGGCGCTGCTTCTCCCGGATCCTGCAAATGCTGCCCTCTATGAATACCGTGGATGACCGGGGTGTGGAGCGTATACAGCACAGCTGCCAGCTGCTCTATGAGCTCACCGGCCGGACCGCCTTCTCCCCTGCGCCCCCGCTTTTAGAGGCGCTGGAGGAACTGGTCCGGCAGCAGCCCATCCATCCCGCCCTCCATGGAACGGCGCTGGGCCTTCTCTACGGGGCGCGCCGGAAAAAGGAACCTGGCCGTCCGGACAGCGGCCGGATACCTCCGGGGCACCCGGGACCAGAAGCTTCAGGCCGCAGCCTTTTTGCAGGGGCTGTTTCTCACCGCCCGGGACCTGCTGCTCACGGACGGCATCCAGCTGGAGGCCGTTGATGAATTGCTCTGCGGGCTCAGTGACGAGGATTTTATGCTGCTGCTGCCCCAGCTGCGGCTGGCATTCAGCTATTTTACCCACAGAGTCCGCGCGGATCGGACGCCAGGCGGCACAGCTCCACGGAGCGGAGCGCATGGCTCCAGGAGAGCCGCAGCCACTCCGGAGGAATACACCCTCTGGGAGGCTGTTGACGCCTGGGCGGCGGAGCGGCTGGGACAGCCGCCCGCTCCCCTGGGCACGGAAGGAGGCACACAGGCATGAGCACTCACGGAGCAGCGCTGAACCGTTGGCGGCTGGTGCTGGGAAAGCGCGGAGGGCCCCCTTCCTCTGGAGGACGGTGGCTGGTACGAATGGACGACGCGCTGGATTTTCTCTATGGCCGTGAGGCCGGTCCCGACGTGCGCCGGGACCCGGAGGGCGGACACGGAGAGAGCCAGCTGGCTGTGGCCCGCTGGCTCAGCGAGGTGCGCGGCCTCTTCCCCAGGAGACGGCTGAGATCCTCCAGCGCCATGCGCTGGACCGCTATCATCTCACCGCCCTGCTCACAGACCAGGAGGTGCTGGAACAGCTGGAGCCGGATGAGGCGCTGCTGGAAATGATCCTCAGCCTGAAGGGTATGATGAAGGGGCGGTCCTGGACGCCGCCCGGCGGATCGTGGACCGGGTGGTACAGGAGCTGACCAAAAATGCGCCATGAGATCCGGCGCTCCGCCCTGGGAAAGCTGGACCGCACCAGCCGCAGTCCGGTCCGCACCCTCCGAAATCTGGACATCAGGAAGACCATCCGGAAAAACCTGGCCCACTATGACCGGAGAACCAGCGCCTGATCCTGGAGCAGCTCTATTTCAGCGGCCGGGCACAGTGGTATAACCCTGGTCCGTCATCATCGCGGTGGACGAGCGGCTCCATGCTGCCCAGCATCATCCACTCGGCGGTGATGGCGGGGATCTTTGCAAAGCTCCCCATGCTCACCACCCATCTGGTGATCTTTGACACCGCCGTGGTCGATCTCACCGGCCGGATGGACGACCCGGTGGAGACGCTGATGAGCGTGCATTTGGGCGGAGGTACAGATATTGCGAAGGCCATGGGCTACTGCAAAGCGCTCATCACAGCGCCCCGGCGGACCATCGTGGTGCTGGTGAGCGATCTGTGCGAGGGCGGCTCCCGTCAGAGCCTCTACCGCACCTGCCACGACATTGTGGAGAGCGGCGCCCGGCTCATCGCCCTCACCGCCCTGAACGAGCACTCTGTGCCCGACTACACGACCGCGCCCAGACCCTGGCAGATCTGGGCTTATATGCCAGGCCATGACGGAACGTCTGGCGGACTTCATGGCGGGCATCATGCAGAAATGAAAGGAGGAAAACATGGAACTGCCGCAGAAGCTCGGGCCGCGCTGCTGGCCGCGGACGAAGAATACCTCACCGCCCTGTGCAACAGGGGACCGTAAACCGGGCCAAAAGGATCTCGCCTCCACACAGCCTGAGGCGCGCGGCACAGACGGGGACGCCGTCACCCTCGCCGTGGGGACGCCGTCTGCAATCACCACCCCCTGGGAAACAGCACATGCTCCTGTGCCAGCAGCGCCATGCCGCCACCGGATGGCCGCGATCCTATGGTTGAAGAGCAGTCCGCCCAAACGGCTCCCCGCCGGGAAACCGCCGCCCCAGCGGCGCGCGCCGGAAGAGAGACGGCGGAGGAGCTGGCCGCCCTGCTCTCTGCCTATCCCACTCAGACACTGACCCGGCAGCTGGGAGAACGCCGGGTATCCGCCCTGATCCAGCGGGCGCCTCGGGAGGAGCAGCACCGTGACCGTGGACCTGCCGTGGTCTCCGCCACGGTACGCCTGATCGCGCCTTTGGAGCAGCGCACCTGCCACAGCCGGAGCTTCTGTCTCCACAAGGCGGAGGCCCTGCTCACCTGGCAGCTGCGCGGCGTTGTGACCGCGGACGCCCTGCTGTCCGCGCCGGACGCCGCCGGGCAGGACGCCGGACGCCGCGCGGTCTGCGCCGCCCGTTCAGGACGCCTTGCGGATTGGCTTCGGACCGGACTGAGCCGCCTGCCCCCTCCTCCCAGGATGCCGCGGAACGGCTGGCGGCCTGTGCCACACCGGCGGCCTGCCCACCTGGAGCGGGCCATGCGCCGCCTCCACGGAGAATTACAGCGCTATTTCGGCCGCTCCGCCGCGTTTCGCCCCGAGCTGCTGCTGCGCCGCATGGGCGACGCGTGGCGGCTGGCGGCGCCTCAAACGGCGGAAGGGCTGCGCGTCCTGGAGCTGGCAGGCGTCTTCCGGGAGGAATATCTCCCTGTGGGGATCTGCGGCTCTATCTCCTGGGCCTTCAGGAAGTCGATCTTGCCAGCGGCTATGCCGGAACGGTATATTATTTTGGGAGACACAGCAGCAGTACTACACCTATCGGGACCTGCGCCCCAAATTCTATGACGCCAGACGCCAGCCCGGCCCTGCGGAGACCATTCTCTGGGCGCTGCCCGACCCTGCGCCAGATGTGGAGGTGCCGTCTGGACCTCCACGACGCCCAGGCCACGGCTGCGGAGCCCTCTCCTCCACGGCCCAGTGCCGCGGGACCCTGCTGAAAAAGCCCGCCGGGAGAGATCATTCCGGCGGAAGCGGTCACGGAGGACTTCTCCTCCTGCTCCCCAGCAGCCGGACCGGACGCCCAGAGCCGGAGCGGCTGGCCATTCTGCGTCCCGCCGCTGGGAGGAACATCTGGAGTCACAGTCCGGTACCGGGAGCAGGAAAAACGGTGGTGGAGGTCCTGGAGGGACTTGTACAGGAAAAACTCCGGCGTCTGGCGGGCTGCCGTCTTCTTCGGAAGCCTCTGGCGGAAAACGGTAAGCTGTGCCTGTATCCCATCGAATGCTTTACCAATTGGGAGGGACATGAACCCATGTCTGAACACTGATGGAGGCCCGCCTGACCGATCTTCTGCACACGGGTCTGGACACTGGAGCCGTGGACAGTGCGGCGGACTTCCGGCGTCTGGCGGAGCGGTGCGAGGCCTGTGGGCTCCACACCGGCCGCGCGCTGATGGAGCAGGTATCGACTCTGCTGGACGCGCGCGCCCACGCTCTTGATAAGCAGGACGCGCCCTTCTGGAGGCCATCTTTCAAGCGGAGCATTATATCACCCTCTGCCGGAGCGGTGGCAGGAAATCGAGATCCTGAACCGCTGGCAGAGAAACCGGCAGGACCAAGACAGAGAAGGAGGAGACTTTACATGAACATCCAACCAAGCAAGCCAGACAAACCGGACTCCCTAGGCCAGCTTTTCCAGCTCTGGGGGCTGACCCCAAACAACGAGTCGCTGGCCCGGGCCTACCTGACAAACAGCCAGGCAGATGACAGCCTGCTCTCCGGCGCGGAGCGGCAGATATTCCCTCCTTCGGCTGGCAGGAGCAGCGGAAGATCTCTGAGCTTCTCAAAGTGACCCGCCCGACCCTGCAAAATCAGGCCAAGGTGCTCAAGTTCCTGTGGGCCGTCCGGGCAGAGCAGCGCCGCCCTTGCCGCCCTTTTGAGGAACATTACATCAAAATGGCGTCTGACAGCAGCTTCCGTCAGAGATGCCAGGTCCTGGGGCAGGAGGCCGCCGCCGCCATGGACGCGGAGATGCCGCCGCCATGCGGAAATCAGACTACGCGCTGGTGGATCGGCTGCACCAAGTCGCCCCCCCCGCCGTCCTCCAGTCTGCCGTGGAGCTGATCGCCGATCCGCAAAACTCCATGGCGGACGGGGTGCTGGCCGGGGTCCTGCTGGCCGCCGCTCCGGAGAAAAGTAGAAGCCTTCTGAGGCGGCTGACAGGCGCTCCCTCCGCCGCGAAACGGGTCGAAGCCGGGCACATACCTGGGCGGCAGGTGGAGACCGTCCTGGCGTGGGCAATGGGATCGTCCGCAGCGGCGTGTCCTCCGACTGTCCGACGTGGATGTTGACACACTGAAGTCCTATATGAGACAGGAGATCCCTCGCTCCCAGTGCCGTCCATCTCCTCCCACCGCGTGGCGAGGCGCCGCCGGAGGAGTTTTCAACATACACCTGTGCAACTGCTCCGCCGTAGGGTGCATGGCGGCCGCTATCGGCGAAATGCGGCACGATGGGCGCATGGCCTGCGCGCTTCGGTGATGGCCAAGCCTGGAGCCCGGCGGCACGCTGTGGAGTATGCTCTACGCATTTCCGGATGACTGGGACGTCAGCGCTAGACGCTCCCCATATTCCCGGCGAGCGCGGTCACGCTGCTGCGCTTTATGGGAAAGCTACCGCCCGGGCTTCTGGCGCTCTCGAAAAGCTGGTCCGGCGGTACCACGCCTCCGTTGACGAGGCCCTGCGCTATTCCGACGTAAGGAATACGCCAGCTACCTGCTGCCCTCCCCAGGATGGGGAGCGTGACGCCAGCTGACCCAGATGCGCCAGCGCATCTCAGCGATTTTGGAGCACACCTTTGACCAGGGGCCGCAGCAGGACATTGTCCGCGGCTATCTCTCCGGGGAGGGCGCTTTGCCGACAGCGCAGCCATTCTGAAGCCCATACGCAACGAGTGCCGCTATTACCGGGCAAGTTGCAGGACATTTGAACACCTACCGTAAAATAGCCGGGTGGGACGAGTTCGCCTGCCGGTGCGTGTCTCTCCTGTCTCACCTGCACCGGATACGCACCTCCGCCTCCTTCCCCACGAATGTCAACCAGAAAGAGAACATAGACGCCTTTGTAGACGCCCTCATCGCCCTGGGACTCCCAGTGCGGGACTGCATCACCGTTTTGGCCGCCATGTATGAAAACTGGTATCAGAGTCCGCCAAACAGCAGATCGTGGAGGCTGTACAGGAGCATTTTGTCACCCTGGAGGGACTGGACGCCCTGGCCGACGCCGCGTTGAACGGCTCCGCCCCACCCGGGTCATGGCGGTGAACGGACTGGACCTTGGCCTCCCGCGGAGCGCGCCCAGGAGGGGCGCAAGGCCCTGATCGCCTGTGCGGGGACTCGTCCAAGCAGGTGCAGGAGCTGCTGAAGCAGATCTATCTCGCCCACCCGGACTGGGAGCAGGACTATCTCGCCCTGCTCAAAGCAAGAAGGGCGCCCAGAGAAGTCTTGCTATACAGACCCTGGCGGGGATCGGCGTGGAGCAGTACCGTTCCGTCCTCCAGGAGGCTCTGTCCGCCGAAAATTCCAAGCTCATTGACCAGCTCACCGCCGTCCTCGGTATGCCTGCGCCCGGAACCGGAGATGGCTCCTCCCCGGCACAGTCCCCGTCCGAGCTGGCTGCTCAGGTCCTCAAGGGCGGAAAGAAGCGGAAGGTGCAGTGGCTGCTGGATCAGCCCCTGCCGCGGTCCGCCGCGCGGACGAGGCTCACACCGCCGCCTCCGGGGACCAGATCGCCGCCCTCCTTGTGCCTATGCCGATCTGGGCCGCATGGGCCGCAGCGACGCCGCCGCCGCCATTGCCGCCGACCTGGAGGCCAAGGATCTGGAGTCCCTGGCTTGTGGTATGGGGCTGTGGCTCAAGGCGGGAGGCAGAGCAAAACCAAGTGGGTGCTCTCCTTCACCGCGGTCTTCGGCGGCGCGGCCATGACCCCCAAGCTCATCCATGCTATCAACGACTGGCCCCAGAATGCCCGGGGAGCCATCGCCTGTGACGCCGTGGCCGCCCTGGCCGTCAGCCCAGACCCGGCGGCCCTGGTCGCTGTGGACAGTATCTCCCGAAAGTTCAAGTTCCGGCAGGTCAAGGCGGCGGCCGCCGCCGCTGGAGAACGCTGCCGGAGCTGGGCATCACGCCGGAGGAACTGGCAGACCGCATCGTACCTACTCTGGAATTTTCTTCTGACGGTACCCGCGTCTTTGATTATGGTCCCCGGCAGTTCACCGTCCGCCTGACGCCCACTCTGGAGCTGGCTGTGACCACATCCGCCGGAAAGGCGGTCAAGTCCATGCCCGCCCCGGCAAAATGACGCTCCGGACCAGGCCGCTGCCGCCTACGATGCCTATAAGGCGCTGAAGAAACAAATCAAAACCACTGTCAGCGCCCAGCGCGCCGGCTGGAAATGGCCCTCTCCGCCCAGCGATGCTGGGATGCCCAGAGCCTGGCGGAAGCTGTTTGTGGACAATCCCATCATGCATCAGTTCGCCATCAGCCTCATCTGGGGCATCTATGAAACAACGACTGGGAGAGACCTTCCGCTATATGGAGGACGGCAGCTTCAATACGGTGGACGAGGAGGAGTACACCCTCCCCGACGGAGGCAGCATCGGTCTTGTCCACCCCATCGAGCTGACGGATCAGGACCTGGCGGCCTGGAAGCAGCAGCTGGAGGATTACGAGATCACCCAGAGCATCGACCAGCTCCCGTCCCATCTACCGGCTCCCGGCGGAGCAGGCCCAGGACGCCGCCCTGGAGACCGCGGCAGGACGCAGGCTCAATGACCTCTCCCTGGCGGGCAAGCTCCAGGGCATGGGCTGGTACCGGGGCAGCGTGGTGGACGGCGGCGGCTTCTACACCTTCTATCGGGAGGACCCGACCGTTGGGATCGGAGTGGAGCTCCATTTCTCCGGCAGCTTCGTGGGCGGTGAAATGAAATGATCACGGTCTATGACGCCGTGTTTTACCGGGCCGGAACGGTGGCGCGCGGCAGCTATTGCTATGAGGAACCAAAAAGAGGAGATCTTCCCTGTGGGGGCAGGTCCCGGCGCGCTATTACAGCGAAATTGTATGGCAGCTGGAGCGGGCTACTGCGTCCAGCACAGAGACTGATCCGGACTGGAAGGACAACCGGCTCTGATTCAAACGATGAAAGCAGCCCGGAGACAAAGACCGGCGGGCAAGTCGCAAAGACTTGCCCGCCTCAGTCTAAGAAACTGAGCAGAGCCGCCCGGTGGGCGGCTCTGCAACATCATATCCAGCTTACTTCAGGTTGAAGAACGCCTTCATGCCGGGATACTCAGCGATGTCACCCAGCTCTTCCTCGATGCGGAGCAGCTGGTTGTACTTTGCAACGCGGTCGGTGCGGCTGGGAGCGCCGGTCTTGATCTGGTGGCGTTCAGGCCACGGCGATGTCGGCGATGGTTGCGTCCTCGGTCTCGCCGGAACGATGGGATACAACTGCGGTGTAGCCGTTGCGCGGTTAGCCATCTGGATAGCGTCCAGGGTCTCGGTCAGGGAGCCGATCTGGTTAACCTTGATCAGGATGGAGTTGGCGACCTTCTTCTCAATGCCGGTGGACAGCCGCTCCACGTTAGTGACGAACAGGTCGTCGCCCACCAGCTGGACGCGGTCGCCGATCGCCTTGGTCAGCCCAGCCCTCCCAGTCGGTCTCGGCCATGCCGTCCTCGAGGAGATGATCGGGTACTTCTCAGCGAAGTTCTTCCACATCTTAACCAGCTGCTGCTGAGTCAGCTTCTTGCCGGACTTCGGCTGGATATAGCACTTCTCCTCGTCGTTCCACCACTCGGAGGAAGCAGCGTCGATCGCGATCTTGAAGTCCTCGCCGGGCTTGTAGCCGGCCTTCTCAATGGCAGCCACGATGACCTTCAGAGCGTCCTCGTCCTTCTTCAGGTTCGGAGCGTAGCCGCCCTCATCGCCTACACCTGCTGCCGGAGTGCCGTTCTCCTTCAGGGTGGTCTTCAGCTGATGGAATACCTCTGCACAGCGGCGCAGAGCCTCGCGGAAGGAGGGGAGGGACCGGCAATCATGAACTCCTGGATCTCCACGTTGTTGGTGGCATGAGCACCGCCGTTCAGAATGTTCATCATAGGAACAGGCAGCTGCTTGGCGTTGACGCCGCCGATATAGTTGCACAGAGCCACGCCCAGGGACTCGGCGGCAGCCTTGGCACAGGCCAGGGAGGCGCCCAGAATGGCGTTGGCGCCCAGACGGCTCTGTTGGGGTGCCGTCCAGCTCGATCATGGCCTTGTCGATGGACACCTGATCCAGGACGTTCATGCCGATCAGGCACTCAGCGATCTCGGTGTTCACGTTCTTCACGGCGTTCTCAACGCCTTTGCCCAGATAGCGGCTCTTGTCGCCGTCGCGGAGCTCGCAGGCCTCATAAATGCCGGTGGAAGCGCCGGAGGAACGGCGGCACGGCCCATGGTGCCGTCCTCAAGATATACCTCAACCTCAACGGTGGGATTTCCGCGGCTGTCCAGGATCTCGCGGCCCAGGACATCAACGATTTCGATCATCTGCTTCATGGTGTTCAAACTCCTTTCATTTGTAGCGGCGCGGCGGCGGAACCCGCCTCCGCGGCCAAAAGGGAATGCAATATATTCGTAGGGGCGGCTTGCGGCCGCCGGATACGCGATCAGCGTGCCTTGGGGCTTGCCCGCCCGCCGGGTCAGTTGGCGATCAAAGTCTCGCCATCCATTTCAGCAGGCTTTTCCAGGCAGCCCAAACGGACAGCTCCGTTTAGGGACCCGTTTTCTTTAAAATGCTCGGCGGAAATCAATTCCGCCTGCGCCAAGGTTTTCGCCGAAGGCAAAACGCTTAATACGGCGCACAGCGCCGCCCGCCTGCGGCGGGGGCATGGAGGCGGAAAAGCCGCCGTAGTCAAGTGGGCGCACCCGCCGGGTCAGTTGGCGATCAAAGTCTCTCCGTCCATTTCAGCGGGCTTTCCAGGCCCATGAGGTCCAGCATGGTGGGGCAATGTCGGCCAGACGGCCATCCCGCAGCTGGACGCTGGCGCCCACGATATAGAAGGGGACCAGATTGGTGGTGTGGGCGGTAAAGGGCTCTCCGTTGGCGTCAGACATCCGTTCAGCGTTGCCGTGGTCGGCGGTGATGAGGAGACGCCGCCCATTTTGGAGTGGCCTCCACCACGCGGTTGACACCTCGTCCACAGTGGACACAGCCTTGCAGGCGGCCTCATAGACGCCGGTGTGGCCCACCATGTCGCAGTTGGCGAAGTTCAGGATGATCACGTCATAGGCGCCGCTCTCGATCCGCTTCACGGCCTCCTCGGTGACCTGATAGGCGGACATCTCCGGCTGCTTGTCGTAGGTGGCCACCTTGGGGGAGGGATCAGGCAGCGGTCCTCGCCGGGAACACCTCCTCAACGCCGCCGTTGAAGAAGAAGGTTACATGTGCATATTTCTCGGTCTCAGCAATGCGCAGCTGAGTCAAGCCAGCTTGCTAATATACTCTCCGAAGGTATTGACCAGCTTCTGGTGGGGATAGCCACCGTGACATTGGGGGGGGTGGCGTCATACTCCGTGGTACACACGAAGTCCACAGAGAGGAACCCGGTCCGGCGCTGGATGTCCGTGAAGTCCTCATCCACGAAGCAGCGGGCGATCTCCCGGGCGCGGTCCGGGCGGAAGTTGAAGAAAATAATAGAGTCGTTGTCCCGGATCTGGGCGTTTTGGCGCATACCACGGGGACCACAAACTCGTCGGTCACCCCGGCGTCATAGGACTTCTGCACAGCCCCGCGGCGTCAGGCTCGAAGCTCCCTCGCCGCAGGCGATGGCGTCATAGGCCTTCTGCACCCGGTCCCAGCGCTTGTCCCGGTCCATGGCGTAGTAGCGGCCCATGACCGTGGCGATCTGGCCCACACCCAGCTTTTGGATCTCAGCCTGGAGCTGCTCCACATAGCTCTTTCCGGAGCTGGGGGCACATCCCGCCCGTCCAGGAAGCAGTGGACATAGACCTTTTCAGTCCCTGCTCCTTCGCCATCTTCAACAGGGCGAACAGGTGGGTGATGTGGCTGTGAACACCGCCGTCAGACAACAGGCCCATCAGATGAAGGGCGGAGCCCCTCCCGGCAGTTGGACATGGCGTCCAGATAGGCCGGATTTTTGAAGAACTCGCCGCTCTCAATGTCGCGGCTGATGTGGGAGCAGGTCCTGAAAGACCACCCGGCCGAAGCCCCATGTTGGTGTGGCCCACCTCGCTGTTGCCCATCTGGCCCTCCGGCAGGCCACATCCAGTCGGAGGCGGACGAAGTAAGCAGCCAGGGGAAGTCCGGAAGATCCGGTCCAGATTTGGGGTGGGGCGTTGACCACCGCGTTGCCCGCGGAGGACCCTCCAGCCCAAATCCGTCCATGATGATCAAAGTAGTCGGTGTTTTCATATCGTTGTCTCCTATTTCACTTGTCCGAAGGACACCTGATCCCCTCGGTGGAGGGACACGGGAACTGGTTCCCGCCCGTGAGCCGACCGCCGCGCAGCGATTTTCCGCAGAAATGTTCGGCTCTTTACTCCTGATTAGCGGCGTTGATGATCTCCACAAAGTCAGCGGGCTTTCGTCGCCGCAAAGTCCGCCGCACTCCGCTTCCGCCAGGCGAAAGCGGAGCAATGCTCCTGCGCCTCCTCTCCGAATGGGACCCGCTTTGCTGGGCTCCCATTCGGTTGAGGCTTCTCCGCCGATCAGGCCGCCGTCTCGTCGTCGCAAAGTCCGTTCCGTGTGGAACGCCCTGTCGGGCATTCCACTGCACTCCTGCTCCTCCTCTCCCCACGCGACCCATTTCATTGGGCTCGCGCGGGGGCCCGGATACGATGTGGACGGCTGGCTTACTCCTGATTAGCGGCGTTGATGATCTCCACAAAGTCAGCGGGCTTCAGAGACGCTCCGCCGATCAGGCCGCCGTCCACATCGGGCTGAGCCAGCAGCTCGGCGGCGTTCTTGGCGTTCATGGAGCCGCCGTACTGGATGGTGACAGAACGGGCCACATGGGCGCCATTACAACTTGCGGATGACGGCGCGGATGGCCTGGCAAACCTCGCCGGCCTGCTCGGCAGTGGCGGTCTTACCGTGCCGATGGCCCACAGGGGCTCATAGGCGATGACCACATGGCGCATCTTATCAGCGGGGACGGCCAGGGCGCACTTCACCTGGTAGGCGATCAGCTCCATGGTGACGCCCAGTTCCCGCTGCTCCAGGCTCTCGCCCACGCAGATAATGGGGTACAGGTAGGCGTTGATGGCGGCGTGGACCTTCTTGTTGACGGTGAAGTCGGTCTCGTTGTAGTACTGGCGGCGCTCAGGTGGCCGATGATGACGTTGGCCTGCCTCCTTGATCATCTCAGCGGTGATCTCACCAGTGTAGGCGCCTTGGTCCTCATAGTGGCAGGTCTCCGCGCCGATGGCGATGTGGCAGTCCTTGAACAGGCGGACGGCATTGGTAATGTTCACAGCGGGGACACACAGCACCACGCTGCACCACTTGCCCTTGGGCATGATGGGCGAGCTCCTCGGCAAAGGCCTTGGTCTGGGAAGGGGTATTGTTCATCTTCCAGTTTCCGGCGATGATAGTCTTGCGGTAACGGCGATTCATTTCTGCTTCTCTCCAATCTTGATATAGGGTATCAGGGCAGGACAATGGGGCCCTGGAACATGATTCGTCCAGCGGGCAGCTCCTTGCCTTCCAGGAACTCCAGGGAGGCGCATCAGCGGAGCGATGCTCCGCCGGGGCCCCTCTTATTTTATCCTCGGGCGAAGTGAATTCGCCCTGCGGCAGGTTTGCTTCGCAAACGCGGAGCGCGCTATGGGCGCGGCTCGCTTGCGCTCGCGCGGCGGCGCTGGCTGCCTTTACGCGTCCACAGGCAGGCCACACCGGGCACTCCTTGCCCTCCAGGAACTCCAGGGAGGCGCATCAGCGGGCGATGCTCCGCCAGGGCCCTATTTTATCCTCGGGCGAAGTGATTCGCCCTGCGGCAGGTTTGCTTCGCAAACGCTTGAGCGCGCCTATGGGCGCGGCTTGCTTACGCTCGCGCGGCGTATGCGCTGCCTTTATGCATCCAGCGACAGGCGACGCCGGGCAGTTCCTTCCTTCCAGGAACTCAGGGAGGCGCCGCCGCCAGTGGAGATGTGGGTCATCTTGTCGGCATAGCCCAGCTGCTGCACTGCGGCGGCGCTGTCGCCGCCGCCGATGATGGTGATGGCGTCCGTCTTGGACGGGCCTCAGCCACGGCCTCGGTGCCCTTGGCGAAGGCCGGGAACTCAAAGACGCCCATGGGGCCGTTCCAGATGACGGTGCCCGCGTCGGCCACGGCGGGCAGTACAGCTTCACCGTCTCAGGGCCGATGTCCAGGCCCTCCAGCCGTCGGGGATCTGACCGGCCTCCACAATCTGGCTGTTGGCGTCGGGGCAAATTTGTCGGCGCACACGGTGTCCACAGGGGCAGGAGCTTGACGCCCTTGGCTCGGCCTTCTGGAGCATCTCGCGGGAGTAATCCATCCAATCGGCCTCCAGCAGGGAGTTGCCGATCTTGCCGCCCTGGGCGGCGGAGAACGTATAGGCCATGCCGCCGCCGATGATGATGGTATCGGCGATGTTCAGCAGGTTGTTGATGACGCCGATCTTGGAGGAGACCTTGGAGCCACCCAGAATGGCCACCAGAGGACGCTTGGGATTGGCCAGCGCGCCGCCGATGATCTCCAGCTCCTTCTGGATCAGGAAGCCGGACACAGCGGGGAGGTAGTCGGCCACACCGGCGGTAGAGGCGTGGGCGCGGTGGACCGCGCCGAGGCGTCAGACACATAGACCTCCGCCAGGGAGGCCATGGCCTTGGCCAGGGCAGGATCGTTCTTAGTCTCACCCTTTTCAAAGCGGGTGTTCTCCAGCAGAAGGATCTGACCGGGCTGGAGCGCGGCGGCCTTGGCCTGGGCGTCTGGGCCCACCACGTCGGCGGCCATGATGACCTCCCGGCCCAGCAGCTAGCTGAGGCGGGCGGCCACCGGCTTCAGGGACAGCTCAGCCAGGGTTTCTTCCACTTCTCCTCGGTGAGGGTGGCGGGATCCTTGCCCTTCTCGGTCTGCTTCTTCACATAGGCCTCAAAGGTGGGATTGGGCTTGCCCATGTGAGAGCAGGCGATGACGGCGGCATTGTGGTCCAGCAGATACTGGATGGTGGGCAGAGCGGCGCGGATGCGCTTGTCATCCGTGATAATGCCGCTGCCATCCTTGGCCATGGGGACATTGAAGTCACAGCGGAGCAGGACCTTCTTGCCCGCGACGTCAATATCCCGGACTGTTTTTATTGTAGTTCATTCGGTGGTGAAAACTCCTCTCTTCACAAGACCTTGGACAATCAATGACATGACGAGTATATAT
>SCPP01000523.1_pt1 | contig 14406 bp, 27 predicted proteins | sample 6106811 | NCBI WGS metagenome assembly SCPP01 (sample SAMN10720449, study PRJNA508395) | human gut metagenome | isolation source: Participant 2 stool, 15 month | host: Homo sapiens | collected 2018
GCAGCAGGGCAGCAGGCCGCGAACTGATCCCGGAGCAGACCACCCGAAATCACAGCAGGGCGGTACGGCGCACCCGTTCCAGTGCCGGACCTTGTTGAGGTTCCTGAGGTGGGGCAACGCCCCAATGAGAGTGGTACCGCAGAGCTATACACAGGCTTTGTCTCTTGGAATACAAGGCAAAGCCTGTTCTGTTTTATCCTTTGCCCCTTACGGGAGAGGCCGCCCACAGACCCCGGCAGGCCGTGCTAAAACCAGGAAGGAGCAGAAACATGAAATTGACCGGTTCACAGATCTTCGTCGAAGTGTTGGTCGAGCAGGGCGTCGATACCCTGTTCGGCTATCCGGGCGGCGCAGTGCTGAATCTGTACGATGAACTTTATAAAAACTCGGACTGCATCCGCCATGTGCTGACCGCCCATGAGCAGGCGCGTCCCACGCGGCGGACGGTTACGCTCGCGCCACGGGCCGCACCGGTGTCGTGCTTACCAGCGGCCCTGGTGCGACGAACCTTGTCACCGGCATTGCCACGGCCTACATGGACAGCGTGCCGATGGTCGCCTTCACCGGCAATGTCGCCACGACGCTGCTGGGTAAAGACCTTCCAGGAGGCCATACATTGAGGGCATCACGATGCCCATCACGAAGCTAATAACTACACGGTGCGCAGGGTAGAGGATCTGGCCGACACGATGCGTGCGGCCTTCCGCATTGCGCCGGGCCGCAAGGGTCCCGTCCTCGTCGATATTCCAAAGGACATCACGGCTGCCTCCTGTGAGTTCACTCCTGCTCCTGAGCTCATCCGCACCGTGACCTATTATAATGAAGAGGACGCCGGCCGCTCAGATGATCAACGAGTCGGAGCGCCCCATCGTCTACTTGGCGGCGGTGTGCGCAGTGCGGCGGCTGCCAGCCCCTGCGCGACCTGCTGGAAAGACCGGCATGCCCGCCACCTACACCCTGATGGCTGCGGGTGTTCTCAGCTACGGCGAGCCGCACAACTTAGGCTGCTGGCGTATGGCTGCTACGCCGCCAACAAGGCCATCGACGAGGCCGACCTCGTCATCGCCGGGCACGCGGTTCAGTGACCGCGTGGCGCTGAACTCCCCGACAGCTTTGCCAAGCGCGCAAAAATCATTCAAATCGACATCGACCCCAGCGAGCTGGGCAAGAATGTGGACGTCGATTTAAGCCTGACTGGCGACGCCAGCTACATTTTGCAGGCCATTCTGCCTTATGTCGAAAAGACCGAGCACAAGCTCTGGATGGAGCAGATCCGCGGCTGGCAGAAGAACGATTATAAGCCGGTGGACAGCGATACCGAGCTGAAACCCCATCAGATCATTGATGAGATCCGGTAATCAGGCAGGCCCCGAGGCCGTTTACGTCACCGACGTCGGCCAGCACCAGATGGGCGGCGCAGCATCTGCACCACACGAAATCCCGCGGCCTTGACCAGCGGCGGATTGGGCAACGATGGGCTTCTGGCTACGGCGCGGCCATCGGCGCACAGATGGCGCTGGGCAACGATGCCCGCGTCGTCATGCTGACCGGCGACGGCTCCTTCCACATGAACCTGAACGAGGCCTGCACCGCCGTCAGCTATGGCCTGCCCATTATCACAGTCATCTTCAACAACCAGGTGCTTCGGCATGGTGCGCCAGTGGCAGACGACTTTCTACGAGAAGCGCTACTCGACACCGACCCGCACCGCCGCACCGACTTTGTCAAGCTGGCCGAGGGCTTGGGGCCAGCTGTACCGCGCTGCGACGCCCGCCGAGTTCATATGGCGTTCGCCGACGCCATGCAGCAGAAGGCCCGAGTGGATCGATTGCCGCATCGGCAAGGATGAAAAAGTCCTTCCGATGATCCCCGGCGGCGGCACCATCAACGATATCATCATGGAATGAGGTGACACGCATGGAACAAAACAACAACACCCGGCGGGTCATCAGCCTGCTGGTCGATAACTCCAACGGCGTTCTGGCCCGCATTTCCAGCCTGTTCTGCCGCCGTGGCTTCAACATTGACAGCCTGACCGTCTCGGCTACGAATGACCCTCGGTCAGCCGCATCACGTCATCACACTGCGCGGCACCGGAACAGGCGCTGAACCAGCTGATTTTGCAGACGGAACGCCTCGAAGTCACCCGCCAGGTCTTTGAGCTGGACCCCGAAGAGCTTACAGCGCGAGCTGCTGCTTTTAAAGGTAGCCTGCGACAACCAAAACCGCGCCGAGCTGCGGGAGATTTCCAGCATCTACAAGGCGAAAATCATCGACCTGTCGCCTGACAGCATGATTTTGAACTGACCGGCAAGCCGGATAAAATCGACGCCTTTTGACGATGTTCAGGGCTATGAGATTCTGGAGCTTTGCCGCACCGGCGTCACTGCTCTCGAGCGGCGGCAAGCACCAGCATATGCAGAAACCCGCGCAGGAAGTCGGGAGGCGCAGCCACCCTGCCCGGGACGCATTGCCATTGAGCTGCTCGTAAATTTTCATGCCTGTAGGGGCGGATTCCATATCCGCCCGCCGTAGGCTGCACTGCACGGGCGCATATAGAATGCGCCCCTACGGATTTTTATTTTCGTTTCCCAATTAAAATTTAAAAATATAAACTTAAAGCAACAAAAAGGAGACACCACCATGGCTATCAACAAGTACTACGATTCCGACTGCAACCTCGGCGTGCTCGACGGCAAGACCGTTGCCGTCATCGGCTTCGGCTCCCAGGGCCACGCCCATTCCGAGAACCTGGCCGAGAGCGGCGTCAATGTCGTCGTCGGTCTGCGCAAGGGTTCTGCCCACTGGGAGAAAGCCTCCGAGTTTGCCGCCACCCACGAGAACTTCAAGGTCATGGAAGTCGAGGAGGCCAAGGCCGGTGACGTCGTCATGATGCTGGTTCCCGACGAGCTGTGCGCCGACATCTACAATTCTCAGGTTGCCCCCTACATGACCGAGGGCAAGCCCTGGCATTGCCCACGGCTTCAACATTCACTTCAAGACCATCACCCCGCCGAAGAACGTTGACGTCATCATGATTGCCCCCAAGGGCCCCGGCCACATCGTCCGCCGCCTGTACACCGAGGGCGAGGGCTGCCCGTCCCTGATCTGCGTTGAGCAGGACTACACCGGCAAGGCCAAGGAGATTGCCCTGGCTTACGCTTCCGGCATCGGCGCGGTCGTGCCGGCATCCTGGAGACCACCTTCAAGGAGGAGACCGAGACCGACCTGTTCGGTGAGCAGGCTGTCCTCTGCGGCGGCGTTTGCGAGCTGATGAAGGCAGGCTTTGAGACTCTGGTTGAGGCTGGTTACGCCCCTGAGATGGCCTACTTTGAGACCTGCCATGAGATGAAGCTCATCGTTGACCTGATCAACGAGGGCGGCTTCGCTAAGATGCGCTACTCCATCTCCAACACCGCCGAGTACGGCGACTACCGCACCGGCAAGCACATCATCACCGAGGAGACTCGCAAGGAAATGAAGAAGATCCTGCGGGAGATCCAGGACGGTACCTTTGCCTCCGAGTTCCTGACCGAGATGAGCCCGAAGGGCGGCCGCAAGACCCACTTTGGCCCAGCGCCGCATCGCAGCCAACCACCCCGTCGAGAAGGTCGGTGCCGAGCTCCGCAAGATGATGAGCTGGCTGAAGAAGTAATTGTAAGATAACGCTTAAGCCTTCCCCGAGGGGAAGGCACCGCAGGCCGGATGAGGGCAGAGCTCCCGCAGCATCCCGTTTACGGGCGGCGGGCGGGCCTCCTCATCCGCCGTTGCGGCACCTTCCGCAGGAAGGCATTTTATATGAAAACGGAGAAAACCTTATGAACAGCGATAACGTCAAAACCCGGAGCGCGCCCCAAACCGCAGCCTGTTCTATGCGCTGGGCTACACACCGGAGGAGCTGGACCGTCCGCTCATCGGCGTTGTGTCCGCCCACAGCGAGATCGTCCCCGGCCACGCCCATCTGGATAAGATCGCCGACGCCGTCAAGGCAGGCATCCGCATGGCGGGCGGCACCCCATCCTCATCCCCGCCATCGGTGTCGCGACGGCATCGCTATGGGCCATGTGGCATGAAATACCCTCGCCAGCCGTGAACTGATCTGCGACAGCGTTGAGACGATGTTCATGGCCCACCAGCTGGACGGCCTGGTTCTCGTGCCCAACTGCGATAAAATCGTTCCCGGCATGGTCATGGCCGCCGTCCGTATGGATGTGCCCGCCGTGGTATGCAGCGGCGGCCCGATGCTGGCCGGCCGCTACGGCGGTGAGGAAGTCAGCCTTTCCAAAATGTTTGAGGCCGTGGGTGCCTACAAAGCGGGCCTCATCGACGACGAGCAGCTCGAGGACTGCACCTGCAACTGCTGCCCGGGCTGCGGCTCCTGCTCCGGTATGTACACCGCCAACAGCATGAACTGCCTGTGCGAGGCCATCGGTATCGCCCTGCCCGGCAACGGCACGATTCCCGCCGTTTACGCAAGCGTTTGCAGCTGGCAAAGCACGCCGGTATGCCATCATGGACATGGTCAACCGCGGCGACCGCCCGTCAGATCATCAACGAGCGCTCCATCCGCAACGCCCTGACCTGTGAGATGGCGATCGGCTGCTCGACCAACTCAGTTCTGCACCTGCTGGCGATTGCCCAGGAGGCAGGCTGCCCCATTGATTTGAAGCTCTTTAACGAGATTTCCGCCAAGACGCCCAACTCTGCCACCTGGCACCCGCAGGCCCGACCCATATGCCCGACCTGTACGAGGCGGGCGGCATCCCGGCTGTGCAGGCCGAGCTGGCCAAGAAGAACCTGCTCGACCTCGATGTTCCCACCGTCACCGGCAAAACGCTGGGAGAACATCTGCGGTGCGAAGATTCTCAACGACAAGGCCATCCGCTCTATCGACGATCCGTACAGCCAGACCGGTGGTTTGCAGATCCTGTGGGGCAACATTGCGCCGGACGGCTGTGTCGTCAAGCGCAGCGCCGTTGCGCCTGAAATGCAGGTACACAGCGGCCCGGCCCGCGTCTTTGACAGTGAGGACACCGCCATTGCGGCCATCTACGCAGGGGACATCCACCCCGGCGACGTCGTAGTCATCCGGTACGAAGGCCCCAAGGGCGGTCCCGGTATGCGTGAGATGCTGAATCCCACCAGTGCGCTGGCGGGCATGAAGCTGGACACCACCGTGGCGCTCATCACCGATGGCCGCTCCGGTGCGTCGGCGCGGCCATCGGCCATGTCAGCCCCGAGGCAGCCTCCGGCGGCCCCATCGGCCTCGTCAAGGAGGGACACCATCGAGATCGATATTCCGAATGCGTCCATCCACTTGGCCGTCAGTGACGACGAGCTTGCCGCCCGCAAAGCCGCCTACATCCAGCCCGAGCCGAACATCAAGACTGGCTGGCTGGCACGGTACGCAAGGTTGGTCACCAGCGCCAATCTGGGCGCGGTGCTGAAGTAATTTATAAAAACAGGATGCCGTTTCGCAAGACAGCATCCTGTTTTTATTGTTCTGTAGGGCCGGGCATGCCCGGCCGGCAGCTTTGCTGTTGGCACCTTTAACGGTTTATTTGTAGGAGGGGTCTTGACCTCCGCGGCGGCCAGAGGGCTGGCCGCCCTACGTCTCCGGCAAAAGCGCATACCGCGGTTATTTTGCCTCTGCGTACCTCGCCAATTCCAAATATTCTTCTTCATTGCTTGATGGCGGCAGCCTGCGCCGCACTGACCGGGCGCACGACCTTGCCCGGCACGCCGATGACATCCCCGCGGCACCTGCATGTTCTCCGGCACAAGCGCCCCGCGGCAATCAGGCAGCCGTCCCCGATCGATGACCGCGCCGTTCAAAAATCGTCGCGTGCATCCCAATCAGGCAGCCGTCGCCCACCGTGCAGCCGTGCAATAACGGCCCCGTGCCCGACGGACGTTCCGCGCCCCACCGTCACATCCAGCCGGGGCCGGTGTGCAGCACAGCGTTATCCTGCACGTTGGTTTTCCCCAATGGCAATGCGCCTGGTGTCCGCCCGCAGCACCGCGCCATACCAGACGCTGCTGTTTTTCCAGCCGCACGCTGCCCGCCAGTGTGGCGTTTTCGGCCACAAACGCGGCGCCGTTGTCGGCAGGGGGTGGTTTATTGTGATGAAAGCCATACTATTGCATCTCCGTTCTTTCGCGCATTTCCGACGTTATAGGGGTCGGCGTCCTCGACGACCCGGCCGTTCACGGCCACCGTCAGTTCCGCGGGCGAGCACTGCTCGCCCCTATAACCAGCAACACCGCATAATCTCCTGCCTACGGCTTCCGGAAGGTGGCACGGCCTGTGTAGTTAAAATGCTCGATAATACACAAAGTATTATCTGCGCTTTGGCTTAGCAGCTGCCGCACCTCGCTCGCCGTATCGGTACTTAGAATTATGCGGTATTGCCCTAATTATAACGCACCCAAACAAAATTGCAAACACCCCGCCAAATGTGCTACAATGTTCCCGTAACCACAAAGGAGTTGTACTATGTCCATCAAAATGATCTGCAGCGACATTGACGGTACGCTGCTGCAATACGGCCGCGAAGCTGGAAGGCGAAATTTTTGACCAGATCCGCGCCCTGCATGACCGGGGAATCCTGTTCTGCCCGGCGTCGGGCGGCAGTACACCAGCCTGCGCCTGCTGTTTGCGCCGGTGGCCGACTGCTGTTTTCCTGTGCGAGAACGGCGGCGTTGTTCAAGGACGAGCACTGCATCGCCGAAAACCCAATGCCCCGCGCACTGGCGTGAGGAAATCGCCCACGACCTGTGGGACCGCAGCGACGGCCAGGGCGAGGTCATGCTCGGCCAGAACTGCGCCTATCTGATGGAGCGCGGCCTCGGCATGCTCGGCCGCATCCGGTTCATCGGCAACCGGTACAAGGTCATTGCCGACCCGTCCGAGATTCCGGAGGAGATCGTCAAGGTGTCGGTGTACCTGCATGAGGGCGTGGAAAAATACGGACCGCTTTGTGCCGCGCTGGCAGCAGGCCAACTGCGCCGTGGCGGGCCTGTACTGGATCGACACGACCACCGCCAACAAGGGGTCGGCGTCGAGTCGCTCTGCCGCGCTGGCTTCGCCCATGACGAGGTCATGGCTTCGGCGACAACTACAACGATGTGGCGATGCTCGACCTTGTCGGCACGCCTTACATCATGGACGGTGCCCGCGCCGCTGCGCGCACGCTACCCGCTGCACACGCCCCGCCCGGAGGATGCTGCGGAATTCTCGGAAATGATGATTCAACCCATTTATGGATGAATCGTACACATCCCAACACAATTTTTATTCAAAACAGCCAAAGATTCAGCTTGTTTTGGAGCTTTCCGTTGACGTTGGCGGCAGAGTATGTTATTATAATAACAGCGACTATTTGCGCTGCGCCCTACCGCACCGCATCTATGGGAGGAAAAAGCTATGAAAGAATTCACGTATACCATCAAAGAGCCGGTCGGCATCCATGCACGTCCCGCCGGTATGCTTGCAAAAGAGGCCAAGACCTGCCAGAGCACCGTCACCATCGTGGACAAGAACGGCAAGTCCGTTGACGCCACCGCCTGATGGCTCTGATGGGCATGGCATCATGCGGCGACACCGTCACCGTCAAGATTGAGGGTGCCGACGAGGAGACCGCCGCCCCCGCCATGGAGAAGTTCTTCAACGAGCATCTGTAATTCCGGCATCATGGCCGCGCCGCCGCAGCAAGACGGCAGCCGCGGTTTTGATTTGAAGGAGGCTCCCCAATGATCACGATTCAGGGCAAGGCGTTTCCGCCGGTGTCGGCGTTGGCCCGCTCTTTCTACCGCCGCGCCACGGCCGAGATCAAGCGCTACACGGTGGAGGATACCGACGCCGAGTGGCACCGCTTCAAGGGTGCGCAGACCGGCGCAATCGAGCAGCTGGGCGTACTGGCCGAGCAGGCCCGCAAGGAAGCCGGCGACGAGGCCGCCATGCTGTTTGAGACCACCAGATGATGGCCGAGGACCTTTACTACGAGGAGCCATCGAGGATCGCATCCTCAACCAGAAATGAACGCCGAGGCCGCCGTTTCCGACACGTCAGAGCAGTTTGCCGAGATAAGTTTTGCCTCGATGGACGACGCCGGCAGGCCCGCGCCGCCGACGTCAAGGACGTCAGCCAGCGCATCCTCAGCATCCTGTGCGGCATCGTGCAGGGCGGTATTGCGTCCGATGTGCCGGTGCTGCTCTGCGCCGACGACCTGGCCCCCTCCGAGACGATCCAGCTCGACAAGTCCAAGGTCCTGGGCTTCATCACGGCGGGCGGCTCCGGTTCCAGCCATACGGCCATTCTGGCCCGCACCATGGGCATCCCTGCCATCGTTGGCATGGGCGACGCCCTGAAGCCCGAGCTGGAGGCCGCGCCGCCATCGCGGACGGCAGCACCGGTGCGCTGGTCATTGACCCCGACGACGACACCCGTGACCGCCTGCTGAAAAGCGCGACGAGCAGCTGCGTCTGCAGCGCCTGCTGGAAACGCCTGAAAGGCCAGGCCAACGTGACGAAGGACGGCAAGACCATCCGCATCTACTGCAACATCGGCTCGCCGGAGGATGCATGCCGTGCAGGTCAATGACGGCGGCGGCATTGGCCTGTTACGCCCGAGTTCCTTACCTGAACACCAGCGACTATCCGACCGAGGACCAGCAGTTTGAGGCCTACAAGCAGGTGCGCTCTCCGACATGGACGGCAAGGAAGTCATCATCCGCACACTGGACATCGGCGCGGACAAGCAGATTGGCTACTTCAACCTGCCCAAGGAGGACAACCCCGCCATGGGTATGCGCGCGCTGCGCATCTGCCTGACCCGGCCCGAGATCTTCAAGACCCAGCTGCGCGCACTGTTCCGTGCGTCGGCTTTCGGCAAGCTGGGCATTATGTTCCCGATGGTCACGTCCGTCTGGGAGGTCCGTGAGGCCAAGCGCATGTGCGAGGAGGTCCGCCGTGAGCTGAAAACGAGGGCATCCCCTACAGCGAGGACGTGCAGATCGGTATTATGATCGAGACGCCCGCCGCGGCCATCAACAGTGACCGCCTGGCGAAGGAAGTGGACTTCTTCAGCATCGGCACGAACGACCTGACCCAGTACACGCTGGCCTGCGACCGTCAGAACAACGACCTGGGCCGCTTCTACGACCCGCATCATCCCGCGGTGCTGCGCCTGATCCGCCTTGTGACGGAGAACGCCCACAAGAACGGCATCTGGGTGGGCATCTGCGGCGAGCTGGCGCAGACCTGGCCCTGACCGAGACCTTCCTCGCCTTCGGCGTGGACGAACTCTCCGTCACGCCGCGTCCGTTCTGCCCCTGCGCAACGCCGTCCGCATGACGGACACCCGCGAGAGCAGCGAGCGGATTCTGTCTGACCTTGATTCGGATTATACGGCACGGTAAAACGATAAAGAGACCGTCTGAAACAGACGGTCTCTTTGGTTTATCCAGTTGTTTGCGGCCAGCCCTCTGGCTACCGTGAGCGCTTGCGGCAACGGGGAAGTCCACAGGTTGCCACCGTAGGGCGGCGTCCTCGACACCCGCAGAGGAACTGCTAAATGGACAGCGACGGCAGTTGCGGGCGGGCATGCCCGGCCCCTACAGCTCAACCTTTACCCAGCTCAAAATCCCCAACTACCAGCAGCTCCAGGCTTGCGTCCGGGTCGGCCACCAGCCGCTTGGACTGGTTCAAAATCGCTTTTCCAAGGTATTGCGCGCCATACGGCCGTTGCCGTTGGTGGCAGCGTCCTCGACCTGCTTGCGGTCAAAGTAGGTCACCAGCGGCAGCTTGCAGGCGTCGTCCAGTGTGTAGCCCTTGCCCTTGGCAATCGAGCACAGAATCTTATACAGCTCCTCGCCCGAGTAATCCGGGAACTCGATCTGGTTCGGGAAGCGGCTGGCAAGGCCGGAGTTCGCGCTCAAAACAGCTGCATCTCCTTCGTGTAGCCCGCCAGAATGACGACCAGGTCGTCGCGGTGATCCTCAATGCCCTTGACCAGCGTGTCGATGGCTTCCAGCCCGAAGCTGTCCTCACCGCCGCGGTAGAGGGCGTAGGCTTCGTCGATGAACAGCACACCGCCCAGGGCGCTCTGGATGACCGAGTTTGTCAGCGGGGCCGTGTGGCCCACATAGCGGCCTACCAGGTCCGCACGGGTCACTTCCACCAGCTGGCCGCCGCGCAGTGCGCCGATGGCTTTCAGATATTTCGCCAGAATGCGGGCAATCGTCGTTTTGCCGGTGCCGGGTTGCCGGTGAAGATCATGTGCATATTGACCTCGGCCACCTTCAGGCCCTGGGCCTTGCGGCGCTGCTGGGTCTGCACGTTTTGGCGATATCCCGCACATAATTTTTGATTTCCTCCAGGCCGATGATGCTGTCCAGCTCGGCCTCCACGGCATCCACGTCACCGCGGTACTGCTGGGCAGCAGTGCCAGCAGGTCAAAGGAGCCGCCGCCGTTCACGGCCATGCACACCTGCCGTTCTCCGCCGTCAGCGCGGCGGGCGTGCCGTCGGCGGGCGTCTCGTCGGCATCCAGCACGTACTCGGCAATCGCGCGGTAGACTGTCTCGCAGTAGTCGCGCATAGCCTGCATACCGCTGGTCTTGCCGTACTGCGACGCCAACAGGTCGCGCACATCTGCGCCCATGGTCAGCGCCAGTCCGCACTGCCTGCGGGTGCGCTGGGCCAGATAATTCAGCTCCCGCGCGGCCACGGCGGCCAGCGCCTCGGGGTGAACGCCTCGGTGCGGCAGATGTCGCCCGCAACGGCGTCCACAAACTTTGCCCCAAAGTGGTCGGCCAGCGCGGCCTCGCCCTTGTTGAGTAGAACACAAAGTATTTGCCGCCCGCCTGCAATTCGCCGATGGCCCCGGGGCCAGCGCCGTGCCGACATCCACGAGGATGCCGCGCTGCAAAACGTACCAGCTCGACAATGCCAGCGTACCGTCCATCGCCAGCGTCGCCAGCATATTCAGGTAGTTGGCGGCACAGCTTTCGTAATGGTCAAAGGCCAGAACCTCGGCGTCGGACTGCAGCGCCGCGTAAAGATCCTGCAAAACAGCTTCTCCTGCGCGGGGCCGGGGTAGAGCGCCAAGTCCAGCGTCTCCACGGCAGCGCTGTGCAGCACACCGCGGGCGGCCAGCTCGTCCACCACGCATTGCAGCGCATGGTGGCGGCCCGTGCCGTTGGGGCCGCAGAGCAGCATCACGCTGCGGGCGCGGGTGGCATCCTCCGCCGTGCCCAGCACAAAGGGGCGGCGGAACGCCTTGACCAGCGCCGAGACAAAAGCATCCTGCCCCAGCACCTGGGCCTTGATCTTTCGGTCACTCCGGCAAAATCCGCCTTGGCGGGCACAGCCGGGGCAGGGGCGCAGCTACGGTGCCGCCAGCAGACCGTCCTGCTTGAGCGACTTCGTCAGCTCGCTGCTCATCCTGCGCACGCTCTCCGCCGTGGCGGCCTGCCTTCTGCACGGCGTTCAGTGCGCTGCCCGCGGCAGATCTGGCGCTTCTGGGCCTCGGTCAGGGCGTCCAGCTGGGCCTGCATCTGCTGCACAGCGTCGTTGGCGTCTTCAGCCTGCTTCGGGGTCGCGGCGTTGCCGCCGCCCATCAGGCCGCGGACCCAGGCATCGTACTGATCTTCCAGGCTCATCGTTTATCCTCGGTTTCCGGGCCGATGCAAGCATCGACCCTACAGATTTTAGGAGTTTCACGGTGTAAAATCCTTGACACTGCACCCGGCGCGGCCGCCGCCTGCACGCGCAGGCACGCGCAGCTGGACGCACGCGCAGGCACAGCTGCTGGCACAGCCGGAATGGTTGCTGTGGTGGCGGCTCACCGCCGCCGCGGGTCTTGCCGCCGCCGGAGCGGTACTCCGGGGGCGGGTCGGTGCGGTGGTAGCCGGTGGGCGGGGGTGCGGAGCGGGCGCAGCGGATCGTGTGAACGCCGTTCGTGTACCAGAACCAGTCATCGGGGTCGATTCGCTGCCGAAGCCGCCGCCCCAGTCAGGGGACTGGGAGGCCACCGCAATGATGATGATGGCAATTGCCAGCAGGATGACGATCACCGTTGCCAGCACCCGATGATCTCGTCCAGGTCCTCGCCGCTGTCATAGTCGTCGGTGGTCATGGCTGCGCCGGGGTCAAACGCCGCGGCACTCGTGACGAGCACCGTCACATGCACCATGGCCTGCTGACCGTGGCCCATCGCGCCGAAATCCCAGGTCAGGTAATCACCGTCCATGCCCGTATTATCCGCCACAAAACCGTCGTAATTGCGCCAGCGCACCTGCATATTCCCGACGCTCAAATCGTCGAACCAGCCGGGTGTAAACGCGAAGTTTGCCGTACCGTCATCGTTTTGTGAACAACAAATGGCTCTGGTGCGCTGAATGCAAAATGCACGTGCTCTCCCCCGTTGGCGGCGGCCAATCAGGCGCGTAGTAACGGTGACGGAACACGACCTTGGCATAGCTGCCGCCGTCGCTGGAATACTGCAAGTCGGAAATCGTATCGGTCAGCGGGGTCAGCTCGTCCACGCTGGAATTGGCAAGGCCGATTTTGACCCAGCTCAAATAGTCGGTGGCGTCGCCGTCAATGACCTGCCAGTCAATGTCGTAGGTGATGTCTACGGAGCCGTCCTCCCGCGGGTCAACGGTCACAACATAGCTGCGGATGTAGTCCATGTCGCCGTCCTCGGCGTAGGGGCATCAGCCTCCGCGGCAGCGTGGGGGCAGGACCAGCAGCATACCGCAGGTCAGCACCGCGCACAAAGCGCCAACCGGCGCAGAAAGTTCATCTTCATCAGCAGCCCCCCTGCATCGGGTTCTCCCAGCTGGCAGCGGCGCTCATTTTGGCGCTCTGCCCGCGGATGGCGCGGCAGGCACCGCTGTTGCCAGATGCGCGGCCAGGGTGCGCAGCATATTGCCAGTCCCTTGCCGGTCAGCCAGCTCTGGCAGGGCAGCACGGTGCCGTCCGGCGCAATCGCCATGTTGGACAGACAGGCGCCGCAGCTGGGGATTTGTAAAGCCCAGCGTGCGCAGCGTCTCCTCAGGCAGCCAGCCGGGGCTTGTAAAGTTGATTTCCATGCCGTTTGCGGCGGCGTACTCCATGGCGGGGCGCAGTACATCCTCCAGCTCGGCGGAAGTCAGGCGCACGGCGCGGCTGGCGGCAGTTTCGGCGTTGCCCGCAGGGATCAGCCCGCTGCAGGTCAGGTAGCGGACACAGCTCATGCGCGAACCTGACCACCGACAGGTAGTCCCTGTTCAGGCTGCAAAGCGGCGTGTTCAGGCTGACGTTCAGGTCCGCAGCCAGCGCATTTTGATGCCGTTCAACGTGTCATTGTAGCCGTCTACGCCCACAAGCATTGTGGATATCGGCGTCGGCGGAGTAGAAGGTAATCTGCACGGCGTCCAGGCTGGCGGCGTGCAGATCGCGCATCATGCTGGTCAGCATCCGGCCATTGGTGTTCAGGCGGGTGACAAACCACTGTGCCGCCTGCACGAGCTTGACCAGATCGTGGCGCAGCGTCGGTTCGCCGCCCGTAAAGGTCAGCTGCGGGATACCCGCGTTGCGGCATTTTTCAATGACAGCCAGCCACTGGTCTGTGTCCAGCTCCGGCACGGCGGAAAGCGGCTGGTTTGCAGCGTAGCAGTGCAGGCATTTCTGGTTGCAGTGCCGCGCCGTCCTTGACCATCGAGCTGACCATCAGATCCATGCGGTGGGGCGCGGCCATCCGCGGTGCATAATCGGCCAGGCTGACAGGTTCAATCGAGGCGGCGGCTCCCGCCGCGGGCAATCGTGCACAGGCAGTCCACAAGCGTTTTCAGGTCGCTCTCGATCTGCGCATACTCGGTCTTGCGGTAACGGGTCGCAGCCACGGCCTGCGCGTTGATGGCGCTCCTCTCCGGGCGTATCTCCTTGCCGGTGTAGGGCTTTAAAGCCTCGATGAAGTTGGTCAGCAGAATGGCCCAGCTGACGTTGAGCGGCAGGATGTCCTGCCCGTTCAGAATGGCCGTGAACGGCGTCTCGCGGTCCGGCTTATGGCAGGGAGCACAAGATGGATGCGCACAACGCCAGCCCCCGGGTCGAGCGTGATATGCCGCACCAGTTCCAGCCGCGCCCGCGAACATACGTTCCGCGTAGGTAATTGTGCCGAGGTTCCCCTCGTAAATTTTGTTTGTAAAGCAGCATGGTGATACTTTAGAAGTGTAGCCACCATATTTACGGAGTGATTACAACTGTATGCACAGAAAAGCACCCGCCCAAAGAGGACGGGTGCGATGCAAAGGAACTTCCCCGCGCGCAGGGCTGTCCGCAAAGCGGACTGATGAGGGCCGGGTTTGCCGCAATTGCCCGATAGTGGGGTTGCTGCTTCGTTGGGGCCGGGCATGCCCGT
>SCPP01000053.1_pt1 | contig 14372 bp, 14 predicted proteins | sample 6106811 | NCBI WGS metagenome assembly SCPP01 (sample SAMN10720449, study PRJNA508395) | human gut metagenome | isolation source: Participant 2 stool, 15 month | host: Homo sapiens | collected 2018
CCGGATATAGTTAAATGCATCGGCAATAGCATTTGATGAAGATGCACAAGCAGAAGTTGTTGTGAAGTTAGGACCGTGGAAACCATACATGATAGAGATCTGTCCCGATGCAATATCAGCTATCATTTTGGGGATGAAGAACGGGTTGAATTTCGGTCCGACAGTATCTTTATTCAGTGTATAATTAGCTACTTCCTCTTCAAAAGTATGAATACCTCCGATACCTACACCGTAAATTACACCTATTCTATTCAAATCTTCTTTTTCGAGGTCCATTCCAGAATCCTCCACCGCTTCTTTAGCAGCTGCAATGGCATACTGTGTATACAGATCCATTTTGCGAAGTTCTTTACGGTCAATGTAATCAGTTCCATTGAAATTCTTCACTTCGCATGCAAAATGAGTCTTGAATTTAGACGCATCGAAATGAGTAATAGGTCCTGCCCGCTTACCCTTCACCAGGTTTTCCCATGTTTCTGCAACATTGTTACCTACAGGAGTAAGAGCACCAAGACCTGTTACTACTACTCTTTTTAATTCCATATTATAAAATAAGGATAATTACTTAGCGTTAGCTTCGATATAAGAAACGGCGTCACCTACTGTACCAATTTTCTCAGCCTGATCATCAGGAATAGAAATACCGAATTCTTTTTCGAATTCCATAATCAGCTCTACAGTATCCAGTGAATCTGCGCCCAGATCGTTAGTGAAGCTTGCTTCTGTTGTAACTTCTGATTCTTCTACACCTAATTTATCAACGATAATAGCTTTTACTCTTGATGCAATTTCAGACATAACTTTAATTTTTTAGTTAATAAATTGAATTATTTTATTTTCTTTGCGGTTGCAAAGGAATAAATATTTCTTGGGCTGAGCAAATATTCAGGCAAATAAATGCAGAATTTTGCACATTTTTTTGTTTTATGTGCACCAAAATAGAGAACATCATGAAGAAAATCGCAATTTTAGCTTCAGGAGAGGCACGAATGCTGAAAGAATTATTCGGTATTTTTTAGAGAAAAGAACAGCTGAAGTAGCATTGGTTATCGTCAACAAAGCACAGGCCGGTGTACTCAAGCGAGCTGAAAGACTGAGTGTTCCGTCACTTATCCTCACAGCCCAAGACTTTGCCGACGGGAAAGCACTGGAAATACTGCACCAATATCATATTGACTTTATTGTACTGGCAGGCTTCCTCTTGAAAGTACCTGATGCCATTTTGCATGATTATCCGAATAAAATAGTAAATATTCATCCGGCCCTCCTTCCCAAGTTCGGTGGTAAAGGTATGTACGGTTCCCGCGTGCACCAAGCTGTCATAGCTTCCCATGAAAGGAAAGCGGCATCACCATCCATTATATAAATGAACGATATGATGAAGGAAATACCATTTTCCAAGCCACCTGTCCGGTATTGCCCACTGACACGCCAGATACATTGGCAATACGGGTGCACCAGTTGGAATACGAATATTTCCCTCGGGTGATTGAAGCGACTATTCTAGGCAAAAATCTTTCAATCTAATACGAAAAAACTGAAGAGCTTTGCCTATCCGATAATTGACAGTCTGCACCGACACCTCCAGCTTGTCAGCAATTTCTTTATGGGTCAGTTGTTTATACCGACTCATAACATATACTCTTTGCAGTTCTTTAGGAAGAGAATGAAGGGCTTCCATATAGGCATTAAACAACTCCGTACCATAACAAGAATCCAATGCCGGCAGAGATTTCAACTGTTGGCTCTGATATTCTTCATATACCTGACGGGTAATATGGGAACGGGTGATTGAATTCAAAGCCCTGTTCCTGACACTGGTAAATAAGAAAGATTTCAGCGACAAGTCCTCTACCAGCAACTCACGTTTTTCCCACATACATCATCAAATCCTGCACTATCTCTTCAGCCTCTTCAAGAGAAACATACGAGGAACAAAACAAACATAGCGGCTTGTAATAAGAAGCATAAACCAGGGAAAATACTTTTTGATCTCCCGACTTCAAGGTTTTAATAATTAAGCGGTTATCATTAAGGTTCATAGGTCATTTTTAATTTAAGGTTACACAAACATAAGTATTTATTTCAAAATAAGAAAACAAGAATGAGATAAAATACAAAAAATATAAGTTTTTGTTTAGTAACCCGGTTATGATATTTGTATTAATAATGTTGACCGACTTAAAGAGATTAACAGAAACCTTAATAAATAAACCTTGATAAGTTAACCTTAAACTGAATGCCTATGCGAAAAACTATCAAATCAAACCTATTGGGTAAACATGCCCAATTATCAACAAACCTATTATTTAATCTGAAAACAAAATCTAATTAAGAACGAACCTCAAAATCTAACCTTATGAGACGAATTTTTACTTTTTTCCTGACATTCCTATTGGGAGTGTTTGTAACAGCATTGTATGCACAAACGCATACAGTCAGCGGTACTGTAATAGATAAAGACGCTAACGAACCTCTGATCGGCGCAAACGTATTAATTAAAGGTACAACTATCGGAACAGTGACCGACCTCGACGGAAAGTATACCCTGCAAGCCGGTGACAAAGACATTCTGGTATTCTCCTATTTAAGTATGAAAACCATAGAGGAACCTGTAAACGGACGTACAGTAATCAACGTAAAAATGGCATCGGATACAGAAACACTGGGTGAAGTCGTAGTAACGGCAATGGGTATTAAACGCCAATCCGAAACACTGACCTATTCTGCGCAAACAGTAGGAGGTAAAGACGTTAATGACATCAAGAGCGTCAATATGATTAACTCCCTGCAAGGTAAAAGTGCCGGTATGATGATCACACCGAACTCAACCGGAGCCGGCGGTTCTTCCAAGATTCTGTTCCGTGGCAATAAGTCCATCAGCGGTAACAACCAACCGTTAGTAGTAGTAGACGGAGTTCCTGTCATGATGAATATCACCAACTCACAAGTAGACAGCAACTACGGAGGCCAGCGAGACGGTGGTGACGCCATGTCTACAATCAATCCGGACGACATCGCCCAAATCACTTTGCTGAAAGGTGCATCGGCAGCAGCGCTTTATGGTGCGGTAGCAGCCAATGGCGCCATTATGATTACCACCAAATCAGCACAGTCGGGTAAAGTTTCCGTTAATGTATCCAGCAACACCACGATGGAGAGCCCAATGGTGCTACCCGAATTCCAGACTACTTATGGAATGAGCGACAACGGTACTTTCAGCTGGGGTGAGAAACTAAGCAGCAAAGCTCCAAACTATGCAAAAAAATTCTTCCGTACCGGATTTACAACGAATAACTCCATCTCCTTAAGCGGAGGCAATGAAAATATCAATCTTATTTTTCCTATGCCAATGTCTATTCACAAGGCATCACTCCCCAGAATGACTACCGAAGCCACAATTTGAATTCAAAAGTAGGTTTCAATATTCTGAAAGACATTCATATTGATTTCACGGCCAAGTTTACCAACCAGCACATCACCAATCAGGCAGCTGCCGGTTACTTATGGAATCCGCTGACCGGTGTTTATCTCTTCCCTAGAGGAGAAGACTGGAATGGCTATAAAGAGAACTTCGAGGTATATGATCCCGCAAGAGGCTGCTATGTCCAAAACTGGACAAATACACAACAACAGCAATTCGGTAATCCATATTGGATGTTGAACAGACAGACCCCTATCACCGACCGTAACCGCTATGAATTCGGCGGAAGCATCAAATGGAACATTACTCCGGATCTGAATATCCAAGGACGTATGCGTTACGAAGAGGAGAAGAACACTGGATACACAATGCTTACGCATCCAGCGTAGGAAACCTTTATCCGATGGGACGCATGAAAGACAACCGCTATTTCAGCGACCAACTTTATGGCGATGTTTTAGTAAGCTACAACCATACATTCAATGATTTTTCTCTATCCGCTACCGCAGGTTCCAGTTTTACAAAAACCAAAACCTCTCATGTAGACCTATGGGGCGAGGGTTCCCAGTTCTCACAGCCCGGTTCCGGAAACATTTTTTATCCGAACATCTTTACTCCGAACAACTATTATGGCAATATGTCCACCGTGGGCAAAGATGACAACTGGATGACCCAAAAACGGCTGAACTCAGTATTCGCCACCGCACAACTCGGTTACCGTGAAGGCATATTCCTTGATATATCAGCACGTAATGACTGGTCTTCGGCATTGGCTTTCACAGAAAGCTGTTCATTCTTTTATCCCTCTTTTGGAGGTAGTGTCCTGCTGAACAAATTTGTAGATATGGGTAAGAACATTGATTTGTTCAAATTCCGTGCAAGCTATTCTATCGTAGGTAATGACGTACCTGTATTCATGAGTAATCTACTCTATTCTCTAGGTTCTCAAGGTGCCATCACTCCCCCCGACAAAGCTCCGTTCAGAACATTGAAGCCGGAAAAAACCCATTCTTTAGAAATTGGTTTTGACGGTACATTCTTACAGAACCGACTGAATATCAACCTGACTTATTATAAAACCAACACTAAAAATCAGTTCTTCTCCGTTGCGGCTCCTTACGAATCAGGCTTGAGAAACCGTTATGTAAACGCCGGTAATGTAGAAAACAAAGGCTTTGAATTCAATATCGGATGGTACGAGCAGTTCACTGACAACTTCAGCTGGAGTACCAACCTGAACTTCTCTTATAATGATAATAAAATCAAAGAATTGGTAGATGACCTTCCCAACGGACTGACATTGACCGATTTCGGAGGTGCAAAAGTTATATTGAAAGAAGGCGGCCACTACGGAGATCTGTATGTACGTCATCTGATGCGTGATGAGAACGGCAAACCCTTGCAAAACGAAAAAGGAGAGCCTATCGTAAGTGGTGATTCTATGGACGAACTGGAATACGCAGGCAATATGAATGCCAAAGTAAATATGGGATGGACAAACACATTCCGCTACAAAGACTTCTCACTATCGTTCCTGATTGATGCTAAATTCGGTGGAAAAGTGATTAGTATTACCGAAGCCGCCTTGGACGGATGGGGCGTATCGAAACGTTCAGGTGAAGCCCGTGATGCCGGCGGTATTACAGTGGACGGAGTAAAATTTGATGCCGACAAGTACTATCGTACCACCGGTAACAACAACTTCAACAGTCCATACGCTGTGGAAAACTATGTTTATGATGCTACCAATATACGTCTTCGTGAAGTGACTTTCGGTTATACCTTCCGTAACTTGCTGGGTGCAGGCAAGAACCTGACAGCAGCCATCATCGGCCGCAACCTGTTTTTCTTCCATAAAGACGCCCCGATGGATCCGGATGTATCGGCAGGTACAGGTAATGGAATACAAGGTGTAGATCTGTTTGCACAGCCTACCACGCAGCTTTGGTCTTAATTTAAAACTTAACTTCTAATGCTTGAAACTATGAAACGGAATAAGATATTAACATACGCCTTCTTAATGGCAATCCCCATGACTACAGGAAACATCTTTTCTTCCTGTACAGACGACTTCGAGAAATTGAATACCAGTAACATACAGGTAGATCCGGCAGACCTTCCTTTTGCCGCACAATGTACCGAACCGATGACCTACTGTTATCCTCCTCAGCAAAATATGTTCCAGTTTTGGACCAACCTGACTATTGACCTTTATGGAGGTTATTTTATGACTCCCAACGGTAACTTCACCAACGGTGATATGGGAGAGAACCGGGGACATAGCGGTGGTATGTACGAAAACTATTATCTCCATATTTTCAATAACACCCGCCGCATCATCGCACAATGTGACGCCAGTGGTGAAAGAGGCCTGTCAGGCGTGATGCGTATCGTACAGGCTTACGGAACATTGATGACCACAGATGCCTACGGACCGATACCTTACAGCTCCATCCTATCGGGAGAAAACGAAGTGTATTTCGAGTTCGACAGCCAGAAAGACCTGTATAAAGCCATGCTTGAAGATCTGAGTACAGCCATTACTGACATCAGTGCCATGGGAGCAGATGAAATAGCCAAATTGAAATCCTTTGACTGTTGGTGCAACGGCGACAAAGACCTATGGGTAAAAATAGCCAATACGATGAAACTACGCATGGCGTTACGCCTGTCCAAACGGGAAACCGAAGCCGGCAACGCCGGAATGAACCTTAAGGCAATCGCTACCGAGGCTGCCCAAAACACTTTGACAACAGTCAACAAGGATATTCTGATCGATAAAAGTCTTGAGAATGAAATGTGGCTGATGTTCAATTGGGGTGATTGTGGGTTCAATGCCAATCTGGTAACTATTATGAGTGGAACCAAAGATCCGCGCCAACCGTTATATATGACCCTGAATACCGGAGATATCAAAAACGAAGCCGGTACTACCACAGTAGCTGCCAATAGTCAATACCTGGGTATCCGTTTTGCCAGTGGCCTGCCTGCCAAACCAAACAGTTGGGGTAACTTCTCCGGTTGATTCAAGGAAACAACGGTTCCTCTTATTCCATGCCACTGCCCATCATGAAAGCAGCGGAAGCCTATTTCCTACTGGCTGAAGCAAAATTAAGATGGGATATTGGCAGTGAAAGTGTAAAGAACCTATATGAAAATGGAATCCGTGTTTCCATGACTAATGAATTAGCTTATCGGGGGGCTTATGCCGGAATCAAAGAATATCCGGAAGGAGCAGTAGATGCCTACATCAACGGAACAAGCACCCAAATAGACTATACAGATCCCATCAAAGCCGAATTAAGCACTCCGGCTGTAAATAAATTAAGTGTAAAATGGGATGAGAGCGCAAGCAACGAAGAAAAGCTGGAAAGAATCATCACCCAAAAATGGCTCGCCCTATTCCCTCTATCCACCGAAGGCTGGGCAGAACAACGCCGCACCGGCTATCCACGCTTCTTCCCTGCATTCGTCAATGAAAGTAATGGAGCCGTAAACACAGAAGAAGGTGTGCGCCGCGTAATTTATAGCAGCCAGGCTTATGATGCCAACGCTAAGGGAGTAGAAGGCGGAATCAAGCTTCTGGACGAAGAAAATTCCAGCAAATTCGGTATTTCCGGCGACAAAGGCGGTACACATCTTTGGTGGGATAATGCTGATAAAGGAAACTTTTAAAGGCAATATTTTAAGGTAAAGACTGTGATTTTTGTTTCAATAGGTATTCCATATTAAAGTTTCGGATAGGGTAGACCGTGAGGTTTGCCCTATTTTATGACTACCTCCGAAAAGCCGATACAATAACCTCCCGCACCCGAATTGTTATCATTACTAAATGAAATTAAAGACTTTTTCATCTCTTGTTGCTTGGCAAAAAAAAAAAGCCGTTTGCTTTCCAAAAAGAATAAAACACAGGATGCAATTATCACCCAAGGAATTTGAATTTAATCGTCCGCTGAATATGTATGCCCTGCGCTATTGATCTCCTGCGCAAGGAAATCATCCAGAAGTTTTCTCGGGATTTTCTGATGAATGCGATAAAATCGACGTAGTACATGAGCATAAGTCGTACCATGGTAACAACCTGCGAATGCACACTCCACTTGATGCTTCTTGACAGAACTGTTATCAGCAGATTTGCAATCAGAACTACCATGTCCGAATTTGTACGGCGTTGACACGCTGTCCCCATAGAAGAACGAACGGAAAATTTTGTTTTAGCTGTTTGTATAGCGACTCGGTGGCCCATCTGAGGGCGATAAAACTTCAATGTCATCAAACGTGAACTCAAAATTGTTGGAGAACAGCACAATATATAGCTTTTTTCTTCGTAAAAATATCGGCAAGCGAATAGGGATGGGTGAGTTCCCCTCTTAATAAAAGAACTTTCTTGGAGAAAATATTCGTCAGCCAGTTCTATCAGGTTGACACAAGTAATGGATTCAAGTTCCTCAAACAAAGGTATTCTTCATTTTGGACATAACACGCCTTCTTCGGTAAGACGTTGGAATTGTGCACGATATCCTGTAACCACGATCATCGCCAAAGTGGAGTCTTTTTGGCAAGATGCACCTCCTTCAGCAGGTAATGATCGTGTTTTGCGGCCGGATGTGAGCTGCCACCATACGGTACGCCGACATGATACTTCATTACTGTATGGCGCTTCATACGCGCCTTTTCTTGCCAACCGGTTCCAGTCACCGCCCGACACCTTTGGTATGTTGTCAAAGGCGTTATTGTGGTGGAATCCATCATGTAAAGAAACGGCTTCTCCCAGTCTTTAGGCAAAGTCACCCCAGAGTACTTAGAGCAAGCGGCTGTCTGCTAAAATTTGGCATACTTCTCAAAAGATACGCATAAACACAGGAAACTCCTGGAGACGGCGTTTATTGGCCTCCAAAAAGTAGTAAAAGAATTAGAAGAACCAGATAGGTCATTCCGAGGAATCCACAAAGAGTGACTATCCACCTTCATGCTATCTCAAGTTCGCGAAGAGATCAAAGTGTTTGAGTATAACCGAACAGCATTACCACAAGATGTTGGTAACCGATGAAACGCTTCACCATTTCCCTGAAGCACGCTTCGTTTCATGACTTTATTTGAGAATCATCTCTTTGTCGAGTAACATTAACATTGACTATAAACCGGCTGTCCGGTAAAATTTTGGCTATCTTTGCTCATGGTTATATATTTTTTTCGCAAAAAGATTAACAAAGGGCCTGTTAATACCTCGTGAAGTAACAGCCCCTAATTTATCCCCATTTGAAAAGTTTTTACCGGACAGCGAATTACTAAATGAGGCAAATACTTTTTCATCTCTTGTTTGCAACAGGCAAAATAAAAAGAAAAAGCCGTAAGTTTGCTTTCCAAAGAATAAAACACAGGATCTGAATTATCACCCAAAGGAATTTGAACACCAATTTCGCCGTCTTTACCGTCCGCTGAATATGTATGCCCTGCGCTATACTGAAAATCTGGATGACACAAGAAGCATCGATCAACAAGCCTTCTCTGATGTATGGGAGAGCTTGTCGAACATATCTATTCAAAACCTGAAACATATGGCATACCACAAACTGTACGCGTAACCGCTCACTCACACTGATAACCAACCGACAAACACTGTGAAACAACCAGACTGACGGACTTGGAAGATTTAACAGAAGAAGAACGCATCATCCGGTCAGAACGTGACGCGCGTTTGGACAACCATCGACCACCTTCTTCCTACCGAACGGAAAGATCTTTCTGCTTTCAAACGTGACGGGCCTTACTTGTCGAAATTGCCACCGAACTGGGTATTTCTATAAAACTGTCGAGGAACATCAAATCAGTAAGGCACTGAAAACATTACGAAACAGCCATTAAAATATATACTTTTTTCTTCGGATAAAAATCGGCAAGCGAATAGGGATTTTTGTCTTTCCCTGTCTTAACAATAAAAAGAAGAAGATCGCATGGAGAAAGAGATATTCGTTTTGTAGCCCGGTTCTATCGGGAAAACGAATGGACACAACACAAATACTGGCAAAAACTAGGTATCGGCAAAACAAAGAAATAACTCTATCTTATTATATGGACTGATAACTATCGCTGCTCACTTTCTGATAGCCGGATTCAGTTGGTGGTGAGATACGACAGGCAAGACTGGATTGTCATTGCCTCATCCGCACACTGTCAAAGAAGTCACGCTTCCGGACAACAGCCATACGCTGGCAGAGAATTCGGCCTTACAGTATATGACCTTGGCATACGGTAAAAAACAGGAACGTCACTTTAAATGGAAAAGCATATTTTTGTTTGTCACATCAAGAACAATGTCCTTTCAGGGGTACAGACCGAACTGGCAAACATACAAATTACTGGGTACACAATTCAAGTAACGGCAAATGCAAATCAGACTTCGGCAACCGTAGAGTCTGGAAAAGTCCGTTTTATAACGGAACAAAAGGGCTATAAAACCAAAGGCATGTATGCCTTCATTGAAATAAACAAACAAAGTGACCCCAACACTTTTGCATGGAAGACCCGTGTTTGTTTATAATGAGCCCCAAAAGGTGTAGTAAAAGAATTAGAAGATCTATAAGGTCCATATCGGCGGAATTCCACAAAAAGTACTATCTGACCACGACCTTTGACAATACTCCGATAGAAGACATAATGAAATCATAAACCAAACACTAGATACGAAACTAGACATAACAATGATGCAATTCCATTCTAAATTTTCTTTTCTTCTGCTCCTTTGCCTCATGCACATTTGTATTGAGGCAAAAGGAACAGAACATGATGAAGCCCTCGTAACATTAGATATGAAACAAACCCCCATCCGTAAAGTTTTGGCAGAAATCACCCGGCAGACAGGTGTAACCTTTTCGTATGAGTCCTCCTTAACAAAACATCTGTTACCGATAGATATAACAATAACCGCCCAGCCGTTATCCACTGTTTGCGCATTCTGTTTCAAAACTGCCCGTAGAATATATACAATCAGGCAAATACATCATCCTCAAGAAAAAACAGAAAAACATTGTAATCAGCGGCTTCATACGAGACAAATCCTCCTCAGAGTCCCTTAGGCGCCTCCATCTATGATGCCAAAAGCCATCAAGGAACAACCAGCAACGCCGACGGCTTTTTCAGTCTGACTCTGGAAGCCGGAAACGATGTATACCTGAACATCTCCTATGTAGGTTATGACAGTTTCCACCGTTCATTCACACAATTGGAACAAGACACGCTGCTTCCGGTTCTGCTGAACAGCCACCAGCAATTAGCCGAAGTGGTAGTGACCGGAGAATATCCCTCTTCTCCATTAGTCAAACATCATCCGATATGGGACATACCCGTCTCAACAAAGACCTGATCCAACAAACCCCGGTATTATTCAGGCTGATATAAAAACTCTACAGACCTTGCCGGGTGTATCGGCAGGCACAGCCGGATTGGCAGGAATGTATGTGCGGGGCGGTAATGGAGACGACAATCTTTATATGATAGAAGTCCGTTATACCAGATCAACCATGTGGGCGGTCTGTTTTCCTCCTTCAACGCCGAAGCCGTAAGGATGTAGAATTCTTTAAGTCCGCCTTCCCCGCCCGTTACGGAGGAAGACTGTCCAGCGTAGTCGATATCCATACAAAGGATGGCAACATGAAAGAATATCACGGAAGCGCCATGCTGGGACTGACCTCAGGCAGCCTGAATCTGGAAGGTCCGTTGGTCAAAGACCGGACCTCATTCAACTTTGCATTACGCCGTTCATGGATTGACGCGCTTTCGGCCCCAACCATCGCCATCTGGAACGCTACCAGAAATAAAGGAGAAACCCAAATAGTGGCACGATACGCTTTTACCGACATGAACTTTAAACTCAACCACCAGTTCAATGACCGCAGCCGCGGATATGCCGGTCTTTACTGGGGAAACGATTTTTTGAAGGGAGGAGAAGGTGACAATGGATATGGCAGAAACACCGGCAGACTGCGATGGGGAAACATCATGGCATTTACCGGCTGGTCATACGTATTCAACAACCAACTCTTCGGTAATGTGAATGCCGCCTTTACCCACTATTCTTCCACCTTGAAGGAGACTACTACCAAGGAACAGAAGCCAACTACGTATCACAGGAAAGTTCAACCCGGAACCGCATTGACGACCTCAGCATACGAGCCAATTTCGATTTCCGCCCCAATGCTTCCCACCAGTTGCATTTCGGCACTCATTATATTTACCACCGTTTTCATCCCGTAGACGAAAAATCGCATTTTTCAATGGCATGACCACCAGACCAGACAAAACAACGACACTGCCTACCTGCACATGAATTAGGCATATATATGGAAGAAGACTGGAAAATGAACAAAAGAATACGTTTGAACGCTGGGGTTCCTCGGACTATACACCATTGACGGAAAGTACACTTCCCTGGAACCCGTTTTCCAGTCGTTTCCTGATCAATCCGCAACTCAGCCTCAAAGCCTCTTATACCCGGATGAGCCAATATGTACATCAAGTCAATGAAGCTACATCAACCTGCCCACAGACACATGGATACCGGTCGGCCACCGATGCAGAGAAACCGATGCAAGAACGGAACTCCAACTGGCTGTAGGAGCTTATTACACCCACCGGCAACAAGAATACTCTACTTCTCCATAGAAGGATATTATAAATGGATGAAACTGTCCGGTAAAACAACAAAGGCATAAAATCCTCCTCGAAGCCCGTAAAATAGGACTTCGGGTTTTATTTTCAAAAGTAAGCCCCTTAATCGAAAGACTTGGTTCTGGTGGTGCTTTTTGCATCTCCTTTGCAAGGAAATCATTCCAGGTTTTCTCGGGATTTTCCATGAAGATGCGATAAAATCGACGTAGTACATGAGCATAAGTCGTACCCATGTAACAACCTGCGAGAATGCACAGTGCCTCTTGATGCTTCTTGACAGAACTGTTATCAACAGATTTGCAATCAAGACTACCCATGTCTGTATTTGTATGGCGTTGACGCTGTCCCCATAGAAGAAATGAAGCGGAAAATTTTTGTTTTAGCTGTTTGTATAGCGACTCGATGGCCCATCTGAGGCGATAAATTTCAGAAATGTCCTCAAACGTGAACTCAAAGTTGTTGGTCAACAGCACAACCGGCTTCTTTGTCTCAAAATATCTCCACCCTACGTTATCATGGGTGAGTTCCCTCTTATGCAAAAGCTTGTCTATGTGCGTCACCAGTCCTGCGGGTTGACATAAGTAATGGATTCAAGTTCTCGTACTTAAGGTTTTTCTTCATTTTGGTCACGTAGCACGCCTTCTTCGGTAAGACGTTGGAATTGTGCGATGTCGACGTAACCACGATCCATCGCCAAAGTGGAGTCTTTGGCAAATGCACCTCCTTCAGCGAAATGATCGTGTTTTGCGGCGGATGTGAGGCCACCATCAGTACGCCGACATGATACTTCATTACTGTATGTACTTTCATGCCGCCTTTTTTCTTGCCTGATTTCGGGTGCCGCCCGACACCTTTGAGTATGTTGTCAAAGGCGTTATTGTGGTGGAATCCATCGTATGTAAACAACTTCTCCCAGTCTTTAGGCTCGTGAGTCTGCCTTATAGCGCGGAGGGCGGCTGTCCTTAAAATTTGGCATACTTCTCAAAAGAAGCATACACATAAAAGAACTCCTGAGACGGCGTATATTGGCCTCCGCAAGCGTGCTGCGACGAACCAGATAGTTCATTCCGAGGTGTCCAGCGTGAGCCTCCGCCTTCATGCCTATCTCAAGTTCGCGAAGAGAATCAAAGTGTTTGATATGCCGAACAGCATTACCACAAGATGTTGGTAGCCGTCAAAACGCTTCACGTAAGCCTCGCTTCCTTTCGTTTCGCGACTTATTTGAAGAATCTTCTCTTTGTCGAGTAACTTTAACACTTGACTATAGACCGGCTGTCCGGTAAAATGACTATCTTTGCTCATGGTTATATATTTTTTCGCAAAACAAAGATAACCAAAGGGCTGATACCTCGTGAGAAGTTCAGCCCTAATTTATTGTTTGAAAAGTTTTACCGGACAGCAATAATTATAAATGGATGAAACATCTGATGGACTATAAAGACAACTACCAGTTTCTCCCTCCTTCCACCAGCTGGGAAGACAAACTGACTCAAGGGAAAAGGACGTTCTTACGGCGTAGAACTTATTGCCCGCAAAGAAAAGGGAAAATAACCGGATGGGCAGGCTATACTCTAAGCTGGAATGACAGACAGTTCGCAAGGATAAATAAAGGCAAGCGTTTTTCCTGCCAAATTCGATAACCGGCATAAATTCAATATAATAGCCAATTGGAAAAATCAAGCCCAAACTGGGTTGACCGGAAGCTGGACCTACGCAACCGGTAACCGGCTCACGGTTTCTTTCGAAAACTACCAGGCCGTTTCTCCCCAACATCCGTTTCCGGGAGGCAGCCTGGTTCCCTCCTTATATAGATTCAGGCGGATTAGACTATTATACGGAACGTAATAATTTCCAACTTCCGTATCACAGACTCGACTTGGGCATCAATATTTACCGGCCAAAGAAAGAACCGGATGGGAATATGGAATATCAGCATCTACAATGTCTATTCACATGGCACCCGTCAGCATACGCAAAGGATGGTGGTATAATAACGACTGCTTCTATACCCTGGGCATAGTTCCCATTATACCATCAGTTTCTTACTTATAAATTTTTAAATGATTATGAAACATCTGCTATATTTACTTCTAGGAGTGTTCCTTACCTCCTGTTATCGAAAAATAGATTTGAACGAATATCGCACTACGCCCAAAATGGTAATAAACAGTGTAGTATCCCCGACACAGTGGTAATGGCCTCCATCACGGACCTGGTTCTATCCAGACAAGAAGCCTTATGTCAATCTCCCTCACGCCCATGTGGAGCTCTATATCAACAA
>SCPP01000902.1_pt1 | contig 14343 bp, 26 predicted proteins | sample 6106811 | NCBI WGS metagenome assembly SCPP01 (sample SAMN10720449, study PRJNA508395) | human gut metagenome | isolation source: Participant 2 stool, 15 month | host: Homo sapiens | collected 2018
GAAAACCGGCGTCCCACAGGCGGAACTCGCCCAGCTCATAAGCATCGTCACCACCGGTAATGTCGCCCGTTACAGGCATGTAGCCAGCAGCGTAAAACGTTGCCGCGGTCCCAACGACCGCCCTCAAGACCCTGGGGCGAGAAGGACAGGTACTTCGCCGGTACGCCGCAATCCGCCTCGAGCTCCAAATACCCCGGGCACTTCCACATAAAGCCAAAACGCTCGGGCGTAGACGCGGCTCTCGAGCTCCCAACTCAGCATATCGGCCGAGCCATAATTGCGATCTCGCCCACATCGCGCCCGGCACCTCGCCGTGCATGGCGCAAAATCGACTATCGACATGCGGCCCATCCACGCGACGACGCGCGCCCAGCACCATGTGATAACGCCCGTCCGCGTCACGCCACGCCTTGGATCGCGCACATGGCAGGTCAAATCTCGATAATCCTCGACGCCAGCACCACGCGCTTTTGGCTGAACTCCCTGACCGGCAAGACCATCAACGCTCTCGACATAAACGGTATCAGCGCGGCGGCCGGTATTGACGTAGTCGTACGTACCGTCCACATCGGAAGCTTAACGTTGCCCGTGTAGAGCACGCGAATGCGACCGTCCTCGGCAAGCGCGGAGCCCGAATACACACCGTGGCAATCGAACGGCTCGTCGGCAGCAGCGGAGCGCCAACATATTCCCAGTTCATAAGGTCGCGGCTTGTGGCATGGCCCCACATCTTTACGCCGCCGTTCACATCAAACGGGGCATACTGGAAGTACGCGTGAAACACGCCGCCCGCTTGGCAAAGACCGTTGGGGTCGTTGATCAACCTCGCCGGAGGCATAATATGGAAGTGCTGGCCATACGCGCCATGACCGCACTCAGAGGCGGCAGCGTCAACAGCGGCAACCAGCTTGCAAGGTCGCGACCAAGTGCATTAGACATATCAAAGTCCTAACGCATCGAAAGTTTCAAGGCACCAGAGATCGGCACCAGATACTGGAAACGCCCGCGAGCAAACAACCCGCGGGCACCCTCAATCAAAGCATCTTAGCCTGCTCGTAAGCCTTGGGCTCGTCCTGTACAGGACAAACGAGACGCCAAAGGAAACCAGCGCGGCGACCGCAAACATGATCGCGTACTCGCACGGGCTGGGCCAGGCACAGCAGGATACCGAAGATACCGGTAACGCCCGTGCCGGACGCAGCCAGCGAGGTGAGCGCGCAGACCAGGGCCCGCAACCGCCGCCGATGCAGCCGGCGATGAAGGGCTTAAAGAAGCGCAGGTTCACACCAAAGATGGCAGGCTCGGTAATGCCCATGAAGGCGGACAGAGCCGAAGGAAGCGCCAGGCCCTCGATCTTGGCATCGCGGGTCTTAAAGGCAACGGCGAGCGCGGCGCCACCCTGGGCGATGTTGGCGGCACTGGCGATGGGCAGCCAGTAGGTCACGCCGTACTGGGCGAGCTGGCCCAGGTCGATGGCGGTGTACATCTGGTGGATACCCGTGACGACCGTGGGGCATAGAACAGGCCGACGATAAAGGAACCGATGCCGAAGGGCAGGGTGAGCAGGGCCTGGATCAGACCGAGGATGGCGTTCTCGGCCCAGACAAAGATGGGACCGACGGCAACGAGCGTCACGAGCACGGTCACGAACACCGAGACGAGCGGGTCACAAAAAGGTCGAACATCCGGGACGATCTTGTGCAGGCGCTTCTCGAGGAAGGCCAGGATGGCGCAGGCGATAACGATGGGATCACATGACCCTGATAGCCGACCCACTCAAAGCCGTACACACCGGGAATAACGGTGACCATGGTCTGCACGGCCCTCGGGCAACCGTGTGGCGCTCTGCAGCGAGGAGTTGATGAATGCACCGCCGACGACGGCGCCCAGGTACGGGTTGGCGCCAAAGGCCTTAGCCGCGGAGTAACCGATCAGGATCTGCAGAATGCCAAAGGACGCCTGAGGACCAGGTCGGCAATCTTATAAATAAAGTTATTGGTGTCGAGAGCGATAAATCCGTTGGAGGCCATAAAGTTGAGGGCGCTCATAATGCCCAGCAGCAGGCCCGAAGCCACGATGGCGGGATGATGGGGACAAAGACGTCGCCGAGCACCTTAATGGCACGCATAAAGATGTTTTGCTGCTGCGCCGCGGCCTCCTTGACCTCGGCCTTGGTAGCAGCCTCGACGCCGCTTAGCGCAATGAACTCGTCGTAGACCTTATTGACGGTGCCAGTGCCAAAATAATCTGGAGTTGGCCTTGGGCCTCAAAGACGCCCTTAGCGCCGTCGATATTCTCGAGGGCCTCCTTGTCGACCTTCGCGTTATCGGCAATCACCAGGCGCAGACGCGTGGCGCAATGCGCGGCAGAGACGACGTTGCCGGCGCCACCGATGTTGTCGAGCACCTCTTGGGCTGGATTTGCGGTAGTCCATGACTTCCCTTTCTCCAACGGGCGCATCTGCACCCGGCCATCTTTGACACTTACACTGTAATCGTTTTCAGTTTCATATGTCTGTAATCGTTTTCATAGTAGGGTAAACGGTAGGAAAACCGGCGAAAGGTAGTTTTGAGGCAAAACAGGGTCTCAGAGGCAGGCAGATGTGCTCAGAGTCTAGACATTCATAAGCTGATGACCGAGCTTGAGCGTCTTGAGACCGCCTCTCGCCATCGAGCGCGTCGAGCAGCATATTGGTCGCCTCGACGCCACTGGTCAGGTAGCCATAATGCACGGAGGGAATGCCGCCCGTCAGCGCACGCAAAATGCGTTGTCGCCAAAACCGCTCACACGGTGCACGCCCTCGCCCATACCGCGCACCTCATCGATGGCACGCAGCGCGCCCGCCGCCATGGTGTAAGTCGCGCAGGCGATAAACGAAACATCGGGAGCGACGGAAAGCAGCTCACGCGCCGCGCCATAGCCCGAGTCGAGCGTGAAAGACCCTGGCGAATCAGGCTTGGATCGCTGCGACGCGCGCGCGCAATCCGGCCTCAAAACCGCGACGGCGGTCATAACCAGCAGCACGGTCCTCTTCGGTAACTCCAATGAAGGCGATCTTTGCCGTCCACGCGACCCGCAAGCGCACGGACCAACTCAAAGGCAGCGTCGTAATCGTCGTGATAGACGCAAGCCGCGCCTCAACATTCTGGCCGATCAGTACGATGGGCACGCGGCAAGACTCAATCGCCCGGCGATGTTCGTCACATCATAGTTGCCACCAGCACAATGCCGTCAACCGGGTGGTTCTGGAACAGGTCGAGGTATTCGAGCTCGCGATCAGGACGTTGTCAGTATTGGTAAGCAGCATCTGGTACCCGCGGCGGCCAAGCACCTGGCCAATACCGGCGGTAATGCGGCTCACGGACTCCGAGTTGATCTTGGGAACGATGACGCCAATGAGCTTGGTGGAACTGGTGCGCAGCGCGCGAGCCTGGCTGGATCGCACGTATCCGGTCAGCTCGATTGCATGCTTAATGCGCTCGGCCTTGTCCGCCGAGATATACCCACTGTTGAGGTAGCGCGAGACGGCGGCGCTCGAAACGCCGGCCAGCTCGGCCACATCTTTCATCTTTACCACGAGCACCTGTCATTGAAATCGCTTTCACCATGATACCGTGCGGAGCAACCGCATTACGTAGCGATTACATGATAGAGAAACGCGTGGAAACTAATGAGTCACTTGAGACATGTCTAGCGATAATCACTTCGCAGCCAGTTTTACCAGACAAGAATCACACTGGCTGCATAATCGAAGAATACGGCCATGCAGAACTTGACCTGAGCGGCAGCCTCGCGGACTTTCAGGAAGGCCTCGGTGCCGAGCCTCGAAGAGTCGCAATTCACAATCCCGGTCAATCCTCTGCCAAGAACCCGTTGCGAACTTAGACTTACCAACAACACGCCAGCAAAGTTGCATACAAGCAGAAAATCGCACGCAATTTCGCCTATTCTCAATTGAGATGTGTTTTGACAGGCCGAATCTACATCAAAACAAAAGAGAGCCGACGCATCAACCTCTTCAGGTATCGCCCGAAGGCTTCCACCGCAATTAACTTTAATTTTAGCCGATATCCCTTGTTTGTCTACAGGCTCTGCCACAAGTAGAAATTATCTTCACTTTTAGGGAGTAGCTCTTAAAAGCAGCTATGTAACTAAGAAGCGCATCCATCTTGTTCCCAACCCCAGTCGTTTCTATCTCATGAAAGTCCAAAGAAGACAAGGGGCCATGCAGATTTTCAGGGACGCCAGAGAGGTCGCCGCGGTAGGTCTCCGGTCAGCCGCCATCGCGGTTCCTAAAAGAGGGAAGGCAGCCATCCCAAGAAGGACAGCCGCTTTCCTGGACGCGGGACCCGTAGGTTACCCTCGTCAATACCGCTTTTAGATAGGCTACTGATTATCAATCCGTAAGTCAAAGCTGCAAATTTGAGGCAAGCGACAATCATGTAATTCAAATCAAGACACACGATTTTCAACCAAATCAAACGATGTCTGGCCAGCATATCAGGCATTGCACACATGAAAGACGATATGAGAAAGCCATTAGGGCCGCCTCCCCGCGGCGCAGCTTCTTTCCGCGGGCTCGGGGTGCCACAATGGGCTTTGAGTATCGGCCCGTGCGGTAGCCCTTACCGCCCCTGCGGAGGAGGCTTCCCATGCCCCATGTTACCTCATCGGCCTGACGTCCACGCGCGATCGGTCGCCGCCGCGGCGTTCAACCCTTCACCGGCGAGGTGGTGCACCGTGACTTCGGGACGGACGCCGCCGGATCGCGGAGGGGCCCTCGGTTCGAGGAGCCGAGGGCCTGCTACGAGAGCGGCCCCACCGGCTTCCACATGGCGCGCGAGCTGCGCGCGCTCGGCCTCGACTGCGCCGTGGCCGCCGTCTCCAAGATGCAGAGGCCGGCGGCGGACGCGCGCCGCAGAACGACCGGCGCGACGCCGAGTTCATCGCCGCATGCTCGCCACCCACAACATCGTGGAGGTCCCGCTGCCCGATGCGGCCGTCGAGGCCGCCCGGGACCTCGACCGCGCCCTCGACGACGCCACGGCGGAGTACCGCCGCGCCAGGCAGCGCCTCAACATGTTCCCTGATCAGGCTGGGCCACGTCTGGGACGAGCGCAACGCCGACGGGGCGAGGAAGGGATCCTGGACGCGCGCCCACTGGAGGTGGATATCCGGGATCAGGCTCGAGGGGCCCCAGCGCGACGTGCTCGAGTACTACGTCACGGCCGCGAGGTGCGCGGAGTCGGACCGCCGGCAGCTCGAGAAGGAGGTGCTCGCCCTCGCCCGGACCGACCGGTGGCGCCCGGCCGTCGAGGCGCTCTCCTGCATCAAGGGAATCGACACACTGACGGCCTTCAGGCTCGCAGCCGAGGCGGGCTCCTTCACGAGGTTCCGGACGGCCCCGCCTTCGCGAGCTGGTGCGGGTGATCCCGTCGGAGCGCTCGAGCGGCGAGACCGAGCGGCGCGGCGGGATAACCAAGGCCGGCAACGCGCTCGCGCGCAGCGCTCATAGAGTCCGCATGGCACTACTCCACGTGCTCCCCGAGGCCCAAGGCCCCAGCCCCGGCACCGACGTGCCCCGGCGATACGCTCTAGGGCGGACGACTGCACCGCCAGGCTCCACCGCCGCCGCGAATGGCCGCGGCGGGCAAGAGCGCGTGCAAGGCCAACGCCGCCGTGGCGCGCGAGCTCGCCTGCTGGGTCTGGGAGATCGGGTGCCGGGCGGAGGGGACCCTCGGCTGACCCCGTCGGACAACAAGCCTCCCGCTGGAGGGCCCGCGCCTCGACGCATCGCCGGCGCGTTCACGAACCCTTTTGGGCAGCCCAAGGGCCGCGCCCGTGAACAAGACTGGTTTCGGACGAGCGCGCCGGACGGAGAATCGAAATGCGGTGGGGTGCGCGGACATACCGGGCTGACCGCCGGCAGCGCCCGCAAGAGCCCGCGGATATTAGCTTGCCGGGCAAGCGTCGACTAAACGTGCAGCGTGCGCGGGCCCTCCAGACGGGAAACGAAAAGCCCGGTTTAAAACCGGGCTCGAACAAACACGCCTATTGACAATGGCTTTCTCATATTAAAGGGCAACACTCTCAGTTTGAAGCGTCACCCTTAAAGCTCCCAAAGAGCTTTTGTATTGCAGGAAGATACTCTACACCATCTTCCCTTGATTGGCAGGTCGAAACAGACACCATTGTGATTTCTAGCAGAAAGCGTTATATTAAGTATGCATTTGCACGTGGTGTTCGCACTATACGCTCAGATGCCATAGTTTACAAAGACGGCCTTCTTCATAGACGCTAGGTGGGATTACTCACTAGTAGCCGATATGTCGAAGGCCTTCTTGTACTTAAAATCATACATTCTAATAAGCCGTTTTAGCTCGCTATTACCGTGGATTATCTTGCGATCGTCCGTGATGAGCGCCCTCAGATACTCGAGCAACTCACTTAAATCGAGGCTCATCCTCCTCAAGTAAAACTAACTTTTAAATGCTTCCTTAAAGCCTTCGTTAGCTATAACAGACTTAACCGAGTGTCTAATTCCCGACAGATGATAGCTATCTTTTGCCTTTCGCAGGCTGTTGTTAAGAAAAGCGTCCAGATCTCTTTCTGATCTAATTCCTTTAATATCCTCGGGTTAAGGACTTCCCCAGAATATGCGCTTAAATACTTGTACATGGGCAAACCACCCGAGTTGGAAGCAAGCAGCGCAGGAAGATATTCCTCGACGGCAAGTTTGGAGCGACATGTTCATCATCGAATACGACATCGCGATATAAAAGCTCGGCTTTGACCATATGACCGTGGCCCAAAGATGCATTTGCGACACCGATGCCCAGCACAAGATGCTGTCCCTCCGGAAGTCTCTCGAGGTCGCTAAAACTCGCTTCGACTACCAGAGAATCATTTGGCTCGCCCTTATCTGCCAGGGCGTAGATACTCCTGCGCAGCTCACGAATGATCTAGGCGAGAAGGAGCATTTGAATGTCCAATTGCTTCATAAACTGCGCCAAATTCATTCGTCCTAATCTCGGTCATGCTTATCTCGCCGATACCCGGAAATGTAATCGAATGTGTCGAGGTTGCGTTTTCGCCCCTAGTTAGAAAAATAAAACGCTCTTTGAGCAATGCGAGATTATTTGAACCGAGGCAGCGTGAAATCGACATGAGGATAGCTTGGATATCGGGGTCATTAAGGGAATAGCCGATAAAAATAATTGGGTATTCCATAAAAATAGTTAGCAACTTGGCTGCCAAGTAATCCTGGGTTTCGGCGAGTTTTGCGTAATCTGCCTCCCTCAAGAACCATAGATTCAGGATTATCCATAGACCCATGGATCTTATAGATCTCTCCCATTTCAAAAGTTCTATGAAAGACAAGATCATCCTGACCTACAAAACTTTAAACTCTGGAAACAGTGACTCCAGTAGACAGTCATAGTTGGTTGTAATGACTCCAGAGATACGCCGCCTGCCGACCTCTCTCAAGATATCAAGTTCATGCGTCATATGGTCAGGTTTGAACGAAGATAACCTCTCGGCCGCCATAATCTTTAAAACAGATTTGCGCTGACGAATGTCCTCTGCATGATCGTCTCTAAAGAAGCGAATCGAGGGTCCTCAAGAACAGCTATGCGCATATCCTTATCAAGCATCGTCGCGGCAGAGGGCAATGCGCTATTGTCAGACTCATCTGGACAACGTGCCAGGTACGAGTCAAACCGAAAGGATCATCGGAAAGACGGGAACAGAGGTGCCTTAACAAGCCAACCCAATCGTCGGTACCCATGTATCTACGGGAAAAGCCCGAGCCGACGAATAAATATGGGCTACGCCCCACCCCATTTATCAGACGTACAACGCTGTCTACAATGTCATCTCTTCCGACTTCCATCTAACGCCTCCAAACAATTCTACTTCCATAAGTATAGAACATATGTTTGATTTTGCTAGAATTACAAGACTTCATCGAAGACAAAAGCTGCTCGACACTTGAAAATTCGAACCGCACAGGTGGCCCAATATTCAGGTACTCCGACGAGCAAATATTCATTTCGCGTCTCAGGCAATCTAGCGCAGCGGCATCAGTTAGAACGCCATGACTCTCTAGAAGTTCGATAAGTTGAGCGAAAGTCTATAATTCCATCGCCAAAGTAACTCCTAAAATCAAAGAGCCGTTGCCGGCAACAACCGAACAACGACCCTCCTTTGTCATCGCCTCGCTTAGAGTCAACGATGACTGTATCACTACCAACATAGTAACCTGTTTTCGTCGCTATTGCGGTGACGCATAATTTCTTTCGCAAATTGACAACCGCATAGCGGAACACGGCCCGCGCCCCGTCATATGATTTCTAGCGACTAAACAACAAATCACCGACGAAGGGGCACGGGCCGTGTCTGCGAACATCGTATCAGTCGACGAGGAGTCGCTGCGCAACGACATAAAGAATCTGGTGAGGAAGACCGTCGAGGAGACGCTCAACGCACTGCTCGACGAGGCGTCCGAGCTCGTCGGGGCCGAGCGCTACGAGGACGGCGGGCCGGGAGGCCTACCGCAGCGGCCACTACACGAGGAGGCTCGTCACGGGCGCCGGGGAAGTCGAGCTCAGCGTGCCGAAGCTCCGCGGGGCGACCTTCCAGACGGCCGTCATCGAGCGCTACCGCAGGCGCGAGACCTCGGTCGAGGAGGCCATCGTCGAGATGTACCTGGCGGGCGTCTCCACCAGGAGGATCGAGGACGTCTCCGAGCTCCAGTGGGGAGCGCCGGTGTCCTCCGGCACCGTCTCCAACCTCAACGAGAGGCCTTCGCGTCCATCGAGACATGGCGGCAGAGGCCGCTCGAGGGCGGCTACCTACGTCTTCGTCGACGGTATCTACCTCAAGCGCAGCTGGGGAGGGTCCTACGAGAACGTGGCCGTGCTGGTCGCCATCGGCGTCAACTCCGCCGGCGACCGGGAGGTCATCGGCTGCTCCGAGGGTACACCGAGTCCGCGGAGTCCTGGCGCGAATTCTTCTCCTGGCTCAAGGGACGCGGGCTCTCCGGCGTACGGCTCGTCACCGGCGACAAGTGCGCGGGGATGCTCGGTGCGCTCGAGGAGGTGTTCCCCGGGGCCCGCTACCAGCGCTGCACGGTGCATTTCTACCGCAACGTGCTGGGAAGGGTTCCCGTGACCAGGCGGAAGGCCGCGGCGCGCATGCTGAAGGCGATCCACGCGCAGGAATCGCGCGAGGCATGCGCCAGAAAAGCCGAGGAGGCGGAGGAGCTGGAATCGATGAGGCTCGGGGCGGCCGCGAGGACGGTGCGCGACGGGTTCGCCGAGACGCTTGCCTACACGGAATTCCCACCGGAGCACTGGCGCCGGATCAGGACGAACAACGGGATCGAGCGCATCAACCGCGAGATCAGGAGGAGGACGAGGGTCGTCGGGACCTTCCCAGACGGCAATTCGGCTCTGATGTTGGTGACGGCGAGGCTGGTACATAGTGGAGCACGAGTGGGGCAAGAGGAGGTACTTGGACATGTCGAAGCTGGAGGAGATGGACGAGCTGAGGGGAAAGGCGGAGGGCTAGAAGAGGACGGGGCCGGAGACGGCTAAATCAATTTGCGAAAGAATCTTGACGGTACCGCTATTGCGGCAGATGCAGAATTACATTCAATGTCCGGGCAAATCGATTTGCCTGATTCGGCACGTCAGTCATTATTTTCCCCATCAACAAAATCAGCAAAGGTCAGCTGTTCACATCTTTTCATCGGACGGTAATCTCTAACTTTAGTTATATGGCATGCGGCGGTTCGGACTTTTGCGTCCTCAAATTAATGACCTCTTTAATGGTCATATCGACACGATTAGGTCGCCACTATTTAAGCGATACTCACCATCTCGCACACGTTCGAAAATCATGGTCGTCTATTTGAACCTTATTGTATGTTCGTTGCTCGTCCTCGTAGCCCGACTCAAATGTATATCCGGAAACATCTCCACCGTAGGAACCAAATAACGGTCGAACCCAGATATTGTGGGACGAATACTCAACCGTCTCTTCCTGCGTTGCCTTTAAAGCTTCGTCTTTATAGCTGTCAAAATAAGTCGCCTCGCTTGAAGAAAAGAAATAGCATCCTCTGAAGCCTTACTACCGGCAATCTTAATCTCAATCTCCCTCGAAGGCCTCTTGAATGTTTTCATCGGACCAGTGATAACCTTAGAAAATCTCTCAGCGATTTCTGGGGACTGGACTAGCGCGTGGATCTCAACGGGAACAACGACTGCGTCCGAACCCTCTCCATATACGAAAGTTCCATTGTCAGTTGGCTTATATTTAGAGATGTCCTTTAACTTTTTAATTATGTGCGCTATAGCAAATAGAACCTCCACAAGACCGCCGGCATTATTAATGGCTCTGTTAGACCATGATTGACATCTTGCCCAATCATCTTTTGTAATTGCAAAATATTCGCCCCTTTGCTGGATTTAAAACCGGCAAAGGGGCGATATCAACTCGAATAAGTCAATCGTTAGGACTCTGTCGTTTCATCCCACTCTTCATCCGCATGTAAGATGGCATCAAGTTCGTTTTCTACGTCGGAAACGCCAATATAGGCCATCGCGATATTCTCCCGTGCATTTCGCACCTTTAAGGCGATCTCCTTCTGCTTCTCTATGGGAGGTAATAGACGAGAACCTTCCGAAGTCAGAAGACTGCGTTCTCCTTCGATTGCTGTGGCCGGTGTTGATGGCGCGGAATGCCTTTTGGAAGCGGCGGCTTCTCAAGGTATCGACAGAAACTCCGGGTCGATGACATTTGGGTCTTTGACCCGTAAGATCGGATATTCTTGCGTTACGAGGGCATGGTCGAATTCTTCGGTGACGAAGCATACGACCTTCAAAGATCGATTCAGGTAGACGATGTCGGAGGTTCTTACCTCAAACCAGTCGCTGCTTGAGTCGTAGAAATACATCCCCGCCATTCGGGAGGGTTGTTTCCGACGCCTGGTTCCCTAAGCCTTGCAACACCAGTTTGGGAAAGAGTCAAGACCTTGTATTCCTTCATCGGCTCTTCCCCGAAGTCCACGTTCCTTCTCATCCGTTTCACTAGATCCATCATGGGTGCAGATGACCAGCCATGCGGCACGTAATCGCCCTTATGGGCCATGTGACATGGTATTTCGGGTCCCTCTATGACTCGGATGGCTTCTCCATACTGACGAAGCCCTCTCGGCGACGCATCTCGAGTCGGAAACCGCCCGTTTTCCTCCCAGACGTTCCACTCTCCCAATATCGAGCCAGTCTGGTCGTCTGAAGATAGCCGTTCTCGTCGGCGATATAGAGGTCGTTTCTAGGATCAGGTCGACCGGATGGCGTATATCCGATATGAGATGCCTCCCAAAAGATGTTGTAGTCTAGCCCGCTATCCTTGAGGCAACCGCAATGTCTCCCTCACAGGCTTCCAGTTGATTGCTCAATCTAGCCGATTCCAGGTCGGAGAACTTTTCAAAGATCAATATCGAAGTCTTGTTCGTGGCGCCAGACCTGCGAAAAGCGAAGTCTGGAAGGAGATACGGACAGTATTCTTCCCGATTTAAAGAGCCATTCACGAAGGGCGGGACAATTTGATTGAGACCCGCTGTTGTTGAGAACCCGTCGGCAGGACCATGCCGAGCCTGCCGCCCGGCGAGCCAGGAGACGCTTTTCTCCAGGATAATTTGTTCCGACTGTATTGATTGCTTTCCGCAGCCTAGGACGAAGTCATCTAGGAATGCGCCGTCAAGCTGGTCCTCATCTCCATTTGCGACCTTGGTTCCGAAAGGCGGATTTCCCCCAATCAGGTCAAACTGGCGATCGGCTTCTGGAGTCTCGGCTTGCTCAGGTTTGGGCTGAGGCAGTCTTGTCGGCCTCGATGTTCGTGTGACCATCGTGGTGCAGGAGTAAGCTGATTTTGCAGATTCTAGCCAGGGTCGGGTGAATTTCGATTCCGTAAACGTTCTGCGCGGCAAAATCGGATTTGATTCTCGCGAGGTTCCCCTGCCCGGCAAAGCCCGCATCGGTATCGTTCCATACTTGAAGGAGAGTTTCGAGCAAAAAGCCTCGAGCCGCACGTCGGATCATAGAACGTAATCTTCGCTCGTGGGATTGAGCATCCTACCGTGAATCTCGCTATCTGCCTCATGGTGAAATACTGACCAAGGCTTCCGCGGAAGACCGATCCGAAGAAATCCTCGAAGGCCGTTCCGATGACGTCGGAATCTGTATCGATGAACGAAATCTCCTGAATGACGCGAACGACCTGGGCGACCTTGCTGTCCGGAAGCTCGATTTTCTCATCACGCGGGAAAATGGCCTGATCTTTGCTCCTTAGCGTCGCTAAACAGCTTGTGGACCCTCGTGGCGATAGCCGAGTCGGACTCGTTGATACCAGCTTGGAACGAGCGGGGTGGCCGTTTCGCGTGTAGCGCTCGTCGCGGACCTTGGCGAACATCAGCGCTCCACTCATCGAAAGCCGATAGCGGATGCGTTTTCCTCCAGCCCAAATGATGGAGTGCGCGCGCCTGATGGCGATGCTGATATCGAAGGCACTCGCCGGCTTGATATCCATTTCCGTGCCCGCGTGAAGCGGATACACCATATCCTGAGTAGTTCCTCGGAAGAAGTTCTCTGTCGCCCAGCTTATTTCTCCTGCGCTCCCTAGCGCCGAAGCCCTCGAGCTGCCAGACGCATGACTCGTCTCCGTAGTCCTTCATGGTGTATTTTGCGCCCAGCGCGATGCCGTTGGCGAAGGCCTGCGCTTCCCCTTCCGCGCTTCAGCCGGAGTCGCGCCCTCTTTCTTGTTCTCGACGACTAGCCAGGGCTTCGTGCATCTGTCGTCTTCGTAGAGTACGATATCCGCAAAATCGTTGTGCGAGCCTTCCACCTCGGTATCGATCTTTCGCGAATCATAGCCTTTCGACAGGACCAGAAACGCTACGGCGTCGGCCCTGACCTTTTCCTCGGGATCGCTGATCGATAGCTTTTCGTCCTGCGGAAGAATACTTTATCTGAGTGCCGTCCAGCGAGAAGAGCCCGCGCATGATCGCGGTTTCGACAGCTCCGACAATCCAAGCGAAGAGGCCAGTGCCAGCTGCGTTTCAAGTTGATTTGCCAACTATCTCACCGTTTTTCCGTCAGATGCCGACGTCTTGACCTTCATCTCGAATGGCATCCCGCCCTCCCGGACGAGGCGAGGAACGCATTGACGGCAGTGGACATAGACAGGCCGAGCTCGTCGAGGATGACGGTAGCCTCTTTCTTGACCTCCGGTTCGATGCGAATCGTCGTGGCGGGTATGTTCGACGGCATGGTTGTACCTTTCCTCGTATATCACGGTGCAACCATTTTATCGTCTCTATGCGGCGGATGCGACCCAGTAGTCCATATAGGGCGGCAGGACGTTGAACATGTCACGGATGCGGCTCCTGCATACGCCGTTCGCGAGCTGTCGCGCGACCGTGCGCTCGGCGGTGCCGGAATCGGCTGCCATGAAGGTCCGGCACCACTTGAACCAGGCGAGGTAGGCATCGAGGTGCTTCGTCGACACGCCTCTGAACGGCTCCATGAAGGTGCTGAGGAGCGAATGGACGGTGTTGATCCGGTTGATGGCCGCCTCGGGAGGTCATAGGAATCGTAGGCAGTATGCGCGGCGACCTCGAGCTCGGCGAGGACGTCGACGTAGGCGGACGCCTTGTCCGTCGCCACGACGGAACCGGACATGATGCGGCCCCTCAGCACATCCATGGCGCGCTTCCTCGACAGGACGCCCCGCCCGAGACCTCGAAGAACGTTTCGTTCGAGTCGTTCACGCCGGTCATGACGCAGATCTGCTCGCGCGACAGCCCGCGCTTGTGCACCTGCTTGCCGCGATGTCGGGAGGGACGCGGCATCGTGAACGACCTTCGTGTGGTTGCCCTTGAACGACTCGGGAAAATAGGTCTCGTCGAGCTCGCAGCCGCAGCCCGTTCGACCTTGAACGAGGGGTAGGCCGAAAGGCACTCGATCAGCCTGTGGCGCATGGTGTAGTAGCGGTCTTGAGGCAGACGTGGCAGCGCTTCGCGCATTCCGCAGGGGCAGCATGAGAACAGAAACACTCGGCGTAGGCCATCCAGGTCTCCTTCGGGAGCTTGCTCGTTCCCAGGATACGCTCACTGCCCATGCCGAAGGTCCTACCGCAGTCTCGGCAGAGGTAGCGCTGCTCTCCGTTCTTGGCCTTCCCCTTCTTCACGATCGCGACTGACCCGCAGCGCGGCGGCATTCGACTTCATAGGAGGAGCCGCGTCATCGAACATCGCCGCGCGGATCACGTCCCTGACGG
>SCPP01000402.1_pt1 | contig 14270 bp, 28 predicted proteins | sample 6106811 | NCBI WGS metagenome assembly SCPP01 (sample SAMN10720449, study PRJNA508395) | human gut metagenome | isolation source: Participant 2 stool, 15 month | host: Homo sapiens | collected 2018
AGATAAGGTACAATAATTTTCGCAAATTGAAAAGAAGATAAAAGAGACATGGTTTGCAGAACTCTGGTAGAATGAAGTGGCGACACACCATTCTGAAAGGAGACAGCAAACCATGTCCGAGAAGATTGTACAGCTTAATGAAGAAGTAATCAAGGGTCAGCTCAAAGAACTTACGCGGCAGCGTAGAGGAAACACTCAACGAGCTTCTGGAGCTGAGGCGGAGAAGCCCAAGCTGCCCGGTACGAGCGTAACGAGCAGCGCCAGGGCTACCGCAGCGGCCACTACAGCCGCAACCTCACTACGACTTCCGGAGAAGTTACTCAAAGGTGCCAAAACTCAAAGGGATCTCCTTTGAGACTGCTATTATTGAGCGGTATCGCCGCCGGGAGAGCAGCGTAGAAGAGGCTCTTATTGAAATGTACCTGGCCGGCGTATCTGTCCGGCGTGTGGAAGATATTACTGAGGCCCTCTGGGGCAGCAAGGTTTCTCCTTCTACCATCAGTGAGTTGAACAAAGCGTATGTCCACATTGAGGATTGGCGAAATCGTCCTCTGCAAGGCGGGCGGTATCCGTATGTCTATGTGGATGGAATCTATCTGCGCCGCAACTGGGGAGGAGAGTTTGAAAATGTAGCCATTCTGGTGGCAATTGCGGTCAATGAGGACGGATACCGTGAGGTTTTAGGTGCCGCTGAGGGCATGAAAGAGGACAAGGCCAGTTGGGTCAGCTTCTTCCAGTGGCTGCGTGGCCGTGGCCTGGACGGCGTGAAACTCATCGTGGGAGACAAGTGTCTGGGCATGCTGGAGGCCGTGGGAGAAGTGTTTCCTGAGGCCAAATACCAACGGTGTACCGTCCACTTCTACCGCAATGTGTTCTCTGTCACGCCTCGCTCCAAGGTGAAGCTGGTGGCTAAGATGCTCAAAGCGATCCACGCCCAGGAGAGCAAGAAAGCCGCCCGTGAGAAGGCCAAAGCTGTGGTAGAAGAACTGCGTTCCATGAAGATGAAGAGGCCGCTAAGAAGGTAGAGGATGGCATTGAGGAGACGCTGACCTACTGCGACTTTCCCAGTGAACACTGGACCCGTATCCGCACCAACAATGTCATTGAGAGACTAAACCGGGAGATCCGCCGCCGCACCGTGTGGTGGGCAGTTTCCGGACGGCAACTCTGCCCTTATGCTGGTCTGTGCACGGCTGCGCCATGTGGCGGCACCCAGTGGGGCAATAAAAGTACATGAACATGAAGCACCTGGAGGCGACCCTTGAGGACACCTCCATTGCTGGATGACTTCATTCATCCCAGAAACTGCAAACCAATTTGCGAAAAACTCTTGACACTACCCCATCCACAACCAACCAGCCAGTTTTTGAGATTCATGGCAGCAAAATTTCAGCTTCACCCAGTTGGGCACCTGGGCAAGCCTCTATACTGGGTATAACGCATGGCGTGTTTTCCTTGGCGTCGGCAAAGACCCGTTCAATGGTTTCTTTCCGCCGCTTGTAGAGTTTCTGGTATTGGGGAGTATAGCGGACGTCGTCGGCTAAGTCCTCATAGCCTCCAGATATGCCGCTGTACTGTTTTGACACAGTCTTTGAATGGGTACACAGATGACGGGTGGGACAGTTGACACAGATGCGGGATCGCTCCTGTACTCCCGGTATCCATCCCGGTTGGTAGTGGTAGGACAGTGCCTGGTACTCGGGGCAGAGTACACAGTCATAGTATTCGTCATACACATATTTCCACCACTCGTGGCCGCCCTTCATGGTCTGAGGCCGCTTGTAGGCGGTGGACAGCACACGTCCATCTTCAAATACCTTTTGCAGATATGCGGGGTTTTATAGGCGGAATCGGCAACGATCGTCTCTACTTCCGGAAAGCCGCTCTTACACGGTCATACACTTCATCAAAGGCCACGCTGTCATGTACATTGCCAGGAGTAACCACGGCTTCCAGCACAAAGCCGTGCTTGTCACAGCGGTATGGGCCTCATAGGCAAACTGCCGCTTGTGCTCTCCTTCACAAACAGGCCGCTGTCCGGATCGGTCACGCCCGGGGCACCGTTCGCAGCCTCCTTCCGCCGGCCAGCTTCTTCTTTGTTGGAGTCGGCGGCTCGTCATCATCGTCAAAGGGCTTCTTTCCGTGAAACTCCCGGTCTGCATTTGCCTCTTCCATCAGTTCCCTGGCATAGTGCCTAGATGCCGCCGGGATCTGACCTTCACCTGCTTTTGCTATTGGCGTTGGCTTTGATGTGTGTGCCGTCTATAAATACCGCCTTGGGAGAAAGATAACCTGCCTCCGCTACCTCCAAGATCCAACGAAATACCTGGTCTACGGTCTCCTCGGTAAAACGGTGCCGGAAGTTGTAGCTTACTGTGGAAAAATGGGGCGTTTCTTCCTGCAAGGTATACCCCAGAAACCAGCGGTAATAAATACTGCCTCCTTATCTCCGCCGTCCGCCGGAGGGATGGCAGTCCATACAGATGCTGGATCAGGACCATTTTGAACAGTATCACCGGGTCTATACTTGGCCTGCCGTTATCTTCACAGTACAATGGCTCCACCATTTCATATAAACGATGGAAATCAACTGCCTTGTCTATTTTCCGCAGCAGGTGCCCCGCTGGCACCAGACTGTCTATGCCTACCATCTCAATTACATTACGATCCATTTTCCCGCGTTCCAGCATCGCTCTCGCCTCCTGCTGCTATTTTACCTCTGCTAATGAAAATGCCCAGCTTCCGCTGGACTTTTTCGATACTGTAATGCTGTTCACATGAAAGTGAACAGCATTTTTCTATATACTGGCTCGTCAAAATCTGTGGGCTGTTTGTGGCTGTCCCTTCATAAATGCCAATTTTCAGCCCACAGCCCGCCAAAAGGCAAAATGCCTTGTGGTACAAAGTTTTACGCAGGTCATCCGAACAATTTGGTTTGAGGTCCCTATCATAGAGTCCTCTATCTGGGTACAATCTTGGTATCGCATTTGACAGGAGGCGTTGAAATGGAAAAGCGGACCCTGACCCCGGCGCGGATCACGGCCTACGGCCGCTGGCTGAATCAGGAGGAGCGCTCTGCCGCCACGAACAAAAAATATCTGCGGGATGTGCGGGCCTTCGCACGCTGGCTGAACGGCAGTACCGTCACAAAGGAGGGTGTGACCGGATGGAAGGCAGCTTTTAACGGAACACCGCGCCCTCCACGATCAACACGGCGCTGGCCGCCCTCAACGGCCTGTTCCGCTTTTTGGGATGGGAGGACTGCCGGGCCAAGTTCCTAAAATCCAGCGCCGAATCTTCCGGGACCAGTCCAGGAACTGGCCCGCGCCGACTATGACCGGCTGGTCTCCACAGCAAAGGCGCGGGGCAGGACCGGCTGACCCTGCTTCTGGAGACCATCTGCGCCACCGGCATCCGGGTGTCCGAGGTGCGGTATATCACGGTAGAGGCCGCCCAGCGGGACGGGCGGAGCTCGCCCTCAAGGGGAAGCTCCGTACGATCTTGCTGCCCGGAAAGCTGTGCCGCAAGCTGCTGCGGTACGCTAAAAACAAAATACCGCCTCCGGTGAGATCTTCCTCACAAGAAACAGGAATGGGATGGGCCGCCGCCAGATCTGGGCGGAGATGAAACGGCTGTGCGCGGCGGCGGGCGTCGCGCCGTCCAAGGTGTTTCCGCATAATCTGCGGCATCTGTTTGCCACAGCGTTCTACCGGATGAGCCGGGATATTGTAAAGCTGGCGGATGTGCTGGGCCATAGCTGCATCGAGACAACACGGATCTATCTCATGACTTCCGGCACAGAACACCAGAGACAGCTTGAGCGCCTGGGGCTTGTATCCTAGACAGAATTTATATTCCGTCTCAATAAAACAGCTATTTTGCCACGAGATTACATATTACAACAAAAGTAAAGCAATGATAGCCTGAAAATGCAAGGCTGCTTCCAGCTGGACACAGAAAAGCCACCAATAGGAAATTTATTGTGGCTTGCTTTTCGCGCCCTTGCCATGTGAGAACAAGAAACAGCTGTCGTTTTCATTTCAGACGTTGAGGCTGTAAGGCGCTTTGGTATTGTATGCGGAATATAAATTCGAATATACAAATATACAAGAAGGGATTCTATGAGCACCCGATTTTCCAGTTCGTCTTCTGGCACAAAGAGGCCTTTATCTGCCGCAGGCAGCCATAGAACATATCTGTACCTGAGCGAAAAACAGATCCAGCACTTTCTTTCCACGCACGCCCAAAGCGGCTGCACCGAGGGGACGATCTCTCAGTACCGTTCCGCCCTCTCCTCCTTTTACGAGTTCCTTCCGGAGAACAAGCGGATCTTTCATGACACGCTTCCCCGATGGTACGACTCCATGGTGGAACAGGGATATTCCCCCGCACCGCCAGCGCCCGCCTGTCCGCCGTGAACAGCCTGCTGGAATTTCTGGAGCGTCGGGACCTTCAATGGTATACAAAGTCCGACTGGCGTGAGGCTGAGACGGCCGCGCTCACCGGAAGGAGTACATCCAGCTGGTACAGGAGGCGAAGCGGCAGGAAAATATCACCCTGTATCTGCTGGTCAAGACCTTCGCGCTGGCGGGTCTCCCGTACAGCACCTGAACGATTTGACATGGGAAGCGGTCAACCGCGGGCCATCTGCACCGAGCGCAAGCGATACTGCCAGGTGGTGACGCTGCCTGACGGTCTGCGCCAGGAACTTTTGAGCACGCCGTTCGAACGTTGTCCGTTCCGGCCCAATTTTTCGCGGGCAGCGGAAGCCGTTGAGCCGCACGACCGTCACATATCTGATCTCACGTCTGGGCAGGGACGCGGGCTGGAGCCAGGAAAAATCTTACGGAGTCTCAAAGGCCTTTATCAGAATACCTTTGCAGACTATCAGCGTCAGGCAGACGTGTGGATGAAAAACGCTACGCCAAGCTGCTGGAGAAAGAGGAGGCACAGGCGGGCTGGCTGGCGGAAAGGAGATGACGCGAGATGTTTCCAAAAATCTGTCGGATGCAGTGACGCATCTGACGCGGGATTCTCCGCCGAAATCGGAGTGATCCATACGCCATGTGTATTGATCCCGTGAGGGAGAAGGAACGCCCGAAAAATAGAAAGAAAGGACGAACAGCTCCCATGAAAATCGTATTTTGTCTATTCTGCTCTTGGTGAGTATGTTGGCAACCATGCTGCCCACCACGGCATTTGCGGCAGAGGACGCAGATCAGGATATTTCGGAAGTCTGCACACTGGATACAGCCTGTGTGGCAGAGGTCCATCAGGAAGGCTGCCCGATGGCGGAGGAACTCAAACGCCCGCCCCAGACGAGCCGGAGCAGAGCGGGCTCACCGAAACCCGCAGACCCGGTTCGGACGGGGAGGTTCTGGAGGGCAGCTCGGAGCATATTCATGTCACATTGGAGGGCGACCTCACCTACCGCATATTCAACGGCGAATACAGCCTCCGGATCCGACGAAGCAGTACAAGCTCGCATGGATCTGCCGCCCATTATACCGTGGATGAACACGCGTTGGGCGACGGTGGCACAAAACGATCATGACCTCCCAGAGGACACGCCATATTTTGGGGCCGCGGAATATGAACGTCTCGAATGGACGTAAAAACGCGGATGGAAATGTTCTCAAAAATCTTTACATCCTGCCCCCAATGAACGAGATGGGATATGATTTTGAAGTTCTGAGCAAAGCCATGATCGAGGGATGCGGATCAAATCCCCTCCCTATGTGATCTCCCTCCTGGATGAGGACGGAGAAGTGGTGGAGACAATAACCCTTGAGACCACCTCTGATCTGGGTCCGTACTGTGACCCGGACAATGCCCGTTTTGCGAAGAAGAGGAGATCGAAAAGGTCTACTCGTGGTTTAGCGGTTCTACCGGATACATCGATATGATGTATTCAAGAAGAACCTCCACACCGAAGGATGAGGGATGGCTTGTCTATTCTCCGTTTCATTACCCCAGACCAATTTGCGCCCTATGTGCCCTATGATGACGCACCGCAGGCTGACACCGGTCCTGCGGGATGGAGAGGCGCGCTACATCGGCGATCAGGAGATCGACGGCACTCTATGCCGTTTTCCAGTGGATCGATTTTGGACGTATTCGGGCGTTGGAAAATTATCAAAGTATAATATTTTTATTCAGGTCCTTTGGCCGATATGGGCAAATTGAGCTATCAGATGCCGGAGGACTATAAGCCGGGGAAACCTATACCTTCAGCGACCGGCAGATCAAATTTGGCTATACGGAGCTGGCAGAGGAATATATCGGGACCATATCAAGCTCCCGGAATGCTATACTGTGCCAAATTATAAGCCGATCGACTTCCACATGACCGATACGGTCGAGCCAGGCGCGCCGGTCGTGGATGAAACGGCAATGGCGCAGGGCTTTGAAAACTTGATGGCCTATCAGCTGAACAATGACAGTGAGACCCTCCCCACCAGGAGTTATCAGGACGTCATATACCAACTGGATTTTTCCGCAATGGCAGAGGGCATAGACGGCACGCCGGTACAGACCTTGCAGCCCACCGGCTTCAGCCCCTGGATACGCGCGGTCTGAAAGAAGTGACTTATACTCTTCCAACGGCGAGACCCGAACCATGGATCTGATACAGATCTCACGGAATTTTGACATTCCAGAGGGTCAGCACGTAACAGGGGTCAAGGTGTGGTATGAACAGATCGATCGTTCCACAGTGAGCAGTTTCCAGCTGAAGCTGTTCCACCCCATGCTGAAAGAGACCCGCGGAAAGGTCTCACGGAGTCCATGTCACCGCCAACGGCGAAACCATTGCTTATGCGGAGAAAATAAAATTGTATACCACGACAGCGTTCAGGGCCGGATGTTTTGCGTGTTTATCCGCAATCGCCCAACCATCCTGCCGCGAAACAGTCCATTCTCGCAGACGGAAAAGCGGCCTGGATGGATGCCGACAATACTTCATATAACCAAATTATCCGCTTTATCAAATATAAAACCGCCATATGCGGAACTATGAGAACGCCCGGCTGGATCTTGAGCTGGATCCGCACCCTCTGAGCAAGCTGCAAGGGATCGAACTGACCAAAGATCTATACGCTTAAGATCGGGACCGTAGTGGACAAGGTCGAGCTGCACTATACCACCAACAAACATCCGGAAGAGCAGGTGGCAAGTACGATCGTTGACCGCAACGAGATCGACCGCCTTTGACGGCGTGAGCCACCACGGGCACATGGCCATTCTGCTTGACCTGGAAGAAGGCGAATATGTCACCTCTGCCTCCGTTCATCTTGGCACCATCTATGGAGAAAACATGACAGTCAGTGCGCAGGGCCAGTATGCAAAACCGGAAGCCGCTATAAAATACGGCTTCGCCATGCTGTTTGACATGGAGAGGGAATATCATAACGATCCGAATACCCAGCTGGGCAGCGCGGAAAACTCCGAGCCGATGAAAACGGAGGGCGTGACGCCTGGAAAACAAAAGTGAGCTCCACAGCGACAGTACGGAGCGCGATGAACAAAATGATAGAGATCTGACCAGCTACGGGCACACCTACTTCGGCGATCGCGTGACATACCGCATTAGCAACGACCGGGGATCGTACTATCCAGGTGGTCAGTCGAACGGTGATATTCAGATCACATTTATCGATGAAGATGGTAAGGCGATCCAAAACAACTCCGGCCAGATCTGTCCCCATCACATGACAGCGCTGGTAGAGGATCTGGTTTTTGGGAGGACTATGTAACGCATAACGGGTGGTCGGCTTCACCTGCGGGGACGATAATCAATTCGTAGACCGGAATATGTGGGGAGAGCCATCCCGCCGTCTCCCCAAACGGGCGTTACGATGGATGGATACCTCTATTTACAGGTAAACCGCGACTTCGAGATCTCTAACGTGGTCATCAACCCAAACGCCACCGCAGATTATGAGACGTCGGTGCCTACCCTGGTGAAGAAGATCGCCATTGGCCCCGAGGCCACGCAGGAGGGTTTCGAGTTCATAGCTTCGGCCCCAACTATGACCCGCTGGACCTGGAGAGTGTGCTTTATATCTACAAGATCGAGGGCAATCGGACCCCGGTGAATCATATCAGCATGGATGTATGCCAGCGAACGCGCAAAGCCCGCGAGGGCTGGAACGAGAGCTACCCGACGAAGCAAACAGGAATAATTAAAGTCATTCTGAAAACAGCGGTCAGCTATAATGAAGCGTTTTCCGAGTGGGAAGCGGAAGGCTCCAGCGCGAAGCAGCAGGGCGCTGTTTTGGGTGCCGTCTCGTGGACAGACAACATTGTGGGTTCCTTCAAGCCGACTGCCTTGGACCCCAGCTTGAGAAATCTGAATGGCATCCCTGCGTGTGACGCACAGGGCCAATGATAAAGTATTCCATGAATACGGTTTCGTAAATTGGAGCAGTGGGTATGACTTTAAGCAAAATTATGGCTTGATCCCCGGCTTAATTCTCGCACGCCAAACCAGCGGGCACCTGGACAGCATGGGAGCCAAGGCTGCCGCAGACGATCTGGCAGATGCGGAGTCTGTGACAGAATACGGAAAGACCGTGCGGTTTGTTCGGGATGAAGCGGGCAAGTTGCTGCTGGCTGTTAAACTGACGCGGCCGGAGGGAATGACTGGCTACACGCAGATCCGATTTAGCCTGGAACTTCCCGGCCGCAGCGAGACGCTTACGGTAAACGGGAAAGAGTATCAGTCGGACTTCAGCGTCATCTGACCCCACACGCTTCGAGAACCATTTGGGAAGGTATACCTATAAGACCAATAAACATGGTGATAAGATCCTCCCAAAAGCGGATACGACATTGAGGTGACAAGCGCCAAAGCTGATGATGGAACTCCCTGGAACAGGGGAACTGAACCAGATCAAAATCCTGAAACCATCAAGACGTTGACAACGAAGAAATATGCTCTTCAGGGTCTGGTCGGTGGTTATGGAGACCCTACCGTAACATGGGATGAGTATCTGATGTTCTACTTCCCGGTCACGGTCGAGTTCCCTGATGATCCAAACGTAAGAGAGACCGCGGACACTCAGCTTCGTCCCTCTGCGTATGTCGGATTTGAAAGCGCAGTGGGGATGCAACTCAATTTACTCCCCATGTCCGGTGGAGCTTCGCTATGAAAATGCGTATGACATCCGCGTCATCTCCGGCTATGACAAGAATGAAAACGGACTGGACGATGAGCAGTATACAGTGATCCGCAGAGCCCCACATTCGCCATCCAGGTATTTGATCAGAACGACCAGCTGCTTGCGACGCCGGAACCTGTCTATGACAAAAGCCGCACTTACAGCCTGACCGTGCCGGATACGGCGGCCTATTTAAAACTGAAGGATGTTCAGTACCGTGACAAAGAACTGGTTCCTTCCATCATGCCGGACTTTGACAGCCCGGCTGGCAACCGCCTGACGGCAGAATGGACCATCCCCATCACGGATGCGGATAAGGCGAGCAAAAATCTGATCTATCATGCGCTCTTCATTGCACCGCCGTCCATCACGGCAGAGGATGTTACACTGAGCATCGCGGAGAGCAAGGCGCTGCCGCTGGAGGTCAATGCCGCGTCGGGATACCATCTGTCCTATGAGCTTGCCGATCCAACGATCGCATCCATTGACCGTGCATTGAAGCAGGTGACCGGCCAAAGGGCTGGCAATAACGACCTATACGGTGACGGTCACCAACCCCTCGGATTGCAGACCAGCGCCTCCGCCCAAATCACAGTGACGATGCCGACCGTCGAGGTCACCGGCACAAAGACATGGGTGGACTATGATGATGGCCTGCGGCCGACTCCGTCCAGTTCCAGCTTTATGACGGCGATACCGCGGTCGGAGAGCCGGTCAATATTTCGCAGATGATAATTGGGAACCCACATGGACCGTTCCCAAGGTATGACGACGCATCCAGAGAGATCTACTACACCGTAAAGGAGATCGGCTCCTATCCGAATTACACCTCGAAGCCTACCCTGACGGACGGGCGTGATCAATACCCTGGATTCCGATGTGCTGATCGGCGGTGTAACTGTTTCCAAAACGACCGCCGCGGAGATGGCACATTTACGTTCCGTCTGGTGGGTCCCGAAATACCCACTATGAAGGTGTTGTCGGCGCGAATGGGACCATCGACAAATGGACGCACAACAACACCGGAATGGTGGTGGAAAAGCCCTGCGGGAACCTATACCCTGTACGAGTTCCCACTGACGGGTATTATCTCGACAGTATCACCGCAACGGCCGGGCGGCAGAGTCTATCAACGGCGGCCAGGCGCTTCGCTTCACCATCAGCGAGAGCAATCCGACCGTCAGGGTGTCCGCGAAGAATGTCGCAGCGAACGGCGGCTCCATTACCGTGACCCATGAGATAAAGCAAGGTGACTTGGGAGACCAGATGACCAGTTTACCTTTGTCCTCAAAAATGGACGTCTGAGGAAGCGCATCACGCTCTCTGCAAACGGGACCTATACGTTCCATGATCTGAAGGTCGGCAGCAGCTACTCCGTCACTCAGATCTTGGAAGACGGCTATACGGACTATGTTGTCAGTGTTTTGAACTCCAAAACCGATCCGGGCAAGGTGGATCCTGAGAAGAAGCAGTATACCTTACGCCAACAGCCGACAATCTGAGCGGTAAGGTTGTATTCAGAAATGTGAATACAGCCGATCCGACCGACCCGCCTGAGCCGGATGTGCCGGAATCCGCTCTGGTCACCTTCCAGGTGGTCAACGGAACATGGGCTGATTGTTCCAGCGCCGATCAAACGGTAGAAATCGCACTCACAAACGGCCACGGAACTCTGACCCCGCTCAGGTGCCAACCGGAATGAAGCCGGATGCCGCTATGAAGGCGGCGCGTGGGATGTTACGCCGGATACTTCCGAAAACGCCATTACCGAAGACGTGACATACGTTTACACCTTCAGACCGGCCGATCCGGATGTCGGAATCCGCCGTGGTCACCTTCCGTGGTCAACGGAACATGGGCTGATTGTTCCAGCCGATCAAACGGTAGAAATCGCGCTGACGGACGGCCACGGAACTCTGGCTTCCACTCAGGTACCGACTGGAATGAAGCCGGATGCCGGCTTAAGGCGGCGCATGGGACGTTACGCCGGACACCGCCGAAAATGCCATTACCGAAGACGTGACATACGTTTATACTTTTACAAAAAACGGATGAAAGTGGCGGCGGCGGTGGAGCTGTTCACTACACGCCCGCTATGATTCCAATGGCGGCACCCAATACAAGGACGAGCGCTACCGGAAGAACACAGTCGTTGAGCTGGACAAGGTCCCGGCCCGCGGAAGCTACACCTTCACCGGCTGGTATGCCGACAAGGAGCTGACCGAGCCCATTGATGAGATCCAGATGACGTCAGACAAGACGGTCTATGCGCTGGCGTCTGACCGAGTGCCGGATATGCTCAATGGAGACGAGCACTTTGCCTACGTTGCGGCTATGAGGACGGTACCGTCCGCCCGAATAACAAGATCACCCGTGCGGAAGTTGCCACGATCTTCTACCGGCTGCTGGATGAGGATGCGCAGCGCCAACGAGACCAATGTAAATCCCTTTGCCGATGTGGAAGAAGGTATGTGGTTCAATACCCGGGTTCCACCGTCGCCAGCTTGGGGATCGTGGAAGGGCGTCCTACTGGGGTCTTTGATCCAAACGCCCCATCACCCGTGCCGAGTTTGCAACTGTATGCGCACAGTTTGATCGCTCCGAGATAGACAAAACCTTCCATTTCTCCGATACTCACGGACACTGGGCAGAGTCGTTCATCGAGCGGGCCGCGTCTCTGGCTGGATCTCCGGCTATGAGGACGGCGCCTTCCGCCCGGAGAACTACATCACCCGCGCCGAGGCGATGACCATGATTAACCGTGTGCTGAAGTGCCGGAGACCGAGGACGACCTGATCCCGGCATGAAGCGCTGGCCGGACAACCAGCCGGACGCGTGGTACTATCTCGCAGTGCAGGAGGCGACCAACGGTCACGAGTTTGAGCGCAGAGGTGAGATCCATGAGCACTGGACCAAGCTGACCACCCCTGTAAAGCCGGAAATGCTCAAAGCTGAGCACACAGATGGGGCGGAGCGTCCGCCTCGTACCTGGGGCCCGAGCGTTATCTGCCGGACTGATGTTGTGCAGGAACGGAAGGAACCGCTCCCATTCATCCAAAGAGGCTCCCGTGGGTAAAACCGCACGGGAGCCTCTTCTATAGAAAACCGCCGCGGAACTGCTGTTCCGCGGCGGTTTTGTCCTGAAGGGTTTTGAGACTGGGCTTCAGGACCGGGGCCTGCTCCTCCTCAGAAGCGGGGACTCCAGCTCCAGAACGCCGGTCTCCTCCAGCTCAAGCTCGGTCTCCCCGGCGATCTCAGCCTCACCCTCGTCCTCCAGGGCGTCGGCCACGATGGTGCCGGACTTCTGGCTGGTCAGGTTGCCCTCCTCGTCGAAGGTGTCGAACTTCCGGTACTGGAGTCAGGCCGGAGCCGCGGGATCAGCTTACCGATGATAACGTTCTCCTTCAGACCCAGCAGGTGGTCCACCTTACCCTTGATGGCAGCTTCTGTCAGGACCTTGGTGGTCTCCCTGGAAGGATGCTGCAGACAGGAAGGACTCGGTAGCCAGAGACGCCTTGGTGATACCCATAAGACGGGTGCAGGTGGGCAGGCGCAGCTCTCACCCATCTCGTTCTTCTCCCGGCGTCGATGCGGGCCTGGACCGCCGCCTCGGCGTCCAGGAACTCCACGATGTCGATGGTGGAGCCGGACGGGAGCTCGGAGTCTCCGGCCTCCTCCACGCGGACCTTCCGCATCATCTGACGGATGATGACCTCGATGTGCTTATCGTTGGTGTCAACGCCCTGCTGGCTGGTACAACACCTCGCGGATCAGATAGTTATGGCAGGCGGACAGGCCGCGGATGCGCAGCACCTCGTGGGGACAGGCGCCCTCGGTGAGCTGGAAGCCCTTCTCCACCGTGTCGCCGTCCTTCACCCGCAGTCCGGCGGAGTAGGGCGTAGGTGACCACTTCCCCGTCGTTGGCGGTGATGGGCACGTTGCACATGACATTGCGCTTGGACTCCTCGATGGAGACCACGCCGCCGATCTCGGCCAGCTGGGCCATCTTCTTGGCTTGCGGGCCTCAACAGCTCCTCACTCGGGGCAGACCCTGGGTGATGTCGCCGCCGGCCACGCCGCCGGTATGGAAGGTACGCATGGTAAGCTGGGTACCCGGCTCGCCGATGGACTGTGCTGCGATGATACCCACCGCCTCATGGCGCCCACAGGTTCGCCGATGGCCAGGTTGATGCCGCAGCACTTGGCGCACACGCCGCTGCGGGCACGGCAGGTCAGCACGGAGCGGATCTTCACCTCATGGATGCCGTGGGCCTCAGGACCTCGGCGTTTTCCTTACGGGCATGGTATCCCGGGTGAACAGGACCTCGCCGGTGGCGGGATCCACCAGATCCTCAGCGGGTAGCGGCCGTGGATGCGCTCGGCAAAGGTCTCGATGACCTGGCCGTGCTCCTCGATCTCCGCCACCAGGATGCCGTCAGTGGTGCCACAGTCGATCCTCACGGATGATAACGTCCTGAGAAACGTCTACCAGACGGCGGGTCAGGTAACCGAGTCAGCGGTACGCAGTGCGGTATCGGCGCTGCCTTTCTCTGGAGGAGATGAAGTACTCCAGAACAGACAGGCCCTCACGGAAGTTGGACTTGATCGGGATTTCGATGGTCTTACCGGAGGCAGATGCCATCAGGCCTCGCATACCGGCCAGCTGACGGATCTGGTTGATAGAACCACGGGCACCGGAATCAGCCATCATAAAGATGGGGTTATAGCGGTCCATGGACTCCTGAAGGGCGGCGGTCACGTCGGCGGTGGTCTTTTCCCAGGCCTGGACGGACAGGCGGTAGCGCTCGTCGTTGGTGATCAGACCGCGGCGGTACTGACGGTCGATCTTGATGATCTCCTTCTCCGTATCCGCGATCAGGTCATACTTCTTCTGGGGCACCGTCATATCGGCGATGGCGACGGTCAGGGAGCCGATGGTGGAAGTGGTAGCCCAGGTCCTGATGGCGTCCAGCATATCGGCGGACTTGGTGAAGCCGTGCTTGGTGATGCACTTGTCAATGATCTTGCCAAGCTCCTTCTTGCCCACCACAAAGTTGATCTCCTCGAGGTGGCCTCAGGATCGGAGCGGTCCACGAAGCCCAGATCCTG
>SCPP01000498.1_pt1 | contig 14257 bp, 21 predicted proteins | sample 6106811 | NCBI WGS metagenome assembly SCPP01 (sample SAMN10720449, study PRJNA508395) | human gut metagenome | isolation source: Participant 2 stool, 15 month | host: Homo sapiens | collected 2018
ATCAAAATAGGAACTGACATCTTCGATAAAGGTAACCAGATCTATTTCCGTCACCCGCATATCCATCTTGTTACTCTACCTTACGGAAGTCGAGCAGCTGGCTGACAACACGTTTCAGGCGGTCGGCATTCTTCTTTATGATATGTATGTCGTCGGCAAGCGGAGAATCGGGGAGGCAATTCTTTCGATAAAGCTTATTCAACGGCCGAGTATCAGTGTTAGCGGTGTTTTGATCTCATGGGATACATTTGTGAAGAACTGTAATTTGCGGGTAGCCTGTTCGATCTTCGGTTGGCAACAGCCAGTTCTTCGCGTTGCTGTTCCACCTGTATATTAGTTCGCTTCAGTTCATGGTTCTTACGCTGTACCTTGCGGAAGATATGTATTACATAAAGAGCCAGTAGGCCACTACTCCCAGCAACAATAGGATCAAACCGACTGAATTTTGTAAAAAACGATATTCCGAAAGCATCTCTTCAGATTATTCCGCTGTTTCTCGATCTGCTCCTGATAATCAGCCAACTGTTCGGTCTGCAAATATAAAGTACCTGTATTATCTTTGTCAATCAGGCCGATGTCAATGCGTATTGTTTGGAAACAGGCTGCCCGTTCAGTATCTGCCAGGCAACCTTTATCGCAGTAGTTCCTCCGGTTGGATAAACGAATGAGGCAGTCAGATGACCGTTACTTACCGCTTCGATCCCTTTACCCTTACCCGGCAAAGCATCTATGCCGATAAACTTTATCCTTTTACCGCCAGCGAATCTATCTCCATAATAGCCTCCCGCGCAGCCAATGCCATCACATCATTATGAGCATACACGATATCAATATCATCAAAGAGCCCAAGTGTTGCTATATTTTCTTTTGTTTCTTTCGCATGCCAACGCCCGTACACAGTTTTCAGAATCACATTATCATTATGGATAAGAGCATCACTAAAACCGTTATGCCTGTCGCGGGCAGAAGAAGAACCTTCGCGCCCCCACTTCGACAATCGTTGTCTTCTTTCTTCAGCAATGAATTGATAAACAATCCGGCTGCACGGCCAATCTCATAATTGTCCGCACCGATAAAGTCGTATATTCTTCCGAATAAATCTTCCGATCTATTATAATAGTAGAATCCCCGCCCGGAAAGCCTCTACGGCTGCGGTTGTGACAGGTTCCGATTCGTTGGCAGATATAATGACCAGGTCTACCCGTTGTTTGATAAACTCACGTATCTGTTTGATCTGAGTGTCATTGTCTTCACCGGCATCTTTATTTGCAGAGTCAGTCCGGGATACTCAAGCTTTTACCTGCATATCCAGCACCATCGCTTTCCGCCAGCTATCATTGATAGAACTATGGGAAACGCCCACAACAAATTTCTTCTCCTTCCGTTTACAGGAAATTGTTAGAGACAAGATACATATCAACAGACAAAAGCGGTATATAATGAGTTTCATGAAGCAGCCGATTTTCAGGGTTTCGTACAAAGTACGGATTATCGGCATAACAGACAAAATTTATTTTGTACATTCGTCCCTCAAATAATTGTTGCATAACATGAAAATAATAAATAAACAACTACTCGACGAGACCAGCGAGCGTGCCAAACAGTCACCTCGCTTACGTATGAATTACAACTTCCACGAACAACTGGACGATCCTGTAAACCGCCTGCTGAATGCCATGGAGCCGGATACTTATATCCGCCCTCACCGCCATCTGAATCGGATAAAGACGAAATTTTCCTGCTGCTCCGTGGGAAAGCCATGCTATTTATTTTGATAATGACGGAAATATCACAGAAACTTCTGCTCGACCCGCTTGCCGGATCGTATGGCGCAGAAATCAAACCCGGCATCTGGCATAGCCTGCTCGTATTGGAATCGGGAACAGTTATTTATGAAGTAAAACCGGGCCTTTCGCGCCTTTACATCAGGAGAATATGGCTCCGTGGAGTCGGAACCGGATGATGAAAAGGAATCGACGAATATTTAACTTATCTTACTTCCAACTTATAAGCGATGAAAACGATTTATTTAACCCTGTTCCTTTCACTCATTACAGTGATGCATGCCTCCAATCCGGATGACAGTACCTACCCGACTGCCGAACGGCTTTCCATATCGCCCGAAGCCTTAACAAAAATCTGGTATGTTACGATGTGAATCTGGAGACGGCAAACTGAATACGAAAGTCCCCTAAACATCTACTGGGTAAACCGGGAAGAACGAGTGGGAGAAACCAACGAGCTAAGCTATTTTCAGCGTAAGATGGCTTACGGCTATAAACTGGTTTCGGAAGGCAACGACACCAGCGAAGTGACCCTGACCGCCTACTCCGGCAAGAAGCTGACAATCTGCAAAGAGATTCCAGATATGTCTGCATGACAACGATCGACAACCAACCGGCCATACTCGAATCACTCTACGTAAAAGGCAAGCCCAATAATCCGTTAGGCGTTGAATACGTAGAATTGCAGGAACGGCAATCAAGACAGGGGCAAAGGTGACGGAGAGTCAGTAAATAACGATATTCAAAACAACATGACGAACGCGACGAAGAAATGAAACATCCGGACACAGAAAACCTTCGCTGTATGTTTGGCATCAGCCGATAAAAGGTATATTTGCGTTCGGATGGTTCCGTTTTAATAAAAGCCAAGTATTATGAGCAAATTGTATCCTATCGGTATTCAAATTTTGAGAAGCTTCGCAAAGACGGTTACTTCTACGTAGATAAGACAGCGCTGCTATACCGGCTGGTAAAACAGGCAGTTACTACTTCCTCAGTCGCCCGCGCCGCGGTAAGAGTCTTATGATCTCCACCCTTCAAGCTTACTTTGAAGGAAGAAGAACTGTTTGAAGGCCTGGCCATCGAACAACAAAAGGAATGGGTGAAACGTCCCGTGCTGCATATCGACTTAAATATAGAAAAGTATAACACACCGGATAGTCTGGATAAAATCCTCAACGACACATTGGTACAGTGGGAGGAACTTTATGGAACCCGCCCTTCGGAAACCTCTTTCTCCCTACGGTTTGCCGGAATTATCCGCCGTGCCTGCGAAAAAAGCGGTGAACGTGTTGCCATCCTTGTCGACGAGTACGACAAGCCGATGCTTCAGGCTATCGGCGACGTAGAACTGCAAAAGGCTTTTCGTACTACGCTGAAGCCTTTCTACGGCGTACTCAAATCCATGGACGGCTACATCAAATTCGCATTGCTGACAGGAGTCACCAAATTTGGTAAAGTAAGCGTATTCAGCGATTTGAACAACCTGAATGATATCTCGATGGACGAGCTTTATGTCGAGCTCTGTGGCATCACCGAAAGGAAATACATACCAACTTTGAGGATGAGCTTCACGAACTGGCCGATGCGCAGCGGATGTCTTACGAGGATGTCTGCCGCGAGTTGAAAGCATGCTATGACGGCTACCACTTCGTAGAAACTCAATCGGTATCTACAACCCTTTCAGTCTGTTAAACACCTTCCTGAAGATGAAGTTCGGCAGCTACTGGTTCGAGACGGGAACCCCCTCCTACCTGGTAGAACTACTCAAACGCCATAATTACGATCTATACCGTATGGCACACGAAGAAACAAATGCAGACATACTGAACAGCATCGACTCGGAGTCGACCAACCCTATCCCGTGATCTATCAGAGCGGATACCTTACCATCAAGGGGTACGACCCTCGTTTTGGAATGTATCGCCTGGGCTTTCCCAACCGGGAGGTGGAAGAGGATTTCTCAAGTATTTGATGCCCTTCTATGCAAATGCTGATAAAGTAGACTCGCCCTTCCAGATACAAAAGTTTGTAAACGAAGTGGAAACAGGCCAAGTCGACGCCTTCTTCCGCCGTCTTTCCTCTCTGATGGCCGATACGCCTTATGAGCTGGTGCGCGATCTGGAGCTTCATTATCAGAACATACTCTTTATCGTCTTTAAGCTGGTGGGCTTCTACGTCAAAGCGGAATATCATACCAGTGAAGGCCGCGTAGACCTGGTGTTGCAAACGGATAAATACACCTATGTGATGGAGTTTAAGTTCGACAGCACGGCCGAAGAAGCTCTTCGACAGATCAATGAGAAACATTACGCACGCCCCTTTGAAGCCGATACGACACGCACTCTACAAAATAGGCGTCAACTTCAGCTCTAAGACTCGTAATATCGAGAAATGGCTGGTAGAAACAGTCGATCCGGCAGTTAACGGCAATCGAGACAGGGGCAAAGGTGACGGAGGTAAAGAAATAAGATAAAAAGAATATTCACATAATTTAAGGGGGAGTATGACTACGATAGATCAGCTCTTGTAGAACTAGGTTAATAATGCTGACAAAGATAATGATAATAACCGAATTTACATGGGGTAAAATGTAATTTAATAAAAACCTAAAACAATACTATAATCAGTCCTATATTACTTTTAATTTTCAAAGCCTTGAATTGCCATAGTTCTACAAGAACTAATATCAATTCAAGCCTATGCAAACGTATTAAAGGCTGGCTCATCGACAATACGGTGACCACAGATGATCTGAATGACAAGATCTTACAACTTGAATCGGCAGGTAAAGCAGACTTCGACGACATCATCGACGAGATGTTAAAGGAAGACACCGGACTGCGTATCGAAACACTTCGACACTCTGTTTCACTCTACAACCGCGTTGTTGCCCGCCTTATCCTAAGCGGATACAGCGTGAACACCGGACTCTTCCGTGCCGTAGCAAAATTCCTCGGTGTCGTGGAAGGTGGCGTATGGAATAAGGAGAAAAACTCTATTTATGTCTCTGTCACACAAGACAAAGGACTGCGTGAAGAAATTGCTCAAACGTCAGTCAGCATCCTGGGTACGAAATCAAACGTGATGTACATTCTTGAAACAGAGGATATAAGACCGGACTCAAAGACGGTACGGCTACATCCGGACGTAACCTGATCGTGCGCGGTGCCATGCTAAAATAGTTGGTAGCGATGCTGCGTAGGCGTATCGCTGACCAACAGCGAAGAGTCGTTACAAAGCTCGATGACGACATGATTGCTTCCAACAAACCGTCGGAACTGATGCTTCTGGTCCTCCCGGACTTGCCGATGGCGAATATACGCTAACAGTAACTACACAATATTCTACAGGCACAACTTTAAAAGCTCCCCGCAGTACCACCATTCCCCTTTGGATAGGCGGTAAATCGGGCGGTGGTGGCGATCGTCCTGAGATAGAATAACAAGGACGATCCCAGCCAAAGAATCAACACTCTATTCCGATCGGGATGGAGTGTCGATCCGACCAGGATAAGGTATCGATCACGGGCGGAATGGCCGGCGATCGGATAATAAAACAACACTAATATTAATATGTATATGAAACAATTTCTACAAAAAGTATGGCAACCCGGCTGATCAGTCTGGTAGTTGCTTTTTATGGTGGCATCCCTGGAGAATGGCACAAATTGGCTCCCTCACCGGAAGTTCATCACAAGGGAAGCAGCTTGTGCATCGGTTCCTCAAGCGAAAAACTGTATTGAAATCGACACAGCGAACAATCAGTTCTATTAGCCAACGTATTCAAACTCGTAGTGGTGATATCTTAAAATTACTCATGAAGGAAATGAAACTCAATATTCCGATTGGACTACAGCAATGGATGCATTACAAGAAGGAGATGAAATCACCTTACTGCAAGATATCACTTTTACGATGGATGGTGGTGATAATCCAATGCCCACAAAACCTTGTATTATAAATGGCGGAGATAGCAATTATACATTGAAGTTTCAAAACAATAACAGTGAACCTGCCGATTGCGACTTACAGGCAGCCATTACATTCAAAAGTATAATACTTAGGCAAACCTTCTTATGGCTAATGGAAATCAAATACTATTTGAAAGTGGTGCGACAATGAACAGCGGCTTTGTGTTCGGTGGAGGTACAACCGAAGTTGCAAGTACTTCTATCACCATCAAAGATGGAGCTACATTAACGAATGTCTACGGCGGAGGCTTTTCGGAAAAGTTACAGGCAATACACAGGTAACAGTAGAAGAAGTGTTACATCTATTTACGCAGGTGGGTATCAAGCTCCGGTAGATGGTACGGCCAACCTGACTATTAGCGGTGGTTCTGTCGGAAATAATAATTCCATTTTCGGTGGAGGTAACGAGGCCGGTGCAACTGCGGTAATACAAATGTTATACTTTCCGGTGGAACTATTAATGCCTGGGTCTTTGGCGGTGGTAATGAGGGCTTAATATCAGGCACTGCAAAGTGTCATTACAAGGAAAGCACAATCAATAGAATCTGTACGGAGGAAGTCGTCTAGCCTCAGCCATATGCAAAAATACAGATGTAACGGTTTCCGGTGGTTCCGTAAACTGGCTTTTGGTGGCGGAGAACAGGGATCCTGTTACAGAAACAGCTAAATTGGCTATCTCAGGAGGAACAGTTAATGGTACTATTTGCGGAGGAGGTTCCTCTGCCCTTTGCGGAAATACTGACGTAAGCATTGAAAGTGGAAGCTGGGGCTTTATATATGGCGGCGGAAAATGGATCTGTAACCGGAGAATGCCATCTTGTTGTGTCGGGTAATCCAACTATTACGGGGATTGTTTTCGGAGTAGTAAGAGTGTGGATGCAACTGTAGGCAGTACGCGTGTGGAAATATCCGGAGGGACATTTAAAGATTCAGGTAACGAGGATTTCGGTCCAATCTTTGCCGGTGGCTGGGGTTGTACAGTAACAGGTAATACATCGATTGTTGTGACTGGCGGAAAAATGGGATTCTCTACGGCGGTTGTTCACAGGGCTGCGTAGAAGGTAAAACTTATGTGGAAGTAAACGGGGCAACTTTGGACGGAGGAACAGATAGTGGAACTCCTAGTTCGGCAACTATTTATGGCGGCGGTTTCGGAGATGATTATGCCGATGATGGTTACGATGCAGACTTGGGAAAGTTGGTTCCACCAAGGTTCTTGTCAAAATTTAACACCGGAACAGGAGGTGTTATATTATACGGAGGTGGCCTTTATGCCGGTGTGACAGGTAACACAGATGTGACAATAGAAAACGGAACTTTTACCCAAATTTGGGAGGTAGTCATACAGAAAGTATAGACAATACACAATACCAGGGAACAGTCGGAGGCGATGTGAACGTACTTGTAAGGAGAAATAGGTACACTTGGTGCAGCCAGAGATCAAAGACCGGGACAGGCGGTTCCGGTCGGTGAATATGAACCTGACAATCTAAGGAAAATTACGTCAAATCAACTCCGGAAATCACCCGAATGGAAATGGCTACAAACCCTGTATATTGACTGTCCGTAATCAAGGTACAGAAGATAATCCATTCAAATTACCGGAAACATATGCTATAAACAATATGGTACTCGACAATTCGACCGTTACCTACCGAGAACCGGAGGCTAGCTCAGGTGTATTCATACTTCACGCAATTAGCATCAATAAAGATTACCCGATGGCAATCAGCGGTAGTGGAAAGTTGACGGAGATAAAATTATCCTAACAAACTTCAATATAGGCTCTCTACCGATAGACGTACCGCTGGTAACAGGCGATAAACAGTTGAAAGACGCATCTTTCGTCGCTTATGAAGATGGGGGATGGTTCAGTTTCAGGACTATCTTCACTTCCTGTTTATAAGGTAGGCGATACCTACCGGAAAACGGAAAAGACAGAAACAGGAGGAGATATCGTAAAGCAAAGTCGTAACTATCACCCAGCCTTCACACGGAGAACTGACTGTTAAATGGGTGAAAACAACCGTGAGAATATATTGGATGATGGAGATCAGGTTCCAGCTGGTACAAAACTTACATTATCATTAACACCGAATAGCGGCTATCAAGGCGGAAAGATTTATGTAGATGGCCAGCCATTGACCGGATCTACATATACGGTAACTGATGATGTCACTATCTCTGCCAGTGATATTAACAGACACCAGACCCGGAACCCGAACCTGTTCCTCCGGTTTATCATACTGTCACTCTCCTGCCGTTGAAGGGCAATAACCAATCCTATAGCAGGCGATTATGACATAGAAGCCTGGGATAACTTCCGTTTTTACCTGACATTGGATAAAGAATATGACCAATCGGAACCGATAATCACTACCGATCGTGGCGAAACTATTCAACCCCGTACCAGCGATGGCGCTTATATCATAAAATATGTTCGCCAACCGATTGTAATAAAGATCGACGGTGTAGTGAAACCGATCCGGTTGCCAACGAGACAGTCGATACCGGCGGTATCAAGATTTATACCGCCAACGGCTATCTACATACAGGCTCCTCAGCCGGAACAGGTCACATCTTCACCCCCGACGGACGCCTGCTGAAAGCTTTCCGGACTTCCGACAATGAAGAACAGATAGCATTGCCGAAGGGTATTTACCTGATACGGGTAACGAATCAGTGTGTGAAAGTTGTTTTATAATAAAGACAAACCTATAAAAAAGCCTCAGACCAAAATCTGAGGCTTTTCTATTATGAATAAATCGTTCTTATACCAATTTATGGATAACCAGTCCTGACCGCAATTTAGGTTCAAACCAAGTTGTCTTAGGGCATGATATTTCCGGTATCGGCTATATCCATCAACTGCTTCATGGTGACAGGATACAGGCAGAGCCACTTTCATTTCTCCACTGTCTACACGGCTTCAATTCGCCCAATCCACGGATACCTCCGACGAAGTCTATACGTTTATCCGAACGCAGGTCTTTAATACCCAAAACTTCGTCCAAGATCAGGTTGGAAGAGATCGTCACATCTAGTACACCGATAGGGTCATTATCGTTGTACGTACCAGGTTTAACTGTCAATGAATACCACTTACCATCCAGGTAGAGGAAGTTATGCAGTCCGTTGGTTTATATATATCCGTACCTTTTTCTTCTACGGTAAAATTCGTTGCCACTTTGGAGAGGAACTCTTCCTCCGTCAGTCCGTTCAGGTCTTTTACAACACGGTTATAGTCGATAATCGTCAACTGATTAGCCGGGAAGCAGACAGCCATAAAAGTTATATTCTTCATCCCGCGATGGTTCGGGTTTTGCTTGGCCTTCTCCGCTCCTACCAAAGCTGCCGCTGCCGAACGGTGGTGACCGTCTGCTATATATAATGAAGGCATTTCTTCGAATAGTTCGGTGATGCGGGTAATATCTTTCTCCTCATCGATAATCCAGAACGTATGGCCGAAACCGTCCAATTCTGCCACGAAGTCATATTCCGGTACATTAGCCGTATATTTCATTACGATAGCATCCAGTTCGGAATTGTCAGGATAAGCAAAAATACCGGTTCGATATTGGCATTGTTCACACGAACATGCTTCATACGATCCTCTTCCTTATCACGGCGCGTCAACTCGTGCTTCTTGATATTGCCTTCAGATAATCATCCACATAAGCGCATACGACCAGGCCGTATTGTGTATGTCCATTCATAGTTTGTGCATACATAATATTGTTCTTTCTGATCCTGAACCAACCAACCTTTTTCCTGGAACATCTGAAAGTTCTCGGCAGCCTTTTCGTAAACAGCCGGATCATGTTCGTCTGTTCCCACCGGGAAATCTATTTCCGGCTTGATGATATGGTATAAAGACTTTTCGTTGCCTTTCGCTTCTTCACGTGCTTCTTCAGAGTTCAACACATCATAAGGACGTGATGCGACATCTTTATTAAATCTTTAGGGGACGTATACCTTTGAATGGTTTTATTTTGCCATGGTAGTAAATCTATTTGGTTATTATACATTCATATAGTAGTGAATGACACCTACCTCTCGAGGAATTAGTTACTCTTTGTTTATACAATCTGGTGGTAACCATTCCCTCTCGAGGCAGGGGGTGTGTTATATCTTATAAGAAACTTATTTATTAACTCTAAACTTCTCGTTACCGTTCTGCAGGAAGTCAACGATCTGCTTGGCGGCGGCGATACCAGCGTTGATATTAGCCTCGGCGGTCTGGGCACCCATCTTTTCGGTGTACCGAAATAGCGGTGGATATTTGGCAGCCAGGTCTGCATCGATAGCCGGCTTGATATCCGTGATATATTTAAAGTCAGGACGTTCTTCCAGCATCTTTGCCAGACCGGCTTCGTCGATCACCTCCTTACGAGCCGTATTCACTACGATAGCTCCCTTCGGCATGGAATTCATCAACTCGAAATTGATAGAACCCTTCGTCTCGGCTGTAGCCGGGATATGAAGAGATACGATCTGGCAAGTCTTGAACAGGTCGGCAGTGGAAGCAACCGCTTTTACACCATCCTTTTCAATCACTTCTGCCGGACAGAATGCATCATAAGCATATACATCCATACCGAAGCCTTTAGCGATACGAGCCACGTTACGGCCCACGTTTCCATAAGCCAAGATACCCAATTTCTTGCCCATCAATTCTGTTCCGGAGTTCCGTTATAGAAGTTTCTGACAGCATATACCAACATACCGAAAACTAGTTCGGCAACCGCATTGGAATTCTGTCCCGGCGTATTCATTACACATTGTGGGCAGTGGCAGCAGCCAGATCCACATTGTCATAACCGGCACCGGCACGAACCACAATCTTTAATTCCTTGGCAGCATCAACACCGGGCATCAATGATATCACTACGGATAATCACCGCATTGGCATCTTTCACAGCAGCAATTGAGCTTTGTCCGTGTATTTTCCAGAAGAGCCAGTTCGTAACCTGCACCTTCAACAACTTCACGGATACCTTTCACTGCTATCGCAGCGAAGGTTTATCGGTAGCAACTAATACTTTTGTCATAATCAATGCTGTTTTTCAAATTCTTTCATTGTAGCAACCAACGCTTCCACACTGCTCTTCGGCATTGCATTATAAAGAGAAGCACGGAATCCGCCTACTGAACGGTGACCTTTGATACCTACCATACCGGCAGCAGAAGCAAATTTATTGAATTCGTCTTCCAACTCCTTATATTCATCGTTCATTACAAAGCAAACGTTCATGATAGAACGGTCTTCTACGGCAGCAGTACCTTTGAACAATTTGTTTCGGTCGATTTCATCATACAGGATAGCAGCTTTTCAAGATTCATCTTTTCAATAACAGCAACACCACCTAACTCCTTATACCATTTCAATGTCTGCAAAGCGGCAAAGATCGGGAACACAGGAGGCGTGTTGAACATAGAGTCCTTCTTGATATGTGTATTGTAATTCAACATTGTAGGAATAGCACGGTCTACATGTCCCAAAAGCATCTGTACGGACAATAGCCAATGTTACACCAGCAGGAGCCAGATTTTTCTGTGCACCGGCATAAATTACATCATATTTAGAGATATCGATCGGACGGGAGAAAATATCAGAAGACATATCGGATACCAGACGTACATTCAGATCAGGATCATAACGCATCTCCGTACCATAGATCGTATTATTAGAAGTAAAATGGAAATAGTCTGAATCTTCTGCGACTGTATAACCTTTCGGAATATAAGTATAATTAGCCTCTTTGAAGAAGCTACAACATCAACTTCTCCGAATAATTTAGCTTCTTTGATCGCATTAGATACCCATGTCCCCGTATCCAGATAAGAAGCTTTTGTTCAACAAGTTGAAAGGAACCATACAGAACTGCATGCTGGCGCCACCGCCCATGAATACAACCTCATAGCCTGCCGGAACATCCAGTAACCTCTTTGATCAAAGCTCTGGCCTCGTCGTTTACTGCAACAAATTCTTTACCTCTATGAGATACTTCAAGAATTGATAACCCTGTACCTGCGAAATTTTCAACAGCTGCTGCATTCTTAATCGTGTATTCGCTCAGAATAGAAGGTCCTGCAGAAAAATTGTGCTTCTTCATATCAATTTCTTTTTAATGTTATATATTATTTAAGTAACGTGTTTCGAAAACAGGCGGCTAATGTACGAATTTAATTGAAATTTGAAAACTGAATAGTGAAAATTATTAGCAAAGCCACTTTTTCCACCCATCCGACAACTTTATTCCAGTTAATCATCAATTTTCAATTATTAATTGTCAATAATCAGAACCGGTCTCCCATAATTTCCTCATATGTTCGACCAGTTTTTGCTCAGCCGGATTATTTTGCCCTTTCCAAAAGTGCTGATCCTGTACTTCCTTAGGCAAATAGACCTGTTCAACAAAGTTGTTTTATAATCATGTGCGTACTTATATTCTTTCCCATAGTCCAACTCCTTCATCAAAGTCGTCGGAGCATTCCGCAAATGAAGCGGAACCGGAGGTTTCCGTACGTTCAACCAATGCCAATGCATCATTTATCGCCATATAGGCCGAATTACTTTTCGGGCTGCAAGCCAGATAAACCGTAGTTTCCGCCAATATAATCCGTCCTTCCGGCCAACCGATCTTCTTCAGGGCATCAAAACAGGCATTCGCCAGCAATAACGCATTCGGATTAGCCAATCCTACATCTTCCGAAGCAGAGATAACCAACCGGCGGGCAATAAATTCAGGGTCCTCCCTCCTGCCACCATACGCAGCCAGTAAATAGCTCCATCCGGATCGCTCCCCTGATCGATTTGATAAAGCTGAAATAATATCATAATGCATCTCTCCGCCTTTATCATAAGCTGCCGGATTTTCCTGTAACCGGTCAACGACTTTTGATCCGTTATCTCGATCTTATCCGTTTCTTCTGCCGAAATAACCAGCTCCAGTATGTTGAGCAGCTTCCGGGCATCTCCGCCGGAATAACGCAGCATGGCATCTGTCTCTTTCAGGACAATATCTTTATCCTTCAGTACGATGTCCTCTTTGATCGCCTTATTTAATAATGTAAGCAAATCATTTTTATCCAATGATTTCAGTACATATACCTGGCACCTGGATAAGAGCGGACGGATCACTTCGAAAGAAGGGTTTTCCGTTGTAGCTCAATCAACGTCACCACACCCGTTTCCACTGCATTCAGCAAGGAATCTTGCTGGGATTTGCTGAAACGATGTATTTCATCAATAAACAATATCGGTGATACCGTATTGAAAAAGCGGTTTCTTGGCCTTCTCTATCACCTCCCGCACGTCCTTCACTCCCGAACTGATCGCGCTTAATGTATAAAAAGGTGCCTCCAGTTTATTGGAAATGATCTGTGCCAGTGTAGTCTTACCCACACCCGGCATTCCACAGAAAAGGGACACGACCTGCATCTATCATTTTCCTTAACACGGCTCCTTGCCCTACAAGGTGCTTCTGTCCGATATAATCATCCAACGTCTTCGGACGTAATCTCTCTGCTAAGGTTGACTCATCATGGAAGCAAAAGTCGGACATTTTATTTACTTTTCAAAGTATAACCTCCTGAAAAATTCACTTACAAATAAATGTTTGAGAACAGAATTTTACAACAAAAGGAAAGCCACAGGGAGTCAAAACCAGAGCGACGCCCATACAGGCTAACATTTTGTCAATAAAACATTAGAGAACCCAGAAAATTCCCCATAATATCCCCTACGTTCCTAATGCCATTATCCTATATCATTTTAATTTTTGACAAACTCGAAGATCACGTACTACTGTCATATCCATAATATTACTGTATATCTCCGTCGTACGTACACTTTTATGCCCTAAAAGCTTCTGCACTGTTGTTATATTCGCGCCATTATATAATAATAATGTAGCATTAGTATGACGGGCAGTATGAAAGAGACTTTTTTGTCTATATTCGCCATCTTACAAATTCGACGGAGCAGCTTGTTCACATTCGAATTTGAAGAAGCCGGCATATCGAACACATTACGGATTATTCTTATAACGTTCATAAATCGGAAGAGATTTTCCGTCAAACAATAAGAATAAGGGCAAACGAACATTAACATCCATGGATGAATAGATCAACCAAACCTTATCATCAATAATGAGGAAGTTCTCTCTCGTGATACTGACTATATCCGAAAAACGAAGTCCGGTATAGCAACTGAACAAGAACATATCTAATGTTCGTTGCAGCGTACGGCGTCCTCTCAGGTTAAGGCTTTCCAGCTGTTCCATTCTTCCGGTGTAAGATGAGTTCGCTTGCTTCCATATACTTGATCTTGTACTTACGGAAAGGATAGCGGTGCAAATCAAACAGATCTTTATTGATCGCCAGATTGATGTAACGCTTCAAATGCTTCATATGTTTGGCAATCGTATTCCGGTGATATTTATTCACCAACATATAATGCTCAAGATCGCAAAGGAAATTAAAACTCAGATCATTA
>SCPP01000334.1_pt1 | contig 14230 bp, 23 predicted proteins | sample 6106811 | NCBI WGS metagenome assembly SCPP01 (sample SAMN10720449, study PRJNA508395) | human gut metagenome | isolation source: Participant 2 stool, 15 month | host: Homo sapiens | collected 2018
CGGCCTGCAAACCGATGCCCCCTGAAACGCGGTATTTACCCGAAATGTGGTATCGCATGGTGGAAAACAGTCTGGAAGCATATGGCTACAAACTGCGACCCGATGACAAAAGAAATCTTCACGAAATACAGAAAGACGCATAACGAAGGCGTATTCTCCGCTTATACAGATGAAATGCTTGCAGCGCGCCGTTCCGCTATCATCACCGGCCTCGGATACTTACGGACGCGGACGTATTATCGGTGACTACCGCCGTGTAGCACTTTACGGTACTGAAATCCTGATCGCTGAAAAGAAACATTATCTGAAAAGACTCGATATTCAGGAACTGACCGAAGAGATCATTCAGAGCCGTGAGGAAATATCCGAACAGATCAAGGCGCTGAAGGCTTTCGAAAAGATGTGCCGGTTATGGTTTCGACGTGACCAAGCCTGCAAAGGATGCACGCGAAGCGGTTCAGTTTGTCTATCTGTTATCTGGCTGCGGTGAAGGACCAGGATGGGGCTGCCATGTCGTTGGGACGTATTTCTACTTTCCTTGATATTTATATTGAGAAAGATATCCGTGAAGGCAAGCTGACGGAAGAAGAAGCTCAGGAGCTGATCGACCAGTTTATTATCAAACTGCGTATCGTCCGTTTCCTTCGTACCGGAATATAACGACCTGTTCTCCGGTGATCCGGTTTGGGTAACCGAGTCTTTGGCGGACAGGGTGTCGACGGCCGTTCATTGGTGACGAAGACGTCTTTACCGTTATCTGCATACATTATATAACCCTACCGGCACCGGAACCCAACTTAACGGTACTGTGGTTCAACAACGCCCTGAAAAACTGGAAACGTTTCTGTGCCAAGGTCTCTATCGATACGTCGGCTATCCAATATGAGAACGACGATTTGATGCGTCCGGATTATGGAGATGATTATGGTATCGCTTGTTGCGTTTCTCCTATGAAGATCGGTAAGCAGATGCAGTATTTCGGCGCACGTGCCAACCTGGCTAAATGTTTGCTGTATGCCATCAACGGCGGGCGCGACGAAAGATCAGGTGTACAGGTGGCTCCGAGGTTTGAACCGATCACCAGCGAATACCTGGATTACAACGAAGTGATGGAGAAATACGAACAGATGATGCGCTGGTTGGCGAAAGTGTATGTGAACGCCTTGAAGATAATCCATTATATGCATGATAAATATGCGTATGAAGCATTCGAGATGGCTTTGCATGACGGTTCGGTAGAACGTATCCGCGCAACAGGTATTGCCGGCCTTTCTATCGTTGCCGACTCATTGGCTGCTATCCGCGATACGAAAGTAAAAGTGATCCGCGACGAACGTGGCCTGGCTGTCGGTTTCGAGCGTGAAGGAGATTATGTTCCTTTCGGTAATAACGACGATCGTACGGATAGTATCGCTGTAGAGATCACCGAGAAGTTCATGGAGTATCTGCGCCAGCACCAGACATACCGCAACGCCACTCCGACACAGTCTATCCTGACTATCACGTCTAATGTCGTATATGGAAAGAAAACAGGTGCAACTCCTGACGGTCGCGTGAAGGCGGTACGCCGTTTGCTCCGGGTGCGAACCCGATGAACGGACGTGATACCAAAGGCGCTGTTGCTGCACTGGCTTCTGTTGCTAAACTGCCGTTCCAGCATGCGCACGACGGTATCTCTTATACTTTCGCTGTTTCTCCTGCAACGTTAGGAAAAGAACGTGATATTCAGATCGCCAATATGGTCGGCCTGTTGACGGTTACTTTACCCTGACGGCGGACAGCATCTGAATGTGAACGTATTCGACAAGGAGCTGTTGCTCGATGCTATGGAGCATCCGAAAACTATCCGCAGTTGACAATCCGCGTATCGGGTTATGCGGTAAACTTCGTGAAACTGACTCGTGAACAACAGTTGGATGTTATTTCAAGAACAATCAATCATTCTTGTAATTGAAAGTTGGAAATTAAAGGAAACATACATTCACTAGAGAGTTTCGGGACCGTTGATGGTCCCGGAATTCGCTTTGTCGTTTTTATGCAGGGCTGCCCGTTGCGTTGCCTGTATTGCCACAATCCGTATACCTGGGATAGCAAAGGTCTTGCCAAATATCAGATGACGCCTGAAGAATTATTGGCTGAGGTTTTACGATATAAGAACTTTATCGCCAAGGGTGGCGTGACTGTCACCGGGAGAACCCTATTGCAGGCTGAATTTCAGGGAGTTTTTCCGTCTTTGCCGGGAAGCCGGTATTCATACGGCGCTCGATACATCCGGCTATATCTGCACACCGAAAGCCCTGGCGGTTCTGGAATATGCCGACCTGGTCTTATTGGATATAAAACCATCGATCCCGACCTGCATCCCCGTCTAACGGCCGTGAAACTGGATAATACGTTACGTTTCCTGGACGAACTGGAAAACTCGGTGTCCCGGTTTGATACGCCATGTCATTGTGCCCGGACTGACGGATAATGACGAAGCCTTGGATAAACTGGCCGAATACATCAGCCATTATACGGTTGTACAGAAGGCGGAACTCTGCCTTATCACACGATGGGCGCTTATAAATACGAGGCACAAGGTCTCGACTACAAACTGAAAGAGGTAGAACCTTTATCGGCCGAACGTCTGGCAAATGCCAAAGAAATATTTAAGAAGCACGGTATAACCATCTGATAATTTACCTATAATCAGGTATATTTTATTGCTCTAAAACATAGTTTTGTCCCATATTGTTACTCAAATAAAAGTAGGAATGAATATGGAACAACATCATCACGATCATCACCACCACGAAATAACCTCTTTGAACAAGGCTTTCATTATAGGTATCTCCCTGAACCTGGCTTTTGTCGTAGCCGAATTTACGGCTGGCTTCTGGTATAATTCATTAGGACTTCTGTCGGACGCAGGGCATAACCTGGGAGATGTGGCCAGCCTGGTACTGGCTATGCTGGCTTTCCGGCTGGCTAAGGTGCACCCGACTTGCAGCTATACCTATGGATATAAGAAAAGCACTGTACCGTGTATCCCTTCTGAATGCGGTCATCCTCTTGGTGGCCGTCGGTTATTATTGCTGAAAGTATAGGAAAACTGCTGCATCCGCGTCCGGTCGAGGGTGATGCGATCGCTTGGGTGGCAGGTATAGGAGTCGTTATAAATGCACTTACGGCATGGCTTTTCATGAAGGATAAGGATAAAGACTTGAATGTGAAAGGTGCTTACTTGCATATGGCTGCCGATGCACTGGTATCGGTCGGCGTGGTTGTCTCCGGAATTGTTATTGCCCATACCGGATGGTATATCATCGACCCGATTATCGGCCTGTTGATTGCGATCGTTATCATTGTTTCTACCTGGGGACTGCTGCGCGACAGTATCCGTCTCTCTGGACGGTGTGCCGGCGGAACGGACATCGATAAGGTGGAAAAGACGATACATTCGGTCGAAGGCGTTGAAGGCGTCCATCATCTCCATATCTGGGCGATCAGTACGACCGAAACGGCACTTACCGCCCATGTTTCCGTTGCGGATATTTCAGAAATGGAACGTATTAAACAGGAGATAAAACACGACCTTCAACATGTGGGAATCCAGCATGCTACGCTCGAATTTGAAACGTCGGGATTCAAGTGCGATGGGCGCTGTTGCTCAGACTGAAACAGGTATATTATAAACCTGATTTACTGATACTCAAAGATTTTGTCTATGACTGCATAAAACCTTTCGATTGTTTTTGTTCTTACCTCGAATCGGCAACTTATCTTTGCACCAGTAACAAAACAAAATAGTAATAACGATTAAAATAAAAATCCTATGGAACCTATTATCAATTCACAAGCACCCGAGTTTAAAGTTCAGGCATACCACAACGGTAGTTTCAAACTGTAAGCAGCGACGACATCAAAGGCAATGGGCGATTTTCTTCTACCCGGCTGACTTTACATTTGTTTGTCCGACCGAGTTGGTAGATATGGCTGACAAATATGACCAGTTCCAGGCAATGGGTGTAGAAGTTTATTCTGTAAGCACAGACTCACACTTCGTACACAAAGCATGGCACGATGCTTCTGAAACGATTCGTAAGATCAAATACCCGATGTTGGCAGACCCGACAGGCGTATTGAGCCGTGCATTCGGTGTAATGATCGAAGAAGACGGTATGGCTTACCGCGGTACATTCCTGGTAAATCCGAAGGAAAGATTAAGCTGGCAGAAATCAATGATAACGGTATCGGCCGTAACGCCGACGAACTGCTTCGTAAAGTAGAAGCAGCTCAGTTCATCGCCGAACATCCGAGCGAAGTTTGCCCCGCCAAATGGAAAAGGTGGCGAAACATTGAAACCGAGCATCGATCTGGTCGGTAAGATCTAATAGTAAACTGGAGGCCGGCAACACATTGTCGGCCTTTTTTATCTAAACAAATATCAGTTGTTCTATTCATAATTAAAATAAAGGATTCAACTATGTTAGATTCATCAATGAGAAATCAGTTGTCCGGTATCTTTAGCGGATTGACGAACGAATATATATTTGATATACAAGTTTCTCCTGAACATGAAAGCAGGAAGGAATTATTGGAATTGCTGAACGATGTGGCTTCCTGTTCCGATAAGATCACCGTACAGGTGGCAGACGGCGAAGGCCTGAGTTCTCTGCTGAAAAACGGGAAAACCGGTATTAAATTCCGGGCGTTCCCAACGGACACGAATTTACTTCGTTGCTGCTGGCTATCCTGAACAGTGACGGCAAAGGCAAAAATATTCCCGACGAAAGTATTTGTAACCGTGTGAAGGCCCTGAAATGGCCCGGTCAAACTGACTACATATGTTTCGACCTGTACCAACTGTCCTGACGTTGTACAGGCTTTGAATGCCATGGCTACACTGAACCCGGAAATCTCTCACGAAATGGTGGACGGTGCGATCAACCAGGAAGAGGTTGCTGCCATGAAAGTGCAGGGAGTTCTTCCGTATTTGCCGATGGCAAACTGATCCATGTAGGGCGTGGAGACTTTGGCGAACTGCTTGGCAAACTCGAAGCGCAGTATGGCGTGAAAGAGGAGAACCTGCCGGTGGTAGAAAAGAACTACGATGTTATCATCGTCGGCGGAGGTCCTGCCGGAAGTGCGGCAGCTATCTATACGGCCCGTAAAGGTTTGGCGGTGGCTGTTGTGGCCGACCGTATCGGCGGACAGGTGAAGGAAACTGTCGGTATCGAGAATATGATTTCTGTTTCGCAGACGACGGGGCAGCAGCTGGCTCTCGACCTGATGTCGCATATGAAAGATTATCCGATCGATATCCTTGAACACCGCCGTATCGAGAAGGTGGAAGTCGAAGGACGCGAAAAGCTGCTGACAACCTCTACCGGCGAAAACTGATAGCCCCTGGCCGTTATCGTAGCAACCGGAGCCAGCTGGCGTAGGTTGAATCCCGGAGAATCCGAATATATCGGACGCGGTGTCGCTTTCTGTCCGCATTGCGACGGTCCGTTCTATAAAGGCAAGCATGTGGCTGTTGTAGGCGGAGGAAATTCAGGCGTTGAAGCGGCTATCGACCTGGCTGGTATCTGTTCAAAGTGACGCTTCTCGAATTTGCCGATGAGTTGAAAGCACCAGGTCTTGCAGGATAAGGCAAGAAGCCTTCCGAACGTGGAGATCTTTATGCATTCCCAGACGATGGAGGTATTGGGTAACGGTGAAAAGTGACCGGTATCCGTATAGCCACCGTAAGACAGAGGAAGTCCGCAACATCGAACTGATGGCATCTTTGTCCAGATCGGCCTGGCAGCCAACAGCGTCCGTTCCGTGAGGTGGTAGATACGAACCGTCAGGGTGAGATCGTGATCGATAGCCATTGTCGTACAAATGTTCCGGTATCTATGCGGCCGGCGACGTATCGACTGTCCCTTATAAGCAGATCATTATTTCGATGGGCGAAGGCCAAAGCAGCCCTGACAGCTTCGAAGACCGGATGCGGGAATGTTATAAGCCGCAGAACTTTCCGAAGGCATAAAAATAATACCCGGGTATAAATCGATTCAGAAGCGTTTCTATGTCGGTTTATATCCGGGTATTGCTATCTTTGCAAGATTCATTCTAATCTATACAATTATGTCGATGCATGAAATTGAAAGTCTGGTGGAAAGTTCTGTGGATAACAGTTGCCACTGCTTCTCCTATCCCTCCTTTAGCCCGAAACATTTGTTTCACCTTTACCAGCTCCAGAATCAACTGGATTGTGGATATACTGTCCTGCGGGTACGGAAGAACTGGAAAACTCGGTTATCTCTTCCTTCTGCCTCCGGAGCAATTACCCGAGCCGGAACGTAGTGCAGCCCTGAAACCTCAACGAAGAAGGTGGTTTTTGAGTGACGGAACTTATTTCGACCACCGTTCGGGTCGTTGCTGTGTCACCGCAGGATCGTTGCTGTGGACGAAACTGATCGATCTCGGCATCCTTCCGGAATCGGCAAAGACCGAACTTCGTGAACTCGATCCTTTGAACTGGCCGAACTTATCATCCCACTGGCTTCAAAGGTGCTCGCCGGGGAGATAAAGAAGATGATAATTATGCTAATGCCGTTGATACGCTGGGATTTTGGTATGCCTTTTTCCCTTATTCTGTCAGATGGCGGGATGGACGAGGAGGATGCGCCGGAACCGGAGCGAATCCGGGCGTTACTTGAAATGCTGGCTGTTCCCGAATCATTTGAAGTACTTGCGACTGATGAGATTGGCAAGGAGTTGATGACTTTGAAGAAGAAGAAATGCCTTTTCTCCGGTTGAGCGCTCCGTATAATGAATGGAAGAACAAGAACAATACAGGATTTATCCCTGAGTTTTGCAAATCGATGGTCCACGATTCTATTTTGAAGAGAAAGTTTGTTGAGGCCGATCGCTATGCGTCCGCTATGGAAGAAGGACCGAACTTAACCGGCTTTTCCATCGTTGTTTGGTTGGCATGTCTTACTATGAATGGGTGAAAATACAAGGAATAAAAATCCCGATTATAGAAAGTGTTCTCTCTCAGGAAGAGGCAAAGAAGGTTTTGAACGTGTAGCAGACTTGTCGGTATCGTCTGATAATGCAGTGTGCCCGACTGGGTATTTTCAGAATCCTTGCTTTACAGGGTGAATATGCCGAATCGGTTGAGTATTTGAATGCCGTATATTTTAAGGCACTCGATGAGTGTGGTCAAAAATCGAAAGAACTACTGGGGCAATCGCAACGTGCTGTGTTAGTGGTAGTCTATTATCGGATGCTGGAAATGTCTATACCCGATAGTTTTCCTGGGAAAGGAACTGATGGCTCATAAAGCATTGAACGGTTCTGATCTTCGCAAATCCCGGGAAATACCAGTTTATTGCTTATTGAAAATCCGAACATGCCTATGCATGGCAACAGGCCTTCTTTTGTGATGAGCTGATAAAAAGTATGGATTCTGAAATCGTTAGTGCTGATGAAATATGTGTTATTTGCATCGGGGTTCGATGTAACGTTGCATCAGCTGTCAATGTAACGTTACATCAGCTGTCGATAACGTTGCACTGCATGTCGATAACGTTGCGTCGCATCCCGACGCAATTCTTTTACAGACTTTTGGCGGATAGAGAGCTTCCCACCATTCCGGCTGCTCTTTCAGATATTTGGCGAACCAGGCATAGATGGTTTTGTTCCATTCCGCCCGTTTCTTATAATCCAGTATCTGATGATTTTGTCCGTTTACCTGTATGAAGGCTGTCGGCTTGCCGAGTAGTTTCAGGGCAGTGAACATCTGGATACTTTCTCCTACAGGTACGTTTGTATCGACGGAGCCGTGCAGGAACAGGATCGGCGTGTTGATCTTGTCGGCATGGAACAAGGGGCTTTGTTCTACATAGATATCCCGTGCATTCCAGGGGTAACTGTTGGCGGTAGCCAGTGCACTGTAAGAATATCCCCAGTAACCTTCTCCCCAATAGCTGGTGATGTCGCTGATTCCCGCATGAGACATGGCCGCCGCGAATATATCTGTTTTTGTTTGTAGGTACTGTTTCATAAAGCCGCCGTAAGAGGCGCCGATGCAGCCGATCTTTTGGCATCCACGAAACTGTGTTCTTCACAAAACTTTTGTTCCTTCGATGATCTCGTCTCCCGTACGTTTTCCCAGGCATTGACGTGGCGTGCGGAAATCCTGTCCGAAACCGGTGGCACCGCTGGGTTGTATGATATAAACTACATATCCCAGTGCAGCATAGGTATGCGACGGATAACGGTTTCGAGTGAGCGTTCCGTCGGACTTGTCCGCCGTAATAATTAACGATCAGCGGATATTTCTTGCTTGGGTCGAAATGCGGCGGCAGATAGTAACGACCGTAGATTGTATCTCCGGCAGCCGCCTGGAAATTCCAGTCGTGCACTTCGCCCAGGGTAATATCTTTCAGAATGTCTTTGGACAAGTCTTTCAGGCAGACAGACTCTTCTCTTCTTTTCAGATTCATGGAGTAGAGTCGTTGTGAGTTGGAGGCACTTTCGCCGAAATAAACAAGTTCGGGGCATTTTCAGCAATTGTGAAATCCGATAATATATCTTCTTTCAGTGGAACCGGACTGATCTTTCTGTTTGCTGGGTTGAGCGTATACAGGCGGACACAGTCTTTGTCTTCTCCTTGCAGGTAGATTTGTTTATCTCCGGTATTCCATGTAAATGATTGGATAGACGGATTAAAATCCTTGCTTACGGCTGTCGCCTGCTTATTGGAGAGGTCGTAGATGAACAACTGTCCGTCAGCCAGGTTGGATGTTTGTCCCGGAGCAATATTCAAGCCAATCTTGTTAAATGCTTCTCCCGAACCGGAAACAGCCAGTTGCTTTCCGTCCGGTGAAAACTGGCATAGTTGATGAACGGATCTTCCAGGAGTGTATCAACCTCCCTGTTCTGCAAATCCATCCGGTAAAGGATTTTGTGCTGAACGGACGCTTCGTCAGTTCGCGCCGGCTGCTGGTGAACAACAGATAACGGCCATCTTTCGAAATGTCGTTAAGCGAAGTGGAATTGTGCCGTAAGTGAGGCGTTCGAGAACACCCGTTGCCAGGTCATATTTGTGTAGGAAGGAACGGTTGCGCCATCCCGGCTGACGGTCGTCGGGCACGAGTATTTCTCCATGTCTTTGTCTTTTCGGCCCTTTCTCGGAGATCGTGAAGATCAAAAAATCTTCTGTCGGGGCGATGCTGAACCAGCCATCGGGTAAATTTTGGGAGAGGATTGTTTCGGCTTTGTTACCGGATCGACGGTCACCAGTTCTTTTCCTGTAATCCTTTACGGGTATAATAAAGACGGTTGCTTTGGGGCATCCAGCTGAAATTGTTCGTACTGCTTTCCATCAGTACCTGTCCGTTGGTTTTATCGGTAATCTGCTGAAAATATGCGGTCTGTCCGCCGGGATAAGTAGTCTGATAGGAGGTAAGCAGATATTTTCCGTTGGGGAGGCTGACGGAGCGGAAACGTGTTCCGTCGAACACGTCGCTGATCGTATATCTTTTCGGATCGGTGGTAGCCGTGATAACAGCCTCTTTTCCGTATCGAACGAAACTTTCAGGGTGCCGGCTTTATCGCTTTCGGCTAAATATTTGATAACGATTTCGTAACGATGAGGTTCCAGTGACAGGGAAACCTTCCGTCGGGGGCTGTTTGTTTTCGTTATTTACATAGACCTCGTATGTTTCCGGGGCCTTTAACCTGCAAAGTCCCTTTACATACCGGTCGCTGTTCAGATAGAAAAGAGGCCAGTCCGATATAAGAAGACTGGTTGCCGGCCGGAAGTGTACTTTCTCCGTCGGCATTTGCTTCCAGCAATTGTGTACTTTGACGTACATTGCTAAACGGAACGGCTGTTTTCAATAATTCTTTCGGTGAATTTCTTACTGTTTACGTCGAGGCTGTCTTTCAGGAACGGCTTTTTCACTTCATACGGGCCGGCATATCTGAATTGCTTGACTATGACCTCCTCAGCGAAAAGGTTATAGCAGGAACAGATAGCTGCCAGAAGCAATAGGTTTCTTTTCATGGCGAATAAAATTTGATGTTTCCTGCAAAGGTATTTATTTTTGACAGGGAGACCTATACTTTGAAATCCTGAAATGTATTGTAAGAAATGAAAGAAGAACTTTATTCAACCTTAATAGTAAACCAGAATAAAGTCCCTACCCCTTCTTTCGACTCGACACCTATCTCTCCGCCGAGCTTTTCTACGATGGTTTTGCAGATGGAGAGGCCGAGGCCGGTCCCTTGCTGGAAGTTGTTCAGTTTGACGAAACGTCCGAAGACTGAATCTATCTTATCCGCAGGGATGCCGCATCCGGTGTCTTTACATAGAAACGCAGCTTGTCGCCTTCCTGTCGATAACCGAAGCGGATACTTCCCTGGACTGTAAACTTCATAGAGTTGGTCAGCAGGTTGTTTATGACCTGGGTCAGGCGGTTTCGTTCCGTATGGATGATGCATTGTGGCAGACGTTCTTCGAAAGAGATTTGGATTTCCGGATGCCGGTTACGGATGCGGCTGCTTTGTTCTATCTCCGTCAGTAAAGAATTCACGTCTACGTCCGAGTAGATGAACTCCAGGGTTCCTGCCTCAATTTTGGAGAGGTCCAGTATGTCGTTGATCAGTTGGAGCAATAACTCATTGTTGTTCTCGATGATCTTGATGAATTCTTGCCTTTCTTCCAGATTTTCTTCATTGGCTAACAGGGTGGAGAAGCCGATGATCGCATTCAGCGGCGTGCGTATCTCATGGCTCATATTTGCCAGGAAGGCCGATTTAAGGCGGTTGGCTTCTTCTGCTTTTCGCGTTCGCGTATCTCCTGTTGTACTTGCCAGTAAAACCGGAGTCTCATCACCAGGATTATGACTATGGCACAAGCAAGTGCGATGATACAGATAATAGCCAGTTTGTTCTGTTCATAGAAACTCGGAGGACGCTGATAATAGACCGCATTGCGAGGATAGAGATTGCTGTCGGTATTATGTAGTTTCAAATGCCGGTAGTTCAGGTAGGTTTGTGGTTCACCTCCGTTGTGCGGCTGGGTATCACGAGCCGGAGTGCCGTCTACTATTTGCTGTAAAGTATGAATAACCTCCTTGCTAAAGTCGGGTAGCGAGATATAATGACCTCCAGCAAAGTTCCGTTTTCCGCTTGTAGGTCGGCAACGGTAAATACCGGATTATGGGCAAAGCCGTAAACGATTCGTTGTATGTTGTCATTCAGGTAATTATTTTCTTGAACCTGTTTAGAGAACCAGGAGTAATACAATATTCCGGTTTCTTTATTGTAACGTGATATTGTGTCCAGCAACTGTTCGGTTGAAAGCCGGGTTGTAGTGAGAATATCTAACTTCAGTGACGGATAATAGTCAGCCATTGCTTGTTCCACTTCTTTTGTGCACACAGGCTGATATAGCGATTATCGGATATGAAAGCAATATTTTATCTCCGGTTGAATACGTTGCATGAGTTCAATCGTCTCTTTCATATAGAAAGGTTGATATAAGGTTGTTATATTATAGCCTTTCAACATCTGGCTGGCAGGGACAAGTTCTTTGTCCGATATATTCCGGAAAGAAGATTTTCGATGCAACCTGGCATGGTTTTGCGTGAATAGCAGATTAAGACAGGCCTCTTTCCATTCACTGTCGAATAAGGAACGGTATACTATCCATCCGGGATCGCCTATAAAGACAACTACTTTGGGGCGTATGGGATATTTTTCCAGTAAGGAGTTTCTTTGGCTTCGGCTTCATCCGCGTTCGCGATGGTAGGAACCATCAGTTCTTCTGTGCGGATTGCATATTGCGAGCCATTAAAGGTGTTGTAGATAGATTGATAGACTCCGTTCGTCCAGACTTCGTCGTAATTAACGGAGTTCAGAACAAGAATGTATTCCTGCTTGCCTTGATTATTACCGTATACTAGTGTGAAATGGCAGAGGAAAAGGCTTAGCATGATGATTGCTTTTCGCATAAAGCCTGTATAATTTGATGTAAAAGCCGTCTGAAGACTTACTGTCGGAAAGAGGTAAGTCTTTTAGACGGCTTTTGTGTTGATGTTTTACCCTATTGAATAATAATTTCGTCAACGAACAGATAGGCCGGATTACCTGCGCCGCCATGCCATGCCGGCAGTTTGTCACTTTGATGATCACTTCCACGTATCGGGCTTTACCGGATCGAAGGTAATTTCCTGCGGATAGATGCCATCCTTATCGGTTTGTTTCAGGGACGGGATTGTTTTGGATACCACCTCCCTGAAGTTCTTACCGTCTTCGGATACCTTTACGGTAACTCCGGCAGCCCCCATGATCCAGTCGCCTTTAACCACATTGGTATTGAAAGCCACCTTGCTGATTTCGACCGGCTGTTTCAGATCGATCGCCGCATCCAGGTCTTTTCCTGGAAGCCCAGCCAACGGCCGGTTTTGTAATTTGTATCACCGGTCAGGCCGTCCGTCATTTCGGGACACCTTTGAAATCGTATCCTTTACTCGGGCGACACGCAAAGTAACGGGTTTTGCCGTCGATTTGCTGAAATTGATTTTTCAGAGAATACGCGGCTGTTGCCTGTCGGACGAACGACAACGGCTTTATGGTTGCGTTTTCCTTGATCTTTACGGGAGCTTCATATTTATTGCTTGCGCTTGTCGGTTCGCTGCCGTCGAGTGTGTAGTAGATATCACCGTCACCCAGGGTAGAGAGAGTTACGACGACTTCGCTGTTCTCCGTATCGGTGGTGAATTCTGCGTGAATGTCAAAGATATTCTTGGCATAGTTGTAACCCAGGCGGTCATACAGTTTTGTCATACGGACAGGCGGGGTAGGAAACTCTGGTATTCTTTCTTGCTCGGGTCGGTCACTGCACTTCGGCAAGGGCTGCCATACGCGGCATAACCATGTATTCAACCTGTGAGAATGTCGGGATATATTCTGTCAAAGGTTAGCTTGTACGCCGATTACATATTTCTTATATTCGTCAGGAATACCGGCAGTCGGTTCCAGTGAATAAACCCGTTCCAGCGGCAGGTAACCACCGATAGCCAGCGGTTCGTTTTCTGTGTCGGTAGATTGGTAATAGTCGAAATAAAGGTACGTGTTCGGTGTCATGATCACATTGTGATGTTGTTTGGCTGCCTCGATACCGCCGTCTACACCACGCCAGCTCATTACCGTCGCATTCGGACCAGTCCGCCTTCCAGGATTTCATCCCAGCCGATGATATGGCGTCCTTTGCTCTCCACAATTTCTCCATGCGGGAGATCACGTAGCTTTGCAAATATTCCTCGGCGCTGTGTTTCTGGTCTCCCATGATGCCTTCCGCTTTGATGCGTGCCTGGCATTTCGGACAGGTTTTCCAGCGTACTTTCGGACATTCATCGCCTCCGATATGGATATATTCGGACGGGAACAGGTCGATCACCTCTGACAACACATCTTCCAGGAACTGCATTGCCTTGTCGTTGCCGGCACAGATCACATCGTCGGAAATGCCCCATTGTGTCCATACTTCATACGGGCCGCCTGTACAACCCAGGTCCGGATAAGCCGCCAACGCAGCTTGCTGGTGTCCGGGCAGGTCGATCTCGGGATGATTGTGACGAAACGTTCTTTGGCGTAGGCAATGACGTCGCGGATTTCGTCCTGAGTATAGAAACCGCCGTAAGGCTTGCCGTCATATTCACCGGAGTTACGTCCGATCACTGTTTCTTTGCGTTGGGAACCGATTGTCGTCACCGGATATTTCTTGATCTCGATACGCCATCCCTGGTCGTCTGTCAGATGCCAGTGGAGAGTGTTCATATTGTGCAATGCCAATATGTCGATGTATTTCTTAATAGAATCAGCCGGGAAGAAGTGGCGCGACACATACAGATGCATTCCGCGATAAGCGAAACGGGGATAGTCGTTGATCGTTACGGCCGGGAGTTCGATATTCATCCCTTCGGCCACTGCGGGAATCGATTTGCGTAAAGTCTGTACGCCGTAGAATACGCCGGCTTCGCTCGCACCAGCAATCTCGATCCCTTCCGGAGTAACAGTCAGCCGGTAACCCTCAGGGTTGGAGATACTTTTGTCGACCGACAGATGGATCGGCTTGGAACTCTTGTCGGTCACTTTCGGAGCATAGCCGGTTGCTTCCTTAATATAAGAAGCCAGGAACTCGCCAGCCTGTTTCAGTAAGTCATTTCCTTCCGGGTAA
>SCPP01000489.1_pt1 | contig 14160 bp, 28 predicted proteins | sample 6106811 | NCBI WGS metagenome assembly SCPP01 (sample SAMN10720449, study PRJNA508395) | human gut metagenome | isolation source: Participant 2 stool, 15 month | host: Homo sapiens | collected 2018
TCTAACCCTCGATACCCAACACAATATATATTCCAGCGGGTGGGATTCCAAGCTGACCTCTGTGTTAATAACATTGGGGTTTACAACAACAAGCTGATGAGCCCGAACCGGGAATAATCTATCGTTGATTTGAAACTGTCCCGCGCCATCTACAATATAAAATAACTCAGCATAACTGTGAGAATGTGGAATGGAGGGTCAATCCCCGCTATACCTTGTGGAGGCAATATTGCGTAATTTCATCTTATCGCGGGGCAGGGAATCATCATCCTGATTGAAGGAGTAGTTGATATGGCTCATGGGGTCACACTTCCTATTCTGTAGTATATTGTCATTATATTGCACAAGACTGAAAAGCGCAAGACGGTATTCGGCATTTTTGTCAACAACCAACTTTTCCAAAAATAGTAAATGGTAAAAGTGCAATAAATACCTGCAAAAATCCGGCGATGTGCCGAAAGAGGCGGAATAGCAAGATTGTAAAACAGGTGGGCAAGATAATAATTGCCAAAAAACCGGAAAAGCACTACACTTAAATCACCGCGAAAGGGATGTAATCCCGACACAGAATTTACACTTAGGAGGAAAACACAAATGAAGAAGATCGTTGCACTTTTGATGGCTTCTGCTATGGCAGCATCTCTGGCTGCTTGTGGTGGCAACGCTCAGCTCGGAAGCTACCTCTGCTGCTCCCGCTGAATCCACGGCTGCCGAGTCTACGGCCACCGATGGCAAGAAGTACGAGGGCGTTGAGTTGACCATGTGGTCAATGTGGTCTGCCGGTGAGGTTCAGGCAAATGCAATTCAGGCCGCCGCCGACGCTTTCGAAGCTGAAACCGGCGCACACGTCAACATCGAGTGGAAAGGCCGCGATGTCAACACCCTGATTTCTGCCGCTCTGGAATCCGGCGAAAAGCTGGACATCTTTGAGGATGACTACAACCGTATCGGTCACGCTTACGCCCCTACACCTACGACCTGACAGAGATGGCAAACGCTGTCGGTTATGATGACTTCAGCTATGCTTGCTTCAATGATCAGTCAAAGAGTGGGCGGCTATCTGAACTCCATCGTAGAGCAGCCCCAGATCGGCGGTATCATCTACAACAAGGATGTTTTCGATGCCTGCGGCATCACCGAGACCCTAAGACTTGGGACGAGTTCTGACCGTCTGCCAGACCATTAAGGACAACGGCTATGAGCCGCTGGCGCTGGACGGTGCTTACGCAAACTTCAACTTCTACAATCATCTGGTTCGTCATCTGGGCGAGGACGCTATTGCCGAGCTGGGCAAGAACGGCGGCTGGGCTGACAACGAGGCTGCTGTGACGGCTGCACAGGAAATCATTGATTTCGTGAATGCCGGTTATCTGGCCGAGGGCGCACCCGATGCCTACCCCGCCAGCCAGACCAAGGTCGGTCTTGGCACGGCTGCTATGGTCGTCTGCGCAAACTACGTTACCTCTGAGGTTGACGCTGCTGTTGGCGAGCCTGTGAACTGGGGCTTCTTCAACTACCCCGAAGTCGAGGGCAATGTGGATGCTTCTGCTTATGCCGGTGCTAACTCTCTGGCTATCTCCTCTAACTGCGAGAACCCGCAGGCCGCATTTGACTTCATTATGACCATCGTTACCGGCACCTGCGGTCAGGAGCTGGTTGACAACGGCGGTCAGATCCCCGCTGACACCCGCCTGAAAGAGTCTGTCCTGGCAGGCTCTGTTGAGACGCTGAAGAACACCACCACTCCGATGAGCTGGTGTGGCTCTCTGAACACGCTGGACGGCTGGTCCTCCATCAAAGAGCTCCATGATCGAGCTGTTCGAAGGCAAGTACGCAACCGGCGCTGACTACTGCGCTTACTTGGATACCCTGTGCGGCTAATCCTATAATAAATCACGGTACGCCGTCAAGCGGTGCGGCTGTAATGGATTTATTCAGGATTCCCCTCAATCTGAACGGAGGCGGCACCTGAATGGGTGCCGCCTTTACTATGACATTTCATTTTGAGGTATTACCAGTATGAAAAGAACAAGACAATGATTTTCCTATTCATTCTGCCCACCGTTCTTTGCCTGTTGTTCATGTATGTCTATCCGGTCGTTCGGACAGTTATCATGAGTTTCTTTAAGGTAGAGAGCCTTACGGCAACTACAAGCACATGGAGCTTCTATGGGCTGCAAAACTATTTCAAAATCCTGCGCAATGCCGGTTTTATCAGTTCCATGAAAACATGGTGATGATTTGGCTGGTAGGCGGCATCATTACGATTGCCTGTCCATGTTGATGGCCGTAATTTTGACCAGCGGCATCCGCGGCGCAAAATTCTTCAAGGCCGCCATTTATATGCCCAATATCATCAGCGCCGTAGCACTGGCCACCATGTGGATTCAGTATGTGTTCAACTATGATTATGGTCTGCTGAACCAGATTGTCAAAGCATTCGGCGGCGAGAATGTCCGCTGGCTGGGTACAGACCTGATTTTCTGGGCTATGATGATTGCTTTCATCTTTGGCAGCGTTGGTTACTATATGCTGATTTTCATCAGCGGTATCGAAGGTATCCCGCAGGACTTGTACGAAGCTGCCACCATCGACGGCGCGAATATCTTTGACCGCTTTTTCCAGATTACGCTGCCCTGCTGAAAGGCGTCATCCGCACCTGTGTTACTTTCTGGAGCATCAATGCTACCACATTCTTCCTGTGGACGAAGATGTTCTCCCCATCAACACGGAAACGGCCACTATTGTGCCCGTTGTGTACCTGTACGATACGGTGTTTGGAGGCAAGGGCGTTGTCGAGCGCGATGCTGGTGCAGGCGCAGCGGTTGGCGTTGTGCTGACTTTGATTATCATTGCTGTGTACGTTATCACCAACCTGATCTTGAAAGACTCGGATCTGGAGTATTAAGGTAGGAGAGCAGTTATGGGAAAATATCACGATAGAATCAACTGGAAGAAAGAGCTTCGGCTTCTGCCCGGTTATATCATTGTTTGCGCGTGGGTCGCGCTTACGGCTGCCATCCTGTTCTGATCGTCTGCGCCAGCCTTTCCTCAACAAAGGAAATTCTGACGGGCCGTGTTATGGACTTTTCAATGGTCTGAAGTGGGATAACTACGTCACAGCTTGGAACACCCAAAATGTATCGCTGTATTTCTTCAACAGCTTGGTTTATGCCATTGTTTCCTGTGTGGGCGTATTGCTTATTTCCGCGCCCGGTGCTTATGTGCTTTCTCGCTGGAAGTTTGTCGGCGGTAAGGCCATCCGTATCGGCTTGGTCATTGCCATGAGTGTTCCCACCATTATGATCATCATGCCGCTGTACTCTTTGGCTGTGCAGTGGGGCATCAAGGGTCGTGTGCTGTTGGTTGTGCTGTACATTATGCTGCGCGTACCATACACCACGATTTATCTGTTGGATTTCTTCTCCTCGCTGTCCCGGTCTTATGAGGAGGCAGCCTACATTGACGGATGCAGCCATTCTCGGACATTCTGGCAGATTATGCTGCCGCTGGTTCAGCCCGCCATTATTACGGTTACGATTTTCAACTTCATGTCTGTGTGGAACGAGTTCTTCATGGCGTTGATTTTCACTACCAGCGATTCTATGACCCCTGTTGGTGTCGGTTTGTTGCAGATTGTCAACGCAATGAAATATTCCGGCCAGTACGGTGCTATGTTTGCTGCAGTTATCATTGTGTTCCTGCCTACTTTCCTGCTGTATCTTTCCTGTCTGAAAGATTATTGTCGGTGCTACCAGTGGCGGCGTTAAGGGCTGATTTAACTTTCCTCCATTCAAAATATTACGTTTCAAGGAGAATCCTTATATGAAAGAAAAAAGAAAAATGGGCCGTGTAACGATCCCCACCGATATGGACGCCGTCCCTGAAACCCTCGACCTGCTCAAGCGCTGGGGCGCGGATGCCATCCGCGACTGCGATGGCACTGAGTTCCCGCAGGAGCTAAAGGACACCGGCGCAAAGATTTACGCCACCTATTACACTACCCGTAAGGACAACGCGTGGGCAAAGGCCAACCCCGACGAAACCCAGCAGTGCTACATTATGACGCCGTTCTACACCGCTGAAGGCGGTGCGCTGACCATCCCCTGATGACGGGCATCAGCCGCGAGCTGATGAAGGTCAACGACCACGACGACATTGCCCGCTGGTGGGAAGTCATCGACCGCACGACGGGCGAGCCTGTCCCCACCGCCGACTGGCACTATGATGCCGCCAGCGAAAGCGTTGTCATCGACACCCCGCCGCCTACCACGAGTACACGGTCAGCTTTGGCGTACCTGATCTGGGACCCCGTGCACATGTACAACTCCGTCATCAACGACTGGAAGGATGTCGAACACCAGATCCCGTTCGACGTGCGCCAGCCCAAGACCCACGCCTACACAATGCCGTCTGCGCGAGTACCTCGAAAGCCATCCTTATGTAAATGTTGTTCGTTTCACGACGTTTTTCCACCTGTTCACGCTCGTCTTTGATGAATTGCGCCGTGAAAAGTACGTTGACTGGTACGGCTACTCTGCGTCCGTTTCTCCCTACATTTTGGAGCAGTTCGAGAAAGAAGTCGGCTACAAGTTCCGCCCGGAGTTCATCATCGACCAAGGCTACTACACAACAGTACCGCGTACCCAGCAAGGAGTACAAGGACTTTCAGGCATTCCAGCGCCGTGAGGTGGCCGGTCTGATGAAAGAAATGACCGACATCGTCCACGAATACGGCAAGGAAGCCATGATGTTCTTGGGCGACCATTGGATTGGCTGTGAGCCGTTCATGCCGGAATTTCAGAAATCCGGCGTCGATGCCATCGTCGGCAGCGTCGGCAACGGCAGCACGCTGCGCCTGATCTCCGACATTCCCGGCGTCAAGTACACCGAGGGCCGTTTCCTGCCCTACTTCTTCCCGGATACTTTCCACGAGGGCGGCGACCCTGTGCGCGAGGCCAAGGAGAACTGGGTCACGGCCCGCCGCGCGATCCTGCGCAAGCCCATTGACCGCATCGGCTACGGCGGCTACCTGAAGCTGGCCTGCGAGTTCCGGAATTCCTCGACTACGTCGAGCGTCTGCAACGAGTTCCGCGAGCTGTATGAGAATATCAAGGGCACGACGCCCTACTGCGTCAAGACCGTGGCTGTGCTGAACAGTTGGGGTCAGCAGCGTGCTTGGGGCTGCCACATGGTCCACCATGCACTGTATCAGAAGCAGAATTACAGCTATGCAGGTGTTATTGAAGCCCTATCCGGCGCACCGTTTGACGTGAAGTTTATCAGCTTTGACGACATCAAAACTAACCCGAATGTGCTGGATGGCATTGATGTACTTATTAATGTCGGTGACGGCGACACCGCCCACCGGCGGCAAGGTCTGGGAGGATCCTGATATTTCCGCTGCCGTCAGGGCTTTGTCCATCGTGGCGGCGGTCTGATCGGTGTCGGGGAACCGGGCGGTCACCAGTATCAGGGTCGTTATCTCCAGTTGGCTGCGCCTCTCGGCGTAGAGAAAGAAACCGGCTTCACCCTAAACTACGACAAAGTACAACTGGGACGAGCACCGCGACCACTTCATTCTGGCCGACTGCCCCGACCATGACGTTGACTTTGGTGAGGGCAAAAAGAGCATTTTGCGCTGGAGGGCACAGAAATTCTGATTCAGCGTGACAAGGAAGTCCAGATGGCCGCGCACGAGTACGGCAAGGGTCGTGGTGTTTATATCAGTGGTCTGCCGTACAGCTTTGTGAACAACCGCGTGCTGTACCGTGCCATCCTGTGGGCCGCCCACGATGAGGCTGACCTGCATAAATGGTTCAGCACGAACTACAATGTCGAGGTTCATGCCTACGTCAAGAATGGCAAGTATTGTGTGTAAATAATACCTATGAGCCGCAGGACACCACCGTTTATACCGGCGACGGAAGCAGCTTTACCCTGCACATGGACGCAAACGAGATCAAATGGTATAATCTGTAAAGCAGGAAAAGGCGTGCCGTACTGTGCGGCACGCCTTTGGCTGCAAAACATTGATATGAGGTTTGTTATGGATAAACGTCCTAATATTATCCTGCTTATGGCAGACCAGATGCGCGGCGACTGCCTTGGTATTGCCGGTCACCCGGATGTAAACACCGTTTCTCGATGCCCTGGCCGCAGAGGGCGTGCGCTATGAAAACGCCTATTCTGCCTGTCCGACCTGTGTTCCCGCACGTGCCTCTTTTACACAGGTATGTCACAGGAACACACTGGCCGCGTCGGGTATGAGGATTTAGTGCCGTGGAACTATACCCACGCTGGCTGGGGAACTGAGCAAGGCGGGCTATTATACGCAGTGCGTCGGTAAAATGCACGTCCACCCGCTGCGCAATAATTTGGGATTCAACGATGTACGGCTGCATGATGGCTATCTCCATGCCTACCGTCGCCCCACTACGCCCAGTTATGAAGACCAGCGTGTGGCCGATGACTATTATTGGTGGCTCAAGCAGCAGCTTGGTGTGGATGCAGACCCCGTAGATACTGGCTTGACTGCAACAGTTGGGTGGTTCGTCCGTGGATTTACGAAGAAAAGTACCATCCCACCAACTGGGTCGCCAGCGAGTGCCGGGATTTTCTGCGCCGCCGTGACCGTTCTAAACCATTTTTCTTGATGGCCAGCTTCGTGGCCGCATCGCCGCTGGACGCCCGGAATATTATTTGAATTTGTACAAAGATAAGTCGCTGGCCGAACCTTGGCGCGGCGACTGGAACGACTGCGTCCGCTGGGAGCGCGACGGTCACAGTTACCATGCCCAGACTGCACCCTCGGATGAAAGCTATATTCAGCAGCTGCGGGCGGGCTATTATGCTGCCATCACCCATATGGACCATCAAATCGGACGCTTGATTTCCGCGCTGGTGGAAGAACAGATTATGGATAACACCGTGATTTTGTTTGTCTCCGACCACGGTGAAATGCTGGGCGACCATTTGATGTTCCAGAAGGCAAAGCCGTTCCAAGGCAGTATCCATGTACCACTGTTTATCTCCGGATCGGAGCGTTACATCGGAAAGCGCGGCACGGTTCGCACGGACTTGCTGAACTGCGGGATGTTATGCCCACGCTGTTGGAACTGGCAGGCGCGCCGATTCCCGAAACGGTGGACGGCACCAGCCTGTTGCACCCGGTAGACCGCGAATACCTGCATGGGGAACACACGCTGGGTGAAGATTCCATGCACTTTATCCTGACAAAAGAGGATAAATATATCTGGTACTCGCAGACCGGGCGGGAACTGTACTTCAACCTGCGCGACGACCCGCACGAAACCAAAATGCACTGGATGAAAACCCGGGTGTGGCCGAACTGCGTGCCCTGCTGATTGATGCCTTAAAGAACCGCGAAGAACAGTACACAGACGGTCATACCTTGTTTGTGGGCAAAACGCCCCTGACCGTATTGCAGAACACCGAGGTGTTATGAAGCAGCTTCAATTTCTGATAAAACCCGCAGCCGGATTTTGCAATATGCGCTGCCACTATTGCTTTTATCGGGATGAGCAGCAAAACCGCAGCACTTCCGAAGATTGCATGATGACCTTGCAGACAGCCGAGACATTGATACGGCGCTGCTTTGCGGAACTTGACCAAGGCGGCTTTGTTTCGTTTGCCTTTCAGGGCGGAGAACCAACCTTAGCAGGGCTGGATTTCTTTCTGTTCTTTACGCAGACAGTGCGAAAGTACAACCAAAGCGTGTAACGGTGCAGTATGCCATCCAGACAAACGGCCTTGCTGTTGCCGAAGAATGGGCGAAATTTTTCCGCGAAGAAAATTTTCTCGTGGGCATCAGCTTAGACGGTACGCCAGATGTACATGATGCTTTGCGCCCGGATGCTTCCGGCGACGGAACATGGACAAGGGTCATGCAGACAATCAAAATGCTGGAGCAGTATCATATCGAGTGCAACCTTTATGTGTTGTCACCAAGCGTCTGGCTAAAAAGGCGGAACGTGTGTATAAGTCTATGAAAGCAACGGGTGTGCGCTATCTCCAATTCATCCCTTGCTTAGACCCCTTGGGCGAGCAGCGAGGAATCGAAAGTTACTCTCTTTCGCCGGAACTGTACGCGCAATTTTGTGCGCCCTGTTTGACGCATGGTATCGTGACTGGAAAACAGGTGTCTATGTCAGTGTTCGCCTGTTTGAAGATTATATACAACTGCTCATGGGCGCACCGACGGGAACTTGCTCCACCACCGGCGCGTGCGGTTCTTACATGGTTGTGGAGGGCAGTGGCGCTGTTTACCCGTGCGATTTTTACTGTTTGGACGAGTACAAACTCGGAACGATTCAAAATGACTCTTTACAATCGTTGCTTTTGGGGAGAAAATGCGCATCTTTATAAAGGATGGCCGGAATGTCCCCGCAGAATGTCAGCAATGCAGATGGGTAAACCTATGTTACGGCGGCTGCAAGCGTGACCGTAATACAGCAGACAAAGCCCAACGCAGTTACTATTGCAAGGCACTGCAAAAGTTTTTGCCTACGCTGAACCCCGAATGCGTGAAATGGCCCGTGCGGTGCAGATGTACCGCTGAAAAGGAGACAGATTCTATTGGACAAGAAAAATAAATATTGGCAGTTGTTCCTTTCTACCTTTAAACTCAGCGCGTGTACATTCGGCGGCGGGTTTGTCATTATCCCTCTCATGCGGGAGCGCTTTGTGAAAGAACTGCACTGGATTGAGGAGGAAGAAATGTTGGATCTGACGGCCATAGCCCAGTCCAGCCCCGGCTCTATCGCCATCAATGCCTCTATTCTGGTGGGTTACCATGTGGCAGGAATCCCGGTGCATTGATTACCGTAGTTGGTTCAGCACTGCCGCCGCTGATTATCATTTCCATCATTTCTGCTTTCTACCAAGCATTTCGCTCCAACAAGTATGTGAGCATGGCTATGGCCGGTATGCTGGCCGGTGTGGCGGCAGTCATCTTTGATGTAGTCATCAATATGGCATGGCCCATTCTGAAAAGAAGCGCCTGCTGCCCATCGCTGTGATGCTGGCGGCTTTCGTGGCGACTCGCTTTTCTCCGTGAACATTATCCTGATTATTCTGGTCTGCGGTGTGATTGGTGCGTTGGATACGCTGTATCTGCAAAGGAAGGAGGTCGAGGAATGATCTATCTGGAACTGTTCTGGAGTTTCTTTCAAGTCGGCCTGTTCAGCATCGGCGGCGGGTATGCAGCCATGCCTTTAATTCAAGACCAAGTCGTGGATATTCACCCTTGGTTGACAATGACGGGTTTGCCGACATTATGGCCATTGCTGAAATGACTCCCGGCCCTATCGCTCTTAACGCGGCAACCTTTGTGGGAATTCAGGTGGCTGGGCTGTCGGGAGCGCTGATTGCCACTATCGGCTGTATCTTCCCATCCTGTGTCATTGTGATGACTTTGGCTTATGTGTACTACCGCTTCCGTGGCTTGAGCATTGTGCAGGGGTTTTGGCAGGGCTGCGCCCGCTGTGATCGCTATGATTGCCTCTGCCGGTATCTCGTTGATGATTCTGGCACTATACGGCCAACGTACTCTTCCAGCAGATTTGAGCAGCTTTGACTTGATGGCGCTGGTAATTTTCCTTGCAGGCTTTTTCGTCCTGCGCAGTGGAGCCCAGCCCAATCAAGGTTATGGCGGGTGCCGCCGTGGCAGGCGTTGTGTTGTACAGCATCACGGCCTGATACAAACCCGAGAGGATGTATATGAAATGAACAAGATTTTAGCCGCGTGGGCGTGGAACGGCCCGGTGTCGAGCCAATCGCCTATGGCGAAGGGCATATCAACCAGACGTATGCTCTCACCGAACAAGCAACGCAAAACGCTATATTCTGCAAAAATCAATACTGATACATTCAAAGACCCGGACGGTCTGATGGAAAACATTTGCGGTGTAACGGATTTTCTGCGCGAAAAGGCCAAACAGCGCGGGGCTGACCGGAACGTGCCACGCTCCATGTTGCGCTGACCAAAGCTGGAAAGCCCTATTATAAGGCCGCCGACGGCGGTTGTTGGCGTGTCTATGAATTTGAAGAGAACACTGTCTGTTTGCAGCAGGTGCAGTCCTCCGAAGATTTTTACCAAAGCGCCGTTGCTTTTGGCAATTTCCAACACCAACTTGCCGACTACCCGGCAAACACCCTGCATGAGACGATTCCTCACTTCCATGATACACAAAACGCTTCGCGGACTTCCAGCGTGCTGTGGCTGAGGACCGCATGGGACGCGCCGCACAGGTGCAGCGAAATTGAGTTTGTCCGCGCCCGCGAAGCAGAGTATCACGTTATGGTGGACTGCTGGCAGCGGGCAAGCTGCCGCTGCGCGTCACCCACAACGACACCAAGCTGAACAATATCCTGTTCGACAAAACGACTGGGGAGGGCTGTGTTTATCGACCTCGACACTGTCATGCCGGGCTGGCCGCGAACGATTTTGGCGATTCAATCCGTTTTGGCGCTAACCACTGCGCCGAGGATGAACCCGACCTCTCGAAAGTGAATTTCAGCATAGAACTGTTTGAAATTTACACCAAGGGCTTGCAGGCAGCGGGTGAAGCATTCACCCCGCTGGAAAAGCAGACCCTGCCGTGGGGGGCTAAACTGATGACGATGGAATGTGGTATGCGTTTCCAGGCCGATTATCTGGAGTGGGACCACTACTTCCACATCAACTACGAGACTCAAAACCTCAACCGCGCCCGAACCCAGTTCAAACTGACCTCCGACATGGAGAAAAACTGGGATGCTATGCAGAAAATCATTGAGAAATATTGTTGATAGATATTTGATGCTCTTTTTTCTGCGTTTTGCGTAATGCGAAATCGCGTTTTCCTTTTTATAGCGCCCGCGCCTGACAAGCGCGGGCGTTTTTACTCTACGTCGAGGTCAATAAGTTGAACACCGTTCGGGATGCCTTTGGTGAAAGCACAGCGCAAGCTGTACATTTTACAACAATAGTGTAGAAAACATAGCCCCTTGCACTGGGCCCTACGCACCGAAATACGATGTAAGTATAGTTACATTACGTTTCAGGCCCGACAGCCAAATTGGTTGTCGGGCCTTTTCGTGCTTGTCTTTGAATATGCACGTTGAAACGATATTTTTATTGCGCTCGTGCACCTCCTTTTGAGCTTCTATTCAATGAAACTCAAAATTTTGGAGGTAAATATGTCCAGAAAAAAGGATGCCAATAAATATTGGATTTATGGTGAGGATGCCGCACTGGCCGCGCAGTTTACCGCGTATTTGGCCACGGTGCTGAAGAACCGCAGGTGACCTATATCCGCCATCTGAAGAAGATTCAAAAGGTGGAATGTTCCTATGAATATGCTGCCGAAACCATTGAACACGTAGATTCCATCCGGGAGGAATCCTTGAATCTGCAGTAGAAGCCAAACTGATGTGGAGGCTATCAAGCCCTATTTGCACAAGCTCTCCCCGAAAGAATGTGAGGTTATGATTTGCTTGTACATTGACCGGCTTTCGATTGCCGATACGGCGACGAAGCTGAAAATCAAGCCTGACACCGTGAGTACGCACAAACACAATGCAATCAATAAAATCCGCAAGGCAATGGGGAACACTGATGGGAGCATATAGAGAACTGCTGGCACAGGCCAAGAAAGCCAACCACACCGCTATCCAAAGCTGTATGAGCGCTACACATTGCTGCGCAGTTACAGCTTTGTAAATGGCCGCTTTGACGAAGATCTGTTTCAAACACAGGTCATTGAATTTCTGATTGCGGTTTCCAAATTTCGTATGTGAGCAGCGCGAAAAATAGTTTTAATTTTTCCCTCAAGGTTTTTTTTTGCAGAGTATATAGTTATAGAGGGTGTTGAAAGGCCCTCTCCCCTTGAGAGAACCTTGAAAGCAGAATAACCAGACCATTGGCTACATAAATTCGATCTTGCCGCAACCCACGGAGCGACGGCAAGCAGACTCTAAGGCGTGTGCAGCGGTTTAGCTATGATAGGATATTCCTATTGCTATAAACGCGCTCACAGGCGCTCAGAGGGGCGGCATGGAACACCGCCTATGCGATGAAAGGGTCGATCATTATGATACGCACCGTTGCGATACCCTCAAGGAATCGGCGGTACTGCCAACAATGTGGTACAGGACGCGGGCGCTGCTCCAGCAGCCGGGTCAATGGTCTGCCCTATATCCGGGAAGTAGTGTCGAATAGGATATACAATATGATTTCAGATTATGGCGGTCACTTGTTTTCCACAGGTGACCGCCATGCTTGTGGAATTAAATCCGCAATTATTTTGAGAGGAGTTGACGATTATGGGAGAACCATTTGGAAAGCGAGAAATTTTCCGAAAATACCCCGATGTAGTGGACGTACCACAGCTTTGCGAGATGCTGGGCGGTTCGCGGCCCGTGAGTAAGAAAACGGCATATCGTATGCTGAATGCAGGAAAATCAAGGCATTTCGCATCGGACGCAGTTACCGCATCCCCAAGGTAAACGTAATTCGCTTTTGCAGAACGAAACACCCGAAGATTGCAACATTGTCAATGCGACAACCGACAGTGTGGAGTAAAGGCATATATCCGCTATCATATAGATGCCATCTATACCGTTAGATAGTCGGAAAGGAGCAACGCAATGAAAACGAAAGTAACAGGCTATCTTACGCAAAAACACGGATTCTATTATGTCGTTCTGAATCTGCCCACAGATGAAAAGGAAAGCGAAACCGCAAAACGCTGAGTACAGGGTTGTCCACCGACCGCAATGCAACCAAGGCCAAGGCGCTGCTCCAGACGATGATCCGCGCGGCCAGCGCCGGAGAAAAGTGCATGGTGTAAAGAGCGCGTCGCCGCAGCCGCCACAGAAGATACCGAGGAAAGTTGGAATACACCACATCCCAATATGCTGTTCTCCAATTATCTTGAATTTTGGTTGCAATGGAAACGCAAAAGTTGGGAAGAGGTCACTTACTCCGGCTATTGCCAAAATGTCAGATCGTGGATTGCGCCGTATTTTTCCGCACGGAAAGTACGCTTGAATGAAATCACGGTGCTGATATTGAGATGTTCTAGACCTATGAAATCAACAAGCGTGGAGTAAGTGGGAACACGGTTCTCCATTACCATGCCAACATCCGCAAGGCTTTGTCGGACGCAGTAAAACTCAAACTGATTCCCTATAACCCTGCTGCCGAAGTGGAGCGCCCCAAAAAAGACAACTTTGTTGCCAGCTATTATTCAGCGGATGAATTGATGGAAGTGCTGCCTATTTTGCAAATACCAAAATGGAACTTCCTGTCATGCTTGCTGCGTTCTACCTGCGCCGCAGCGAGGTAATCGGTCTGCAATGGTCGGCCATCGACTTTGAACGGAAAATCGTCACGATTTCACGCACCTTTGAACGCGCATCAATGTGGATGGCAAAATGGTGGACGTTTCCGCGCCGGACGAAAAACAAGTCCAGCTTCCGCAGTTTGCCGCTGATTCCCGCAGTTGAACAAGCTTTACTGAAAAGCCCAAACGCCAGCGCCAGCAAAATGAAACTTTGCGGCAACAGCTATTGCAAAGGAATATAAGGACTATATCTGCGTTGATATATGGGGCATCTTGTGACCCCGGACTATGTGACACGGGTTTCCGCGAAATGCTCTTGAAGAATGGTTTTCGCCCGATTCGCTACCATGACCTCCGCCACTCCTGCGCCAGTCTGCTCATCAAGAACAAAGTCACGATGAAAGAGGTACAGATGTGGCTGGGGCATTCCAGCTTTCCACCACGGCCAATATTTACGCCCACATTGACGTGGACAGCAAGATGGAAGCCGCGAATATGATTGCCAGCAAAATCAACCTTGGCGAACTTCCCGAAAAGAAGAAATCTCCCAAACGAAAAATCGCTTAGGAGAAAAACTCCGTTGGGCGAACTTGTCCGCCAAAACCAACGGAAAATAAATCCGTTTTGTCTGCCATTTGGGGTAAAGTGGCAGAAATGGCAGACAAGCCTGAATCTTGTCTGCCACACAAAAATACCTAAGCCGCTAAAAGGCTTAGGTATAAGGAATGCCGGTGATGGGGTCGAACCCATACGGTGTCACCACCAACGGATTTTGAGTCCGTCTCGTCTGCCAATTCCAACACACCGGCGT